>Ga0207050_1155_pt1 | contig 11082 bp, 10 predicted proteins | sample Alteio_BWMinCont_64_FD_153291 | JGI IMG/M metagenome (GOLD analysis project Ga0207050, IMG submission 153291) | Enriched cells from forest soil in Barre Woods Harvard Forest LTER site, Petersham, Massachusetts, United States -... | ecosystem: Environmental > Terrestrial > Soil > Temperate forest >...
GCAGCCAATTTACGACGCCTATCGATACGTACAAAAAGATTATCCTTTGGATCAAATTCAAAATCCAACCAAGAGCCACGATAAGGAATAATTCGTGCTGCATAAAGCAATTTACCAGAAGAATGCGTTTTGCCTTTATCATGCTCAAAAAACACACCCGGTGATCGATGCAACTGAGAAACAACAACTCGATCGGTTCCATTGATCACAAAACTGCCAGCATCTGTCATGAGTGGAATTTCACCCATATACACTTCCTGTTCCTTGATATTTTTAATTCGAGTTGTACCAGGAGCAGCTTCTTTATCGTAAAGAACGAGACGCATTTTCACTCGCAATGAAGCAGCATAGGTTAACCCGCGCGCTTGACATTCTTTTACATCAAAGGCGGGCTGACCTATACGATAACCAATGTATTCTAAGGTAGCCTCCCCTCCTGAATAAGAAGAAATGGGAAATACTGACTTAAAAGCAGCATGTAATCCAATTTCATCGAGTGCATCTATTCCGGTATCAGCCTGCAGAAAACAACGATACGATTCAAGCTGAGTAGCTAAAAGATACGGTGCTTCCATGATCGTCGCTTGTTTACCAAAATTCTTCCGAATGCGCTTTCTTTCCGTAAAAGAATGAGATATAGCCGTCGACTCAGTTGTCCGAATTACCATGAAAGTTCACCCAATATAGAAAACGAAACAACATTAAAAAATTTACATTTTGACTGAAAGAAGACCCTAAACCACCACTGTGAATGAATCCAACACATCCCCAACACCATGGACGTTAAAACCAAGCTTTGGATAATCTCTCTCTACCCTACCCCAACACTTTAATTAAATGTAAATTACCATTAATCTTTATTTAACGACGACCTTTGCACCCGCTTCTTCAAGCTTTTTCTTATACGCTTCTGCTTCGGTTTTTGGCAAAGCTTCCTTAACCATGACTGGCGCTGATTCAACGAGATCCTTCGCTTCCTTTAAACCTAAATTTGTTATTTCGCGTATTACTTTGATAACGTTAATTTTATTAACGCCAATTTCAACCAGTTGTACCTTAAATTCTGTTTGCTCCTCCACAGCAACGACCCCACCTGCCGTAGGTGCAGCCACAGCAACTGCTGCAGCGGCAGCAGAAACACCAAATTTCTCCTCCATATCCTTAATAAGATTCACAACTTCCATTACACTCAGATTGGCAATTGCATTTAATATATCTTCTCTTGAATTAACGGCCGCACCCATCATGTTTACTCCAAAAAAATAAAAAAATCTCTTGTTTACAGTTTGATTAACTCTCTGTTTGATGCTTATCACGCAGCGCAGCAATCGTGCGTACTAATTTGGCACAAGGTTCAGCTAAAGTACGAACCAAGTTAGTTATAGGAGCTTTCATCACTACCATTAAAGTAGCAAGCGCTTCTTCACGTGTTGGTAAATCAGCAAGCTTATCTAACTCATTAACGGCAAGTAACTGACCATCAAAAGCCAGAGCTTTGATCAGAAATTTCTCGTTCTGTTTAGAAAATGCTCTAACAAGCCGCGCTGCTGCACTGGGCTCTCGTTGAGAAAACACAAAGAGCAAGGGACCAACTAAAGTATCTTGAAGACACGAAAAAATTCGTTCCCTCCAATGCACGTCTTGCTAAAGTATTACGTATCACTCGCACATATACATCAACACGCCGTGCCTCTGCTCGCAATTGATTCATCTCTTCTACACTTAAGCCACGATACTCGGCGGTCACCACAGATAACGCCTTCCGTGCAACCTCTCCGACCTCCGTGACAATGGCCTGTTTATCTGCAAGTCTTAATGTCACGCTGTAATTTCTCCTCGTTCATTTTAACTGAGACTAACATTGAATGTATCAGCCCCACAACGACTTCTACTCCACCTTATTTCGAAGCAAGATTTATTCAAGTAAAATTATCCTAGTTTTTACATACAATCCTACGCTTCTGAAATTCTTTCTAATTGCATACTAATCGCACACGCCACAGGCTTTTATAAAGTCCTTTTTTAAGTCAAAGGGGGGGTAGCTCTTCTATCCTAAATAAAAGCAATAGTCAAGCATGACATCAGCCAAAAAATCCCCACATTTAATAAATTTCAGCAAGTGACATAAGATTTATTGATAAACCGGGCCCCATAGTGGAAGACAGCGTTAGCTTTTTTAAAAAAACACCTTTTGCTGTGCTCGGCTTTGCTTTTTTAATAGCCAACAGTAAAGTATTTACATTTTCTTGCAACTGTAATGCTTCAAAATTAAGCTTACCAACGATGCAATGTACAATTCCTCCTTTGTCAGCACGATAACGTATCTGACCTGATTTAGCATTATGCACCGCCGTTGCCACATCATTTGTCACAGTGCCCAGCTTTGGATTTGGCATCAAGTTCCTTGGACCCAACACCTGACCCAATGGACCAACAAATCGCATCGTATCAGGCATTGCAATCAATACATCAAAATTTACATGACCTGATTTTATGCTTTCCGCAAGATCTTCAAGACCCACGATATCGGCCCCGGCTGCTTTAGCGATCTCTGCATTGTTCGCTTGTGCAAAAACAGCCACACGCGTCGTTCTACCAACACCATTTGGCAATATAACAACGCCTCGCACTGCTTGATCGGATTTACGCGAATCAATACCTAAATTAATGCTAACGTCAACACTTTCATTAAATTTAACAGTAGATACCTCTTTGAGCAAAACAATTGCCTCAGCAACGGTATACACTTTTTTAGCAAGAAGCTTTTTTTTAATACATTGTAAACGTTTACTAATTTTAGCCATCTTATGCCTCTTTTTCTACTTCAATACCCACACTACGTGCCGTTCCAGCAATCGTGCGCACTGCTGCCTCCAGACTGCTCGCTGTTAAATCAGGCATTTTGAGCGTCGCAATTTCTATGAGCTGCTTACAGGTAATTTTTCCAACCTTTGTTTTATTCGGTACACTACTGCCCTGAGAAACCCCTGCTGCTTTCAGCACCAGATAAGAGGCTGGCGGCGTTTTTATAATAAATACAAAGCTACGATCCGTATAAATGGTAATAAGCACAGGCACAGGCATACCTTTTTCAACATTCTGTGTTCGTGCATTAAAGTTTTTGCAAAATTCCATGATATTTACCCCCTGTTGACCCAATATAGGACCAATAGGGGGCACAGGACTGGCCTCACCTGACTTAACTTGCAGCCTTACCACAGCTTGAATTTTTTTTGCCATTTTTTATCTCCACAGATACGACACCACATACCAAACTCACAATCACTGTACACCTATCAAGCTTTTTTAACTTGAAAAAACTCCAATTCAACTGGCGTGGAACGACCAAAAATGATTACAGAAACACGTAACCGATTTTTTTCATAATTAACATCTTCAACCTCTCCATTAAAATCAGCAAAGGGCCCGTCCACAACCCGTACAACCTCTCCTACCTCAAACAAAAATTTTGGTCTTGGCTTATCGGTACCTTCTTGCATTTGCTGTAAAATTTTATCCACCTCATTCGCACTTAAAGGCACTGGCTTATCACTTGTACCACCAATGAATTTAACAACACCGGGTGTTTTTTGTACCAAATACCAGCTGTCTTCATCCATTTCCATTTCTATTAATACATAACCAGGATAGAATTTTCTTGCTGTCTTCCGTTTTTGGCCTTGCCTCATCTCTACAACCTCTTCTGTAGGCACAATGATCTGACCAAACTTTTTCGTAAAATTTTCCCGTTGAATACGCTCGTTTAAGGCTCCTAAAACCTTACGCTCGTATCCTGCACGCGCTTGTACAACATACCAATGCATTTTATTGGTCGCTACCTTGGACAGAGCTGAAGATTTTTCAGCAGTATCATCTTGTACAGCCTCGGCTTTTGATCGAGAGTGAAGATCCAATTTTTTTTCTATCATCATCCTCTTGACCTCTATCCCGTTAAAAAAGCGACAGCCCACAACAAGAAACTATCGACAGCCCACAAAAACAAACCTGCTACTACCACCATAACGATGACAAGCAGCGTTGTACGGACGATCTCTTGCTGAGTTGGCCAAACTACTTTTCGCAGTTCAGCACGTGAAGCCTGTACAAATACCCAAAGACGCTGTCCCTGTGTTGTATAAAAAAACAAACCGGCAAGAATAAATGCCCCTATTATCCAGGCTATTAAACGCATAGCAATAAATTGATAAGGAAAGCGGTAATTGATTACAACTGCCGCTACAAAGCCGATCACGAGGAGCGACCATAAAAAAACGTCCCTTGTTGATGCCTTGTTTTCCATTTTTGTGTTTTTCATTATTACCTAAGTTTTTATTTGGCAGGCCAGGAGGGAATCGAACCCACAACCTGCGGTTTTGGAGACCGCCGCTCTGCCGATTGAGCTACTGGCCTAATGAATTTTACCCACTGTATTTTGGCACCCACGATTCACACCCACGATTCAGCGGAAAATCTATGGTGCCCACAACCGGGATCGAACCGGTGATCTCTTCCTTACCAAGGAAGTGCTCTACCACTAAGCCATGTGGGCTAAGTAATGGCACAGCGGATACTCCGCAATGATTACCCGCATGCCGTTTCAACCTAGTTACTTTTACGTAAGCAGTGGAGCGGGTGATGGGAATCGAACCCACGCAGTCAGCTTGGAAGGCTGAAGTTCTACCATTGAACTACACCCGCAAGGCACCTTAACCCTCTTTTCTTCAGGGCACCTCTATAAATTGCCATACACAACCAAATTAGCTATTCCAACGCATTTGTCGATGGAGGGGGAAGGATTCGAACCTTCGAAGGCTGAGCCGGCAGATTTACAGTCTGCTCCCTTTGGCCGCTCGGGAACCCCTCCTCAAAATCGAGGGGCCATTTTGCGAAAGTCAAGGCTAGATGTCAACCACTATTCTTGTTTTAGCATGTACCTAAACTTTGACATATACTGTCCCTTTACGTTAATTTCATCGTAAAATAAAAAAGTATGGGGTTTATGAAAAGAAAAAATTTCCATCTGCCCTAACGGTTTCGCACTTTACATGATGGAAACATTGTGATGAATGTCTATTCAGCAACCGCTACCCTTTTTTTCGTCATGGATCCGTTGGGAAATATTCCAATCTTTTTGGCCTTACTCAAATCAGTTAACGTACAGCGGCGCACACAAATCATTTTGAGAGAAAATTTGATTGCCTTCGGAATTCTCACGCTTTTTCTGTTTTGCGGAAAAACAATCCTGTACAGTTTAAATATCAGCGAACAGGCACTGGGTATCGCGGGTGGAATTATCCTATTCCTCATCGCGATCAAGATGTTATTTCCCAGTGCAAATCGTCTCCTATTTGACGATAGCTTAGCGGAAGAACCCTTCATCGTGCCGATGGCAATTCCACTCATAGCAGGCCCCTCTGCGATAGCAACTGTCACTTTGTTTGCCAATCAAGCACCAGGACAAATGAGCTACTGGTTTACAGCATTAGCACTCGCTTCTTTGCTATCCACCATCACTCTGCTATGCGCTATACCGTTACAAAGATTCTTGGGACCTAAATTGATCGCTGCCTTAGAGCGCTTAATGGGCATGATACTCACTACCATCGCCGTACAAATGTTTTTAATTGGCGTAGGCACATATTTTAAAAGTATTACCAGCTAAAATGATAGCTTGTTCCACCAACTTTTACCATGCAACGATTTCAAGATTTTTTCAAACATATATCCATTGTACTTGAAGTTTCGAATTCGCAACTTCAAGTACTTTTTTGCGCGATGAGGATTTTCCAGGAGAGAACCGCGATTCTCTCCTGGAATGACTGCGCGGAAGCTTTGCTTTTGCCAGTCATGTGATCAGGTATACCGCTCGCTGTGAGTTAAAAAGATTCACATCTTCAAGTACGAGCGGTATATACAAAGAGCCAAATACGGTTGGCATCTGTCGATACTCAAGCATCTTAGCGCACTTGATATATCAAGAAAGACAACTAAGAATAGAACTATGCAATCACTTGCGCCACTTATCAAGGACCTCGCTGTCATATTAGGCGTAGCCAGCTTAGTCACTCTTCTATTTCAAAAAATTAGACAACCCGTTGTATTAGGCTATCTTTTGTCCGGGATCATCGTAGGTCCCTACATGCCCCCCTACAACTTAGTGACTGATATTCCCAGCCTACATATCTTATCTGAGTTAGGCGTTATTTTTCTTATGTTTTCATTGGGTTTAAATTTTAGCTTTCATAAACTGAAACGTGTTGGCACGCCTGCAATCATGATCGGTTTAGCCGAGGTCACACTTATATTGGCCATTGGGGTCAGCTTGGGAAAAATGCTTGACTGGCCCAGTTATGATTGCATCTTTTTGGGGGCCGCTCTCTCCATTTCTTCAACAACCATTATTTTTAAAGCCATGGAAGAACTAGGGCTCAATAATAAACATTTTGCAGAATTAGTGTTTGGTATTCTCATTGTTGAAGACTTACTTGCTATTTTATTGTTAGCTGGCTTGTCCATTATCGTTGGCACACACGTACTGCTTTCCACTAACCTCCTTGATTCTGCTATCAAGCTTTTTATTGTGGTAGGAGGTTGGTTTTTGGTAGGCTATTTTTTGATTCCGCCTTTAATTCGTAAATTAATCAATGTCGCCAACCAAGAAACTCTCACTATTGTATCTGTTGCACTCTGTTTGTTCTTGGTCTGTATAGCTGCTTACTTCGGCTATTCCAACGCACTAGGTGCATTCATCATGGGCTCAATCCTCGCCGAAACAGATCTAATTCAATTTATTGAACAATATATGCGACCGATACGTGACATTTTTGCTGCTGTTTTTTTTATTTCCATAGGAATGCTGATTGATCCAGTTATCATCATAAACAACATCAGCATTGTGCTTATTATTTCTATAGTGACTATCCTTTCCAAAATTTTGATTACATCCACCAGCGTCTTAGCGACGGGACAAAGCGTAAGCACTTCGGTGCGTGTAGGATTTAGCATGGCACAAATTGGAGAATTTTCCTTTATTATTGCTGGATTAGGACTGACACTTGCGGTCATTCAACCCACGCTATTTCCCATTATCATCGCTGTATCTACCATCACTACCTTTACTACCCCCTATCTTATTCAATCCTCCAGCTACGTCAGTAGAAAATTGGAAGAAAATTTACCCCTTTCCTTGAGCACCTTATTAACTCACTATTCTGTTTTGATTCATCGCTATCTCATGCTAAAAAAAAAACGGGTCATCTATAGTCGATATATAACCAGACTTTTGATAAATGGAGTGATGGTCGCCATCATCTTCAGTCTAAGTGAAAGATGGATTTTTCCAGAGATTAACGAGTGGATGATAGAGGCTTACTGGGTAGATACGCTGAGTTGTGTAATTACTTTATTGTTAGCCTCCCCCTTTATCTGGGGCATGCTCTTTGCTTATAAAATTTTTCATCATCAATCACGTGCGGCTATTAGGCCTATTATTGCTATGGGATGGGTGTTTACGCTTACGATTATTACCACGTTGGCTGTTACCTATTTTCATACCTGGTCTGTTACCCTTCTGTTAGGATTTATTTCCCTGATTCTCTTCAGTCTCCTCCATAAGCCATTGCAACAGCTCTATCCTTGGCTAGAAAAGAGATTTTTGGCAAACATTAAGATACCGACCCCACAAGAAGCTTCAAAAGATGAATTATTTGCCTGGGGTATGCATGTAAAGGGCACTGATATCAAAAATAACTACTATTTTATCAATAAAACCCTGGTTGAATTAAATCTCCGTCGACAATTCGGCATTCATGTCATCGCTATTTATCGTGGTGCCAAAGTAATTATTTCCCCTCACCCTCAGGAAAAAATTCGTCTCTATGACAAATTATTTATCCTGGGTAGTGATGAACAAATTGACAGTTTCAGCCAACGCTTACGGATAAATATCTACCAAGAGGAACTTGAACTTCTAAACCATTTTGGATTAAAAACCTTCTTGCTCGATGAAAAACACCCTTTCGTTGGTCTCACTATCAATAAAGCAATGGAAAAAATCAACATGGAAGGCATCCTACTGGGTTTAGAACGTAAAGGGATTAGGAGTATCGGTCCTAGTAGAACCACTATTTTTCAAAAAGACGATCTTTTAATCTTACTCTTTCGTAAGCCTTTTCCATGACATGATGCAAATCTCTGCTAAGCCTAAATAATTGAACAAAAATGTGTCCACCAAAAAAATGGATAGGTTCATGGTAAAACTAGGCGGCTCGGTCTTGGTAACGTATTGCTATAAAAGCAGTTATGCTAGCATAACCCGCTTCAAAACAAACCACCAATCTGTGTAGAGGATACTAGCCATCATCAAAAAGCTTTTTCATCGACTTTTTTCACTCAAGGGAACCCGCGCAACAGCCAAGATCATCCCTAGAGAGGAACACACTATTTCACGTACGAATATCAGCAGCAATGCGCTCGGAGTGCTTCATCGACTCAAACAACATGGCTACAGTGCTTATTTGGTCGGCGGCTGTATACGTGATCTATTACTTGGGGTAAAACCAAAGGATTTTGATATTGCCACTGATGCACACCCTGAAAAAATAAAAAAACTCTTTCGTAATTGCTTATTGATTGGTAGACGCTTTCGCATCGCCCATATTCGCTTTGGACGAGAAATTATTGAAGTCACTACGTTTCGTGCCGATAGCAAAAAGAAATCGTTCAAACATAGAACAGTAGCGGCTCATGGAATGCTACTCCGTGACAACGTTTATGGCTGTATCGAGGAAGATGCATGGCGACGCGATTTCACGATGAATTCTCTGTACTATAACATCGCTGACCTTTCTATTGTCGATTACTGCGGTGGAATAGCCGATATTCAGCATAGGATTGTTCGCATTATTGGCGATCCATTGACGCGCTATCAAGAGGATCCAGTGCGTCTATTACGTGCTGTTCGTTTTGCCGGAAAATTAGACTTTACACTTGCAGCAGCAACAGGCGAGTGTATACCTAGGCTAGCGCACCTATTGCGTCACGTTTCACCTGCTCGTCTGTTCGAGGAAGTCCTCAAGCTTTTTCATCATGGTCGAGCCTTTAGGACCTACCAACTGCTGCTGCACTATCAGTTATTGAACGAGCTGTTTCCACAAACCCTTGCTTGTTTCGATCAAGAAGGTACCCAAAAATTATTAGAAATAGCCTGTAAAAATACAGATCAACGTGTACAACAAGAAAAAACTGTTTCACCTGCTTTTTTATTTGCTGTTTTTTTATGGCCTGCTGTTCAAGCAAAAGTACGACGTCCTAGCAAGCGACGATCACCTTCTTTCGTCATTTATCAACAAGCTATCAGTGAGATCCTCTCTGAACAACAAAAACAGATTACTATCCCTAGACGCTATAGCGCCGCTATACGAGAAATATGGGATTTACAGCAGCGTCTTAACCAACCTCGTCCCTCGATGATCAATAAACTCATAGTACATCCACGCCTTCGCGCAGCCTATGATTTTTTACTGTTACGCGCAGAAATACGAGAAATATCGCCTGATATTACTGCTTGGTGGACTGAATTTTTACCCGCTACCGAATCACGCAGAAAACAACTTATTGAGAAAATGGTAATGACAACACAGAGACGGCACAATCAGCGAAAAAATTCCCTATGAACGAAGTGATGAAAACAGCCTTGTGGCAACAGTTAGCGCAACACTCCAAGATAATGAAAAAAAAATCATTGGCAGAATTATTTGCTTGTGATAGTGAACGTTTTCAAAAATTTTCATTAACTGAAGCAGGACTAACAATAGACTATTCCAAAAATCCCATTACTGAAAGAACGCTCGATTTATTGTATCAGCTAGCGGACGCTCTGCAGTTAAGACAGCATATTTGTGATCTATTTTCTGGACAGTGCGTCAATACGACACAACAACTTCCGGCGTTACACACAGCACTACGCGATCCACGTCCATCCGGCTTGATCGTTTCTGGTTCAGACATTTTAGTAAAGATTCATGCTGCTTTAGAGAAAATGTCAGCTTTTGTGATTAACATACAGGAACAAAAATGGCGCGGCGCCACAGGACAAGCCATGACCGATATCGTTAATATAGGGATAGGAGGATCCCATTTAGGCCCATTGATGGCGGTAAAAAGTTTGAAATCTTATCAACACCCATGCCTGCGCATACACTTTATTTCTCATCAAGATAGTCACTCACTTGATCAGCGACTAAAACAATTGAATGCCGAAACAACCCTCATTATCATCGCTTCAAAATCCTTCACAACCCTAGAAACACTTACCAACGCTACAATTATTCGGAATTGGCTAAAAGAAAAAATTCCGCACAAGCAGGCTATCACTCAACATTTTGTAGCTGTCACAGCACATGCAGAAAAAGCGATTCAATTTGGCATAGCAGAGGACAATATCTTTCCGCTGTGGAATTGGATAGGAGGGCGATTTTCTCTGTGCTCCTGCATTGGTTTACCGCTTGCGCTAGCCATTGGCATGAAAAATTTTCGCGACTTTTTGCGTGGCGCGTACACCATAGACCAACATTTTTATCATCGTCCTTGGCATAAAAATATGCCTGTATTGCTGGGATTGTTAGCAATCTGGCAACGAAATTTTTTTCAGTCGGAAGCCCATGTAATTTTACCCTATGATCCAGCGTTAAAATATTTCCCCGCCTATTTGCAACAGTTAGAAATGGAAAGTAACGGAAAATCAATTCGTGTGGACAACAAAAAAACAGATTATGCAACTTGCCCGTTGATCTTTGGCGAATTAGGTTTAGATGCTCAACATGCCTTTTGTCAACTTTTTTATCAGGGTACCGCTCATTTTTCCGTGGATTTTATTCTTTCTCTGTGTAATGTTAACCAACCATTTGATGAATATCATCAACATATCATCGCTAGTGCGTTAAGCCAGAGTAAAGCTTTCATGGAAGGCCATGTCGACGCTCTTCCTTACAAAACGCTATCGGGAAATCACGCCAATAATACAATAGCACTGTCCGCACTCACACCGTTTACACTAGGCATGCTCGTCGCCCTATACGAGCA
>Ga0207050_1156_pt1 | contig 11020 bp, 6 predicted proteins | sample Alteio_BWMinCont_64_FD_153291 | JGI IMG/M metagenome (GOLD analysis project Ga0207050, IMG submission 153291) | Enriched cells from forest soil in Barre Woods Harvard Forest LTER site, Petersham, Massachusetts, United States -... | ecosystem: Environmental > Terrestrial > Soil > Temperate forest >...
ACCATTGATCCGACTTTTAGTTTTATGACCCTAGATTGGGATGGTCAAATACGTATGGATCCATCTTCACCCTATGCAATGGCAAGATTAATTGGTTTAAAGGATGGTTTTGATATTGCTTTTGCCTGTGATACCGATTATGACCGGCATGGCATCGTTACCCCGACTAACGGTCTTCTACCCCCTAATCATTATCTTGTCGCTGCGATTTCCTATCTTTTTCAACAGCGTAGTCATTGGGGAGAATCGAGTGGAGTGGGAAAAACGATTGTGAGTAGTGCAATGATCGATCGGGTGACAGAAAAAATGGGTCGCAAACTTTATGAAGTACCCGTTGGTTTTAAATGGTTTGTCGATGGGTTATTTAATGCCTCTTTAGGATTCTGTGGAGAAGAAAGTGCAGGCGCCTCTTTTAGCCGTTTAGCTGGGACTGTTTGGACCACCGACAAAGATGGCATTATCGCAGCTTTATTATCAGCAGAAATCACGGGCAGAACAGGACGTAATCCAGGTGAGCTTTATCAGGCGCTTGAATTGGAACTCGGAACTTCAATTTTCAAACGCATGGATGTGACAGCGACTTCAAAGCAAAAGGAATTAATTAAGCAATTATCAAAAGAACAAATTAAAGCCAGTCATTTAGCAGGAGAAAAAATTCAAAGCATTCAGAGTGTTGCACCGGGTAATCATGAGTCAATTGGAGGTTTGAAAGTGAGTACAAAAGATGGTTGGTTTGCTGCGCGACCATCAGGGACAGAAGATATCTATAGAATTTATGCGGAAAGTTTTAAAACTGAAGATCATTTAAGCAATATTATGACAGAAGCTCAGAATATCATCCATGATGCCTTAGGAGAAACAATCAAAAAGTAATGGAAGAGTAATGGAAGAGTAATAAGTGGCGATAAAAGAGTAATAGTATACTTTTCGTGAATGAATTTTAGACGTTGTTGCCTTTGCCATCTCGCAATCCTCATTTACTGTGAGGAGCTGTTTACTCGAATCGAGTAAGTCTCAAGGCTCGGAGTCTAGCTTAGGAAATCATGCGCTTTGAGTATAGGATCATGAATATGTTCAAAGAAATTAAAGACATCAAAGAACATCAAAGAAAAAGAGGCAAATCAATATGGAAATGAATAAAGCAAATTCTGATATCGGTATCATTGGTATGGGCGTTATGGGCCAAAATTTGTTATTGAATATAGCTGATCAGGGTTTTAGTGTGGTTGGTTATGATAAAGATCTCAATAAAGTCAAAAAACTAGGAGAAATAGCGAAAAAATCTAGCATTCATCATACGACTGATATCAAAATGTTTATTCAATTACTGCGTCGACCTCGAGCTATTATATTACTCGTACCTGCGGGACCTATTGTTGATTCTGTCATAACCGATTTGTTGCCATACTTGGAACCTGATGATCTCATTATTGATGCGGGTAATTCTTATTTTAAGGATACAGAATCAAGGGAAAAATTTCTAATCACAAAGGCTATACAATTTTTAGGAATGGGTGTGTCAGGTGGGGAGGAGGGCGCACGTCATGGGCCCAGTCTTATGCCAGGTGGTCCGAAAAAAGCTTATGATCGTATACATTTGATACTGGAAGCCATCGCCGCCAAAGTGAATGGGGATCCTTGCGTAAGGTATTTAGGCCCAGGATCGTCAGGACATTTTGTGAAAATGGTTCATAACGGTATTGAATATGGCATCATGCAACTTATCGCTGAAAGTTATGATTTAATGAAAAAAGGATTAGGATTCAATAACATTCAACTGAGAGATGTGTATAGTGAATGGAATAAAGGTGAATTAAATAGTTATTTGATGGAGATTACAAGTCATATTTTTAATAAGCTAGATCTAGATACAGATACACTATCCAATAGCAATGCTTCGACGAATACAATCAATACAATTTCACAGACAGAGGCAAAGACAGAGGCAAAGACAGAGGCAAAGACAGAGGCAAAGACAGAGGCAAAGACAGAGGCAAAGACAGAGGCAAAGACAGAGGCAAAGACACAAACAAGGGCACAGACAGATCTATTAATTGATCAGATATCGGATGTTGCCCATCAACTGGGGACCGGGATGTGGACTGTTAAAAGTGCAATGGAGTTGCAAGTGCCAACGCCAACGATTGACGTCGCGGTTACGATGCGTGACTTGTCGTCCTGGATCAATCAGCGTAGTGAAATCTCTAAGATGTATCAGAAGCCGATATTGAATATTAGAGATAATGTTAAGGATAATATCAGAGATAATATTCGAGATAATCCAAAACAGTTTGTTCTTGAACTAGGCCAAGCTCTTTATACCAGCATTATTATTGTCTATTGTCAAGGCATGGCAGTTTTGAGAGCCGCTTCGAATCAATATCATTATGAACTTGATCTCGAGGCTATTGCTAAGATTTGGCGGGGCGGTTGTATTATCCGAGCGGCATTATTAGAGGATATTTCTAATGCATTCCATAGACAGAATGATCTTTCAAATCTATTGTTAGATCCCAACTTATCTCTAAAAGTCATGCAGTATCAAGAAAATTTAAGAAGCATCATAACAAAAAGCATTCAGTTAGGGATTGCACTCCCAGGGATGATGGCTTCCTTGGGTTATTTTGATTCCTTGCGAAGCGAGGGCTTACCAAGTAATCTCATTCAAGCTCAACGGGATTATTTTGGCTCTCATGGTTACGAACGCATAAATAGACAAGGCGTATTCCATACTGAATGGGAGCATAAATGAAAAACACACAGAAAAACACACAGAAAACCACACAGAAAGCCATAATGAAAACTGCAGCGAGTTTTGAAGCATTAGATGAACTCTGCATAAACAGTATTCGTACTTTATCGATAGATGCCGTTCAAAAAGCAAATAGTGGGCATCCAGGTTTACCTTTAGGTGCTGCAGCCATGGCCTATGTTTTATGGACAAGATTTCTGAAACATAACCCCGCCAACCCAGCCTGGTATAATCGAGACCGCTTTGTTCTCTCTGCTGGTCATGGTTCGATGTTGCTTTATAGTTTATTACATTTAACAGGCTATGATCTTCCAATGGAACAAATTAAACAATTCCGACAGTGGAATAGCCTGACTCCAGGGCACCCAGAAAGTGAATTGACGCCTGGTGTAGAGGTTACCACGGGGCCTTTAGGTCAAGGCTTTGCCAATGGAGTGGGAATGGCGATAGCCGAAGCTTATTTAGCGGCTCGTTATAATCGTTCTGGTTTTAATCTCTTCGATCATTTTACGTATGGGATTGTGAGTGATGGGGATTTGATGGAGGGGATTGCCTCCGAAGCGGCCTCGTTGGCTGGCCACCTAAAACTGGGTAAATTGATTTATCTATATGATAATAATCATATCACCCTATCTGCTTCAACGGCTCTGACTTTTTCAGAAGATTCTGCGAAACGCTTTGATGCCTATGGTTGGCATACACAACATATTGAAGATGGCAATGATCTGAAAGCAATCTATCAAGCGATTGAAAAGGCAAGACAAACAACAGAACAACCCTCTTTAATTCTAATCAAAACTCATATTGGTTATGGTTCTCCTCATAAACAAGATACTTTTGAAGCGCATGGTTCTCCCTTGGGAGTAGAAGAAGTCAAATTAACGAAAGAAAATTTGGGTTGGCCCTCTAATGCTTCTTTCTATATCCCAAAGAAAGCGCTACAACATTTTCGTAAAGCTCTCATTCAAGGTCGGACATTAGAAAAAGAATGGCAAGCAAACTTTTCTGTCTATCGAAAAAAATATTCAAAATTGGCTGAAGAAATTTCTCAATTGATGAAAGGGACCTTAGCCAGCGGTTGGGATAGCAATATCCCATCATTCATTGCAGATAGTAAAGGGCTAGCTACGCGTGATGCTTCACATAAAGTGATGCAAGCTATTAGTCCAAATTTGCCTGGTTTTATAGGAGGTTCTGCTGATCTTAATCCTTCAACAAAGACTGAACTCATCAATTTTGGTAACTTTGAAAATCCCAGCATGGCAAAGGGAGATTTACAAGGCATCGTTGACGGTGGTTGGAATTATGAGGGACGGAATTTATATTATGGTGTGAGAGAGCATGCGATGGGTGGGATCAGCAATGGTCTAGCGACTATTACTGGTATGATTCCATTCGCAGCAACCTTTCTGATTTTTTCTGATTATATGAGACCCACGATAAGGTTGGCCGCCTTAATGAAGCTTGGTGTTATTTATGTTTTTACTCACGATAGTATAGGGTTGGGAGAGGATGGACCGACACATCAACCCGTAGAGCAATTAGCTAGTTTACGAGCAGTGCCAGGTCTCGTTCTGATCCGTCCAGCAGATGCGAATGAAACAGCAGTGGCTTGGCGAATAGCCATTGAATCTCGTCACAATCCAGTGGCGCTTATATTAACGCGTCAAGCAGTCGCGACGCTAGATAGAAAAATCTATGCTTCCGCACAAGGCCTTTGTCGAGGGGCCTATATTTTAGCAGATCCCCCTAAAGTTAAACCTTTAATGATTTTAATTGCCACAGGTTCTGAGGTTGGGTTAATTGTTGAAGCACAGAAAAAACTGCAGAAGCAAAAAATACCAGTTCGAATCGTTTCAATGCCAAGTTGGGAATTATTTGAGGCACAATCTAAAAATTATCGTGAAAGCGTATTGCCTACGGCTATCGTATTGAGGCTTGCCGTTGAAGCAGGAGTTTCTCAAGGTTGGGAACGTTATGTTGGGGATAAGGGGGCTATCATTAGCGTGAAAACATTTGGTGCCTCTGCCCCTGGCCCAATTCTTCAGGAGCGATACGGATTTACTGTGGAAAACGTTTGTCAACAAGCAAAAATATTATTGAAAAAATCAAAAAATAGTAAAAAAATGAAAAGACTGTAGGAGAGGAATAAATGAAACAGAATCCTTTAAAGAATTTGCAAGCACTGGGTCAATCTATTTGGCTTGACTATATTAGGAGAGATCTGCTTACCGGTCATCAACTAGAAAAATTCATCGAGGAAGATGGCCTTGCCGGTATCACTTCCAATCCTTCCATTTTTGAAAAGGCCATTGCAGAAAGTTCTGATTATGATCAGGAAATTCTGAAAATGAAACTTAAAAAACAAGAAATTACTAGCATATATGAATGGCTGACGCAACGAGATGTAAGAGATGCCGCCGATCAATTTCGACTTCTCTATAATAAAATGGATGCGAATGATGGCTATGTGAGTCTAGAAGTCAACCCACATTTGGCAAATGATAGTGAGGGAACTATTAGTGAGGCTCGTCGCTTGTGGAAAGCATTAGATCGTCCTAATGTGATGATCAAAGTCCCTGCCACAGCTGAAGGATTACCCGCGATTACAGAGCTCATTAGTGAGGGCATTAATGTGAATGTGACTTTGCTTTTTGGGCTGCCACGTTATCGCGAAGTCGCAGAAGCCTATATTGTTGGCTTGGAAGCCAGACTTGCAAACTCTCAACCGATTCATCATATTGCTTCAGTCGCAAGCTTTTTCTTAAGCCGTATTGATGTTTTGATTGATCCCTTATTGGACAATATCATCGCTCAAAATAATGATCAATCCATTATCGCAAAAAAAATTCAAGGAGAAACCGCTGTTGCATCTGCTAAGCTTGCTTATCAAATTTATCAGGAAGTATTTAATAGTCCTCGTTTTAAAAAATTAATGGAACATGGGGCGAAAGCTCAGCGTTTACTGTGGGCCAGTACTAGCACCAAAAATCCAGCTTATAGCGATGTAAAATACGTAGAAGCTCTCATTGGTCCTCAAACGGTTAACACGCTTCCTATGGAAACATTCAATGCTTACCGAGATCATGGTGAACCAAAACCTCTTTTAGAACAAAATCTCGATATGGCCCAGTGGATTTTTCAGAGACTCCCGGAACTAAAGCTAGATATCGATAAAGTCACAAAATTGTTACTGCTAGAAGGGATTGATAAATTTAAAAAATCTTATGATCAATTGCTAGAGGCATTGAGGGGTAAATTATGACAAAGCTGACGGCAGACTATAGTCTTAATAAACTATCGGATGCGATAACGCTAGAGTTGAATCATTGGCAAAATGACAATAAAGTTCAACGTTTATGGGAAGGCGATGCCTCGCTTTGGACGAGTCACGACGAAGCACAATGGCTAGGATGGTTAACAATCATAGAAAAAGTGTTAAATGAATTACCCAGTATTGAAATGATCAAAAATAAAATAAAAACAGAAGATATCACCTATATCGTAGTGTTAGGGATGGGTGGGTCAAGTCTCTGTCCTGCCATGTTAGCTAAAACTTTTAGAGAAATTGAAGGTAGTCCTCAATTATTAGTCTTGGATTCTACTGATCCTATGCAAATCCATCATTTAGAAAATAGTATTGATTTGAAAAAAACGCTCTTTATTGTTTCAAGTAAATCGGGATCTACCTTAGAACCCAATATCTTTAAACAATATTTCTATACGCGTTTACAACTGGCACTGGAAAAGCAAGCCGTTGGAGATCGATTTATTGCGATTACCGATCCGGGAACCAAACTGGAATCAATAGCCAGGGCTGAGCATTTTATGGCTATATTTAACGGGGAGCCTAGTATCGGAGGACGTTATTCCGCTCTGTCAAATTTTGGTATGGTACCCGCTGAACTGATGGGCATTGTCGTTAAAAATTTTTTACAGTCTGCGGAAAAAATGCGACAAGCCTGTTTGCCTACTATCCCCGTGAAAGATAATCCTGCTGTGCAGCTGGGGGTCATCTTAGGAGTTTGTGCAAAATTTGGCATCGATAAAATAACTTTTGTGGTTTCTCCAGATATTCAAGCATTAGGGGCCTGGCTTGAGCAATTACTGGCTGAATCGACGGGCAAAATGGGCAAAGGTTTAATTCCGATTGATCAAGAACCTTTAGGAAAACCGGAAAACTATGGCAACGATCGCTTGTTTGTCTATATTCGATTAGAGGAAAATCCAAGCCTTGATCAAGATGCTAAAATAAAAATCCTGGAAGACAGTGGACATGGGGTTTTACGATTAACTCTCGCAAATAAAGAAGCACTTGCCGGTGAATTTTTTCGATGGGAAATGGCCACTGCAGTTGCTGGCAGTATTATGGGTATTAATCCTTTTAATCAACCGGATGTTGAAGGAAGTAAAATACTGGCGGCTAAATTAATCAACGACTATTTAGAAACCGAAAAAATGCAAAAGCCGAAGCTGCTTTTTTCGGCGGAAGGTCTTCAACTTTTGACGGATGAAAATAATACAAAGGAAATTATGGCAAAGTTGATAGGTGAACCGAGTTTGGAAACCTTGATGAAAGCCCATCTTAGTCGTATAGCGCCTGGGGATTATGTCAATTTATCTGCTTTTATTGAAATGTCGGAACCTCATATTGCCTTACTGCAACAGTCTAGACTGCTGATCCGTGATGCAGGAAAAGTGGCTACTTGTTTGGGTTTTGGTCCACGTTTTTTGCACTCGACAGGTCAAGCTTATAAAGGCGGTCCGAATACGGGTCTATTTCTACAAATTACAGCAGAACATGCACAAGATATCAAGATTCCGGGCTTAAATTATAGCTTTGGTTTGGTGATTGATGCACAAGCAGAAGCCGATTTTGAAGTTCTGGTGCAACGAGACAGAAGAGTTTTGCGTGTCCATTTGGGTAGTAATGTTGCCCTAGGTCTACAACAGCTCTATGAATTGATAAAAAAAGCCCTTAAATAATTTTAAATTAAGCGGAGTCAAGCAATGGAAGAACAGGAATATCCACAGGAACAAGATACAAAACCAGCAACATTGTGTGTGTTGGTTATTTTTGGCATTTCTGGAGATTTAACTAAACGCTTGCTTTATCCGGCCATTTGCAATTTAGGCAGCAAAGGATTGTTAGATAAAAGATTCAGCATCCTCGGAATTGCGGTTGAACCTTATACCGAGGAAACCTTTAGAGAATACATGAGCAAAAATATTCATGAATTTGTGAGCAATCCAGAAGCTAAAAAATTTGGTCTTGAATTCATTAATCAGGTTTATTATTGTTCAGGAGAATTTTCTGATCCAAAAGTTTATCTGAATTTAAAAGCTAAATTGCTAGAATTAGAGAGAGTCATGGGCAGTCAAAATACTTTATTTTATTTTGCAGCGCCTCCAGAATGTATATCGATGATTGCCACTGGATTGAGTGATGCGGGGTTGCTTAAAGAAGAGGAAAATGGTTATTTTAGGCGTATTGTGGTCGAAAAGCCTTTTGGGCACGATTTAGATTCTGCAAAAAAATTGAATGAAATTCTGTTGTCTTTGGTCAGTGAAGAGCAAATATTTCGAATCGATCATTTCTTGGGTAAAGAAACGGTTAGAAATATATTGGCGCTACGTTTTTCTAATGGTATTTTTGAACCTATTTGGAATCGTCGTTATGTCGATCATGTTCAGATTACCGTCGCTGAAACATTGGGGGTAGAATTAAGGGGAAACTATTATGAACGCACCGGTGCATTACGCGACATGATGCCAAATCATTTGTTTCAAGTATTGAGTTTGATAACAATGGAGCCCCCTTTATCCTTTTCTGCAAAACATATTCGCGATGAAAAAGCCAGAGCGCTCCATGCTGTACAGATTTTAAAACCCGAAGAAGTTATTTTGAGAGCTGTGCGTGGGCAATATGGTTCCGCTGTGGTAGACGAGAAAAAGCTCTTGGGTTATCGATCTGAAAAAAATGTCGCTGCTCAATCTCTGACGGAAACTTATTGTGCATTAAAATTATATTTAGATAATTGGCGTTGGTTGGATGTGCCTTTTTATTTGCGGACCGGAAAGCGTCTTAAAAGCAGAACTTCTGAAGTGATGATTCAGTTTAAATCAGGCCCTTCAACTCTATTTGGAGGCTCTGGAAAAAAAATTATGCCTAATTTACTGCATATCTATATTCAACCTAAAGAAGGGATTACCTTGCGTTTTAATGCTAAAATTCCGGGCCCAGAGATAAAGCTTGGACAAGTCGATATGAAATTTAAATATAGTGATTATTTCGGTGTCGAGTTGCAGACGGGTTATGAAACTATTTTATATGATTGCATGAATGGAGATCACACCCTATTTAAAGATTCTGACACGGTCGAGACAGAATGGGCAATCGTGCAAAATATTTTGGATGTTTGGGCTGCCTTAATTCCTCGTAATTTTCCGAACTACGAGTCTGGCAGTTGGGGTCCAGCAGCAGCGGATGAGTTGTTAAAAAAAGACGGTAGAAAATGGGTTCCTTGAGATGGGTTTCTTGAAATGATTCAGATCCTGTTTTGGGTATACTCAAAGCGAATGAGTTCGTAGGTTAGGCGCGCATCTCCCCGAACAAGCTTCGTTTTCAAATCTACATGAGCATTGTTCGCTAAGGCTGCAAAACAACAGCTGCGAACTCATTCGCGAAGAGTATAAAGGGGGTGCTATTTTGAATGAAGAAACAAGCATTAATATTTTTTCAACTGAAATGGAACTTTTTTTGTTCCTGGCGGAAAATTTCGTTCATCAAGCCATTGTGAATATTGAAACAAAAGGGGAGTTTACGGTTGCGCTTTCGGGTGGCAATACGCCAAAATTATTGTTTGATTATTTAACAAAAAAAGAGCTTAATCAAAAAAAAATACCTTGGGAACAGATAAAATTTTTTTTTGGGGATGAACGATATTTGGCCCCTGATAATCCAGAGAATAACTATCATATGGCTTATGAACATTTATTTTCTAAGGTTCCGGTTCTAAAGGAACATATCTACCCCATTCCAACTCACTTAAGCGATCCTAAGGAAGCCGCTAGAGACTACGAAACAACCTTACGAAAAGTATTTCATCTCAAAGAAAATGAATTACCTAAATTTGATTTAGTGTATCTGGGTCTTGGTCTAGATGCTCATACCGCTTCATTATTGCCTTCCAGTGAACTGGTTATTCGTTATGTTAGAAGCCACCTTGAACGAGAGGACTTGATCAATCCTCCTGGTTTAGATGAAGGTAAGCTAACGGCTTCAGAAATGAAAAATTTCACTACCAAAAAGAATCCTGATGCAAATTCTGATGCCAACACTAATGCAAGCACTAGTGAAACGCAGAATTTTCCAATGGTTGCCGCCCTCTTTGCACCTTTACAGGGTATTTATCGCATTACTTTAACGCCACCCATTATTAATAATGCAAAGATGATACTATTTATTGTCACTGGGGCTAATAAAGCCTCTGCTGTTTCTGCAGTTTTGGAAGGACCCCGAAAACCGGAACTGTATCCAGCGCAACTGATTCATTGTTTGCATGATAAAACCATGTGGTTTCTTGATCAAGCGGCGGCGAGTCAATTAAGATTTGTTAATGAAAAAAAATAATACTGGTAAGTGCTGTGTGACGACAGTATATGCCGGGTGACGGCAAATTCGTTTTGAATGTCAGTATTGATTATTCGCGAGAGTTTTAGATGAAAGTAATAAATAACAGGAGATTATATGACAATTAAAGCTGTTTTTCTAGATTCGGATGGGGTATTAAATACCGCAATTATTAAAGATGGAAAACCGGTGGCACCCAGGACTATTAGTGAATTAGAAATTCCAGCAGAAGTGAAACCGGCTCTTGAACAATTGAAAGCAGCTGGTTACCTCTTAATTTGTGTGACTAATAAACCCGATGTTGAACGGGGCTGGATGACTCAGGCTGAAGTGGATGCCATTTATAAAAAAATACGTCAGGATTTGCCTTTAGATGATATTTTTATCTGTTACTCAGAGAAAAGTGATTGCTATAAACCCAAACCCGGACTTTTGTTGGCAGCAAGTCAACAATATAATATTGATTTAGCTCAAAGTTTTATGATTGGGGATCGTTGGCGTGATGTAGAAGCAGGTCAGAATGCGTCTTGTAAAACTATTTGGATTGATAGAAATTATGCTGAAAAGCGTCCAAATCCACCGGCTTCCTATACTTGTCACTCCTTAAAAGAAGCTGCTCAATGGATTAAAGATTT
>Ga0207050_1160_pt1 | contig 10753 bp, 12 predicted proteins | sample Alteio_BWMinCont_64_FD_153291 | JGI IMG/M metagenome (GOLD analysis project Ga0207050, IMG submission 153291) | Enriched cells from forest soil in Barre Woods Harvard Forest LTER site, Petersham, Massachusetts, United States -... | ecosystem: Environmental > Terrestrial > Soil > Temperate forest >...
ATGTTTTTATCGGTGCTAATCAGAACGTCGTAACCGGCAGATTCGGCCTGTTGGATCAACTCGCCGTTTTCCAGTTCGTGCCACCCAATTCTTCGCGCGTAGACGATATCATGGCCGGTGAGATGACGGGCAATCGGTTTCGGCGTGCCGTTGTCGAACAGGATTTTCATCGGCCAGACGGCGACGCTTTCGAAAGACTTTCACTGGCAAAATGCAGAACGGCTTTGACTTCATCAGCCGTCACGTCGAATACTTCCGTAATCTCGCCGACCGACATGCCGGCTTCGAGATTTTCGAACACGGTTTGAACTGGCATCCGCGTTCCACGGAAGACCCATGCTCCACTCACCTTGCCAGGAATGCTTTCCACGGCAGGGCATTGGGACCAATCGAGAGCAGTCATATTACGTCCTTTCGATCCTAATCTTACCATGCATCAGCGCATTTGGTAAAGTTTTACCAAAGCTAAAAGAGGTTATTTTTTCTCTTCCTTCCCCTGCGGCAGCTGATCCTGCTTCGTCAGCGCGACAGTGACCTCTTTCGCTTTTTCCGGCTGCATGGCGGCGAGGATGGGGGCGGTGCTTTTGGGTTTCATGCGCTGGATGACACCGAGCAGAACTTGCATGTCGAGCGTTTCGAAGATTTTGGCGGCATCGGCCGGTTTCATGGTCTCATAGATTTTGACCAGATTTTCCAGTTGCGTCTGCTGGGCGCCGTTGATTTGGTCGACCATGCCTTGCAATTGCAAACGCAGGGACTGCATTTCCTTTATCTTCTGGTCGACGCGCTGTTCGCCGACCTTGATCAGTTCCTCGCGCCGGTCGAGATCGCGGTTGCGCTTATCAAGCTGATCGCGCCGGTTGGAGAGATGCTTGAGAACTTCCATCTCGGCCGGAGAGCTTTCTCCTTCTTCCAGAGCGGCGGCTCCGCCAGAAGGTTTGGGAGTTGAATCTGCCGGAGCTTTTTCCTCTGTAGCGGCGCCTTCGGCCGGCTTGCCAGCATCGACGGCAGGCGGTGATGGATTTGATGATGGCGCAGGCGCGGCGGCATCGGGTTGTTTGTCCTGGGCGAAAGCGTGAGGCGGCTGCGGCATCTTGCCGGACGCCAGAACGTCCCACATATCGCCGATGCGCAGGCCGATCGTCAGAACGCCGACGACGATGGTCGCGAGGAGAATGGAGCGGGAGTTGAGAAGAAAACGCATCGCCTAACTCAACCCAGCTTTTCCAGCGCCTGCATCAATTCGCGTTCGGCGCGAGAAGCCTGGCTGGAGGAAAGTGTTTCTTGAGCCTTTTTCGGCGGGAACTGCGTTACCGTTTCGGCGGGAGCCTGAGCAGAAGATTCAGCTGCAGGACGGGCGCTGGAGGCATCCTGGCTTAGGCGCCCTGCTATACGGTCGGCACTTTCTACGATGAAATGCAGCTCATCACGCATCAGCGTGGCTTTATCGACCATTTTCTCGCCGGGCATTCGGATACCGTTCCTGTAGTGGGGCAGGATTGGACCAGCGATCCGTTCAAACTCACCGAACGTGACGGCAAGCTTTACGCACGCGGCTCATGCGACATGAAAGGCTTCATCGCCAATGCGCTCGATGCCGCCGGCGATCTTTCAAAGCAGAAACTCAAGCATCCGTTGCATCTCGCCTTTACCTATGACGAAGAAACCAATATGTCCGGCGCGCGGCATATCACAAAATATATGAGCGAGAGAAACATCGTGCCCGAATGGGTGTGGATTGGCGAACCGACCGGTTTGCATATTATCGACTCCCACAAAGGCGTCGCCTTCTTCACCACCAGCATCGATGGCGTGCAAGGACATTCCGGCCAGCCGGACAAAGGGCTCAACGCCATCGATCTCGGTACCACTTACATGAATATCATCCAGCGCGTGGCGGCAGAAAAGCGCGCGAACCCGATTGCCAATTCGCGTTTCGATCCGCCTTACACCACATTTAATCTTGGCATCGTCCGGGGCGGCACGGCGGAAAACATCATCGCCGGCCGTTTTGAAATTCTGTGGCAGGCGCGCGCGCATCCGGGCGATGATCTCAGCGCCACGCTTGCTGAAATCGACCGGCTGGCAACGGCGGAAATCAAACCGCGGTTTAAAGCTTTCGCGCCCAAGGCGGGCATGAAGACCTGTACCTGCTGCGATATTCCGCCGCTGATGCCCAAAAAGGATAATCCGGGCGAGAAGATCCTCACGCGCCTGACAGGGGATAACCAGGCCGAAGCTGTCTCCTTCGCCACCGAAGCCGGGTTTTTCCAGAAACTCGGCACCCATGCCATTATCTGCGGTCCTGGGCATATTGATCAGGCGCATCAGGCAGATGAATATGTCGAAATCTCCCAAATGGCGGCCTGCGCCAGGCTTATCCGGCAGGTGGTATCCGAGACCGCGCTCTAGAATCGGTTTAAGCCCCTATTACGCCCTATTATTCGGTTCTATTCATATGGTTGCGGAATGCCCCCGCTTTCCTTTATCCTCCGGCCCCGGCTTTTGGATCTATGGAGACTGGTCACAATGAACACGGTAACAGTGCCTGCCAATTACAAGCCTACGGAAAAAGAGCCGTATATGAATCCCGTCATGCTGGAATATTTCCGGCATCGCCTGCAGCATTGGAAACAGGACATCGTCAAAGAAGCCGACGAGATGCTGCACGAATTGCAGCATGAAGGCGGATTGCAGGAACCCGACATCGCCGACCGCGCTTCGGTTGAAACCGAAGTGGCTCTGGAACTCCGCGCGCGCGACCGTCAGCGCAAACTGATCAGCAAGATCGATGAAGCGCTCGACCGCATCAACCGTGGCGAGTATGGCTATTGCGAGGAGACAGGCGAGCCGATCGGCGTGAAGCGTCTCGAAGCGCGCCCGGTTGCGACCCTGAGCGTTGAAGCGCAGGAACGTCATGAACGCAAGGAGCGCACCCAGCGCGATGAGCGGGAATAAGCATCCAAGCCGGTTCTGGCAACAAGGAGTAGAGGCATGACATCTAACACCCGGCTGTTGCAGCTTGGCTGTGCCACTGCATTTGCTCTATTCGCTCTTGTGCCGGACCATGCGCAGGCGGGAGGTTCGGCTACGGCTCCGGCGATGTATAATGTCGAGGAAGTCGTCGTCCAGCCCATCCATTTCGGCGATCCGAAAATTGCCAAGACCTGCAGCCTGTCACAGGATGAGATTGGCGCTGTGGTTCTAAAAACGCTGCGCGATAATGGCGTGCCGGCAAACAGTTCGCTTGAAGCGAAACCCCCTGTTCAAGGCTTGGCGCGCATCAACCTCGTAACGGATATTTTTTCACTCAACAGCCAAGGCCTCGATTGCACATCATGGATTTCGCTGACGGCCGAGACGCATAATAGTGTTCACGTTCCACCCGTGGATCTTGCCCGCAATGTTGCCGTGGTTTACTGGCATGAAGGTTCGATGCTGGCCAGTGGGCAAGTCATCCATGATCGTCTTGTGGATGAAACGATAACGAAGCTTGCCCGGCATCTAGCCGATCAATACAAGGCCGATCAGCCTGCCGCAGTTTCAGATAAGTAATCTCCTCCCTGTTCTTACGGGGAGGACGTGAAAACTTAAGCTTGCCCTTCTTGGCAAGCTTTAGTTTTCACTGGTGGGGCATGTCCCGCACTTGAAAAGGATAGACCGGGCCCGGCCCCACCAGCAAATTCTAAGGCTTGCTAAGGGTGTAAGCCTAAGAATTTGCATCCTCCCCGTAAGAACGGGGAGGAGGTTTTTTATCAGAACGGCATCAGGATATCGAACAGCTGCTCGCCGTAACGCGGCTGCTGAACATCCGTGATTTCGCCCTTGCCGCCATATTCGATGCGGGCTTCGGCGATTTGATCGTAAGTCACGGTATTAGAGGATGCGATATCTTGCGGACGAATGATACCAGTAATACTGAGATCGCGCCGGTCGAAATTGACTGTGACTTGCTGCTTACCCTGTAGCACCATATTGCCGTTCGGCAGAACCTGAATGATGGTGGCGGCAACGCGCAAGCTGATCTGTTCCTGCCTGCCGATGGAGCCTTTGCCGTCATTCGACGTATCGCTGCCCATGCCAACAAGCTTGGCGGGATTAACTGCCGTCGGTAGCCAGTTATGCAAATGGCTTTCATAACCGAAGAAGTTGGTCAAGTTTGCATCATCGGCATTCTGGCGCGAACGTTTGGTTTCGTTTTGCAGCTGAGCTTGATCGTTGATCGTGACGATGACTGTCAGAATATCGCCCACGCGGCTGGCGCGCTGATCGCGGAAAAAGGCGCGGGCGCCTGTTTGCCATAATGAATTCGGCTGCTGCACCGCAAGCGACGGCGGCGGCATCGGCATCTTCACCGGCACATAGCCGGGCGCATGCGTCGGATCGTCGATTGAACCGAGCTTGGGCGTATCCCCGATATCCGAAACGCGGTCAAAAGCATTGCAGGCCGAAAGCGCAATCGCCACGGTCGCCAGCAACGCAAAACGGCTGAACATGCATCGGTGCGGATTGAATATCATAGGCTATTCCTGCTTTGCGGAAGTATCGGCATTGGCCGCAGCAACAACGCGCGTCGAATGGATACGCACCACACCATCGGATTCGACAGTGCCTTCGACTACCCGATTGCTTTGCGTGTTCAACACACGCACGGTATCGCCGAACTTGCCATCTTGCAGCGCGCGGCCTTGGGCGGTGATCATCATGACCGGCGTTTCTATTTTCATTGTCACAAGATTTCCACGCACCACATAACGCGGCGGCATCACATTGCGCGCCAGGATCGGCATGCCGGCATCCGTATCCTGCTTCACTTCATGATTAAGGATTGCTTCGGCGCTGGTGACGATGCCGCTCAAGCGGTCGTCTGTTACATCGGCCCAAGTAATATCCGCTTCGCCCACCAGCGTGCCAGCCTCAAGCCGGTGCACCAGAACGGGTACCGAGTGCTTTACGACAATATGGCCCGATACCGGCATGACTACTGGTCCAGCAAAACCGTCAGCAACTAGATCCGCCTTAAAGCGCTTATTGATGCCTTCATAGTTAAAGTTGTTAAGCGCGAAGTTTGACGGCCGATCGGCAGGTAGAACAATTTCCAGCGCATGATTATCAAGCATGACATTGATATCGCCGGATACGTTCAGCGCTTTGACCTTCTCAATGACGGCGGTCTGGATATCCTCGGCAGTGATCTTCGTGCTGGCGGTTGTGATGGTGATGTGCTCAGTCGCGGTTTGCGGCGTCCAGTCGAGCTTGTACTGATGCTTCAAATGCGCCAGCACATTGGCATCATAAGTAATGCTTTTGCCAGGAACAGGCGAACGCGCGATATCGCAATCGATGCCGTCCGGCAAACCGTCGAACACATCGCTGAGTTTGACGGTGGGGCGGTTGACCTCGGCATCGCTGCGTAATGTTACGCCGGCAGCGGCAGGCGCGGCCAACGCAACGTTGCACACGAAAACGAAGCTGAAGATAAGAAGCTGTGCGAAGCGCGAGTTCATCTTACGTCTTCATCTGGTTGGCGGTTTGAAGCATCTGGTCTGCCGTGTTAATTACGCGTGAATTCATTTCATAGGCGCGCTGCGCGGCGATCAGATCGGTAATCTGCGAGACGATATCGACGTTCGAGGTTTCCAACGATCCTTGCACGATGGCGCCGAACTGATTGGTCTCGGGGTTGCCGGTGATCGGTGTGCCGGATGCCTGCGTTTCCTGCAGCAGGTTATCGCCGATGGCGTTCAGGCCTGCCGGATTGATGAAGCTTGCCAGCTGCAGCTGGCCGAGTGTCTGTTGATTAACCTGGCCTGCGATGGAGGCGAGCACCTGGCCGCTGGCATTAACGGTCACGGCTGTTGCGGCTGACGGCACAGTAATGTTCGGCAGCACGAGGAAGCCGTCTGCCGTGACCAACTGGCCGGTTGCGTTCAATTGAAAGCCGCCGTCGCGCGTATAGGCCAATGTGCCATCAGGCAACTGCACCTGAAAATAACCGCCGCCATTGATGGCAAGATCAAGCGGGTTATTGGTGACGACGAGATTGCCTTGTCCGTTGATGCGATAGGTTGCGGCAGGCTTCACGCCCAGGCCGACTTCCAAGCCGGAGGGCAAGATGGTGCCGGTATCCGATGAAGCAGAACCCACGCTGCGCATGTTCTGATAAAGCAGATCCTGAAAATCCGCGCGCGATGCCTTGAAGCCATTGGTCGAAAGGTTCGCGATATTGTTCGAGATGACTTCGACGTTCAGTTCCTGGGCCGCCATGCCGGTGGCGCCGATAGCTAAGGCTCTCATTCTTCAATCCCCTTTGTTACACCGTGGTTTTTCCTAATTTCGTGATGGCATCATCAAGCCGCTGGTTTTCCTGGCCGATGAGGTTCACGGTCTGCTCGTAAGAACGCATGATCTGGATCATCTGCGTGATCTCGGTCACCGCGGAAACGTTGGATTGCTCCAAGGCGCCCTGAACCACGCTGCCGTGTTCGACCTGCTGTTCTTCCTGGCTGGTCGTGTAGAGGCCATTGCCGACGGGCTGCATCGCTTGCTCGTTATCGAACCTGACAATCTTGAGTTTGCCGAGTTGCGCGAGGCTGGTGCCGTTATCGACGCGTGCCGACACGAAACCGTCGGACGAGATATTGATTTGCGTCGTCGTCGAGGGAATGGTGAGCGGCTGGTCGCCATCGGCCAGCAGCACATCCCCCGAAAGGGTGGTGACCTGACCATCGGTATTAAGCTGAAAGGAACCAGCGCGCGTGTAACGCGTACCTTGTGGAGTCTGGATCGGAAAATATCCAGCGCCGGAAATAGCAATATCGAGTGGATTGCCGGTCGGCACAATCGGACCGTTGGAGGCGTCACGATAAGTCGCACGGTCTACGACGAACTGGATGCTTTCGCCGGGCGCGGGCCGGCTGAGCAAAGTATCGAACACAATGCCTTCGCGTTTGAACCCGGTCGTGCTGGCGTTGGCGACGTTGTTGGCGACGATATCGATCGCGCGCTGCAACGCTTCCTGGTTCGACAATAAAACTAGTCCTGGCGATTCCATTGCTCGTTCCTCTATTCCGGCACAAGGCGCGCCGAACTCCCACGCCCACCTTGCAGGGATCGTGCCAAGTTAAATGTGATGATTTTTCAAGCGGTTGAATCCCGGGCGATTCTTTTTCGAAGGCAAAATGATCCGGAATGAAACGGCAGAAATTACCGTTAGAGCCTTGATTACGAGTCGATTTTTACTTTCCCACTTGCCTGTAAATGCAGTAAATTTTGATTCGCCCGCCAATTCCCAAATTCGCCCGCGTCGCCGAAGCAATCGCCCGCAGCGGTGGTGCGTTAGGGTGTTTCGCGTACGTTTTGCCTTAATGACTATGTTAACTACCCCTCTGTTAAACAATCTTGAGTATCGTGCCGATCATTTGCAGCCGTAACGGCTGCTTGTTTTAGGAGCATGCCGTGGCAGACGCTGAAAAACCCGCCGAAAAAGAAAAAGACGAAGAAGAAAAGAAAACCGCCGAAGGCGGTGAGGCTGCTGCTGCCGAAGGCGATGGCAAGAAAAAATCCAAGAAGATGATCATCATCATCGCTGCCGTGGCGCTGGTCGTGGTTGGTGCGGGCGGCGGTACTGCGGCATTTTTTCTCTTGCATCATAAAGCCGATGACGATGCTACGAAAACCCATGCTAATTCGGCCGATTTGAACAGCAAGCCGATTTTCTATCCGCTCGGCGATCTGCTGGTGAACCTCGCCGGCGAAGGCAAGCATCCCAACTTCCTCAAGGTTAAGGTCACGCTACAGCTGGCGGATGAAAAAGACGTGCCGCTGATGGATGCGATCAAGCCGCGCATCATCGACAATTTCCAGGTGTATCTGCGCGAATTGCGTATTGAAGATTTACGTGGGTCGGCCGGTATGTATCGCCTGCGCGAGGAATTGCTGCAACGCGTGACCGAAGCCGCGCAGCCGGTGCGCGTGCGCGACGTACTTTTCCAGGAAATGCTGGTGCAATAATGGCCGACGAGCCTCAGGAACCACCCAAGGCAGAAGACGCCGCCGCTGCACCTGCGGGTGAAAATGCTGAGAGCACTGAACGGGTTCTCAGCCAAAACGAAATCGATAGTCTGCTCGGTTTTGACGGCGCCGGCAGCACGGGCAGTGCCGGCGGCGATCATTCGGGCATCATGGCCCTCATCAACAGCGCGCTGGTCAATTACGAGCGTCTGCCGATGCTCGAGGTCGTGTTCGATCGCCTCGTGCGCATGATGTCGACAAGTTTACGCAACTTCACATCGGACAACGTCGAAGTCAGCCTCGATCAGATTACCTCCGTCAGGTTCGGCGATTACCTGAACTCAATCCCGCTGCCTGCCATGCTGAACGTATTTAAGGCGGAAGAATGGGACAATTCGGGCCTTATGACCATCGATAGTGCGATGATTTATTCCATCGTCGATGTGCTTTTGGGTGGCCGCCGTGGCACGGCCGCCATGCGCATTGAGGGCCGCCCTTACACAACGATCGAACGCAATCTGGTCGAGCGGCTGGTGCGCGTGGTGCTGGCAGATATGTCAGGCGCGTTCGATCCGTTATCGCCGGTGACCTTCCGCTTCGACCGTTTGGAGACCAATCCGCGCTTCGCCACGATAGCGCGCCCCGCCAACGCCGCCGTGCTCGCCAAGCTGCGTGTAGATATGGAAGACCGCGGCGGGCGCATCGAAATTCTTATTCCTTACGCGACCCTCGAGCCGATCCGCGAATTGCTGCTGCAGATGTTCATGGGTGAAAAATTCGGCCGGGATTCGATCTGGGAAACCCATTTGGGTAACGAACTCCTCATGACCGATATGAAAATGCAGGCGGTATTGGATGAAGTTACCGTGCAGCTCGGCGAAGTAATGAACTGGAAACCGGGTTCCAAACTTATGCTAAACGTTAAGGCGGATGATCTTGTCGCCCTCCGGGCAGGTGAAGTCACGCTGTTTCAGGGCCGCATGGGTTCGCTCAACGGTCGTATTGCGGTGAAGGTTGAAGAGGCGATGCTTCAGGAACTCAGGAACGAGCAACAGCAACAATGAACATATGGATCAACCTTATCCTTGATGTCGTCTTGATCGGTCTGGTCACAGCGGGCCTGATTCAGGCAACGCGTCTTATCCAGCATCTCTCGGGCCTGCGGGAAGGGCGCATCGAGATGGAGCGTTTTGTGCGCGAATTCAACAACGTCGTCATCCGCGCCGAGGTCGGCATCAAAAATCTGCGGCAGGCGGCGCGCGACAGCGGCAACGATCTCGAGAAAATGGTCGATAAAGCCACGCTGATGCGTGATGAGCTGCATTTCATCGTAGAAAGTGCCGACCGTATAGCAGGGCGCCTAAGCCAGGATGCCTCCAGCGCCCGTCCTGCAGCTGAATCTTCTGCTCAGGCTCCCGCCGAAACGGTAACGCAGTTCCCGCCGAAAAAGGCTCAAGAAACACTTTCCTCCAGCCAGGCTTCTCGCGCCGAACGCGAATTGATGCAGGCGCTGGAAAAGCTGGGTTGAGTTAGGCGATGCGTTTTCTTCTCAACTCCCGCTCCATTCTCCTCGCGACCATCGTCGTCGGCGTTCTGACGATCGGCCTGCGCATCGGCGATATGTGGGACGTTCTGGCGTCCGGCAAGATGCCGCAGCCGCCTCACGCTTTCGCCCAGGACAAACAACCCGATGCCGCCGCGCCTGCGCCATCATCAAATCCATCACCGCCTGCCGTCGATGCTGGCAAGCCGGCCGAAGGCGCCGCTACAGAGGAAAAAGCTCCGGCAGATTCAACTCCCAAACCTTCTGGCGGAGCCGCCGCTCTGGAAGAAGGAGAAAGCTCTCCGGCCGAGATGGAAGTTCTCAAGCATCTCTCCAACCGGCGCGATCAGCTTGATAAGCGCAACCGCGATCTCGACCGGCGCGAGGAACTGATCAAGGTCGGCGAACAGCGCGTCGACCAGAAGATAAAGGAAATGCAGTCCCTGCGTTTGCAATTGCAAGGCATGGTCGACCAAATCAACGGCGCCCAGCAGACGCAACTGGAAAATCTGGTCAAAATCTATGAGACCATGAAACCGGCCGATGCCGCCAAAATCTTCGAAACGCTCGACATGCAAGTTCTGCTCGGTGTCATCCAGCGCATGAAACCCAAAAGCACCGCCCCCATCCTCGCCGCCATGCAGCCGGAAAAAGCGAAAGAGGTCACTGTCGCGCTGACGAAGCAGGATCAGCTGCCGCAGGGGAAGGAAGAGAAAAAATAACCTCTTTTAGCTTTGGTAAAACTTTACCAAATGCGCTGATGCATGGTAAGATTAGGATCGAAAGGACGTAATATGACTGCTCTCGATTGGTCCCAATGCCCTGCCGTGGAAAGCATTCCTGGCAAGGTGAGTGGAGCATGGGTCTTCCGTGGAACGCGGATGCCAGTTCAAACCGTGTTCGAAAATCTCGAAGCCGGCATGTCGGTCGGCGAGATTACGGAAGTATTCGACGTGACGGCTGATGAAGTCAAAGCCGTTCTGCATTTTGCCAGTGAAAGTCTTTCGAAAGCGTCGCCGTCTGGCCGATGAAAATCCTGTTCGACAACGGCACGCCGAAACCGATTGCCCGTCATCTCACCGGCCATGATATCGTCTACGCGCGAAGAATTGGGTGGCACGAACTGGAAAACGGCGAGTTGATCCAACAGGCCGAATCTGCCGGTTACGACGTTCTGATTAGCACCGATAAAAACAT
>Ga0207050_1161_pt1 | contig 10750 bp, 2 predicted proteins | sample Alteio_BWMinCont_64_FD_153291 | JGI IMG/M metagenome (GOLD analysis project Ga0207050, IMG submission 153291) | Enriched cells from forest soil in Barre Woods Harvard Forest LTER site, Petersham, Massachusetts, United States -... | ecosystem: Environmental > Terrestrial > Soil > Temperate forest >...
ACTGCTATCGTCGACATATGATAAGATCCGTCTTTCGCAAATCGCTCTGCTAGTAACTGTCTTCCACCTTGTCCATGATCTCTAATTAATTCCCATTCACTGTACAATAAAAGACGAATTGTGACTAAACGCACAGATTCATTTTCTAAAATAAAGAATTTAGGAAGACTGGGGCTAGTAACACCTAAAATCACAGCACAATCTTTAGTCACCGGATCAAGATAAGGCGCAGGTACTTTAATATCAGGAATATTAAAGCTAATCCAGCCTAATTGATCTAATTGCTGCCGTAATAAAGGACCTCGTTGAGCGCTTTGATGACTAATTTCATGCACCAAATCAAACATCCAGCTGGATTCTACATCCGCTACGGTAATATCGGCTTCTGGACATTCCGCCATCACTTCTATACCAGTTATCTTATTGTCTTTACCATTGGTGGCATCACACAATTGGAAACTGGAAATTAAAGTGGTTGCTGCATTATTCATCGTTCGACGCATTACATAATAAGTCTGACTTGGCCAAGGTAAATTGGGATTAGGCGCCAAGGTTAAGACCGATTGAATATCCGCCGTAGAATTAAAACGGGCATGCAGCAACTTCCGCTTCTCTTCACAGTTCTTCATCTGGATAAGATTGGGTTTCGCTGCAGCTGCTGTTGCTGCCGCCGCCGCTGCCGAAGAGCTTGGAGAGAAGGATGAACTTGAACTTTCACTGTCCTTAAATTGTGCTTGCGAAGATGACATCTGTTGCGCAGAATTACCAGAATTAGCGTCTGCTCCCACCCGAAAAGCCAAAGCTTGGAATGTGGGGGGATGTTTCGCATAATTGTGGAAAGCCCAGGGATTATGCCAAGGTCTCCAGCCACTCACTTCGACACCACAAGTTTCACAAATACAGCGATCGCGTTTAATCATCATTGGTCTAAATACAAAACCAGCATTTTCAATCGCGCGACGTAATTGAGGTGTATGCGGCCATTGAACCCCTTTCTTTTGCAATTCACGGAAAGCATTAAATTTCTGAGGTTGTTGAGCCAACATTTCAGACACTTTACCTTCTGCATCCTTCATAAAACCATTGGCATCTTCTGCCCAACCTCTATCCGCTGCAATGATTTTCATGACAATATCAGGGCTTAAGACACGATTATGTCTGCGCATTAAATCCAGAACCCATTGGACTCTTTGACATAAGCGTTTCATTAAACGTTGGCCTTTTTGTTGCAAATCTTCAACTGAACCGGGTTCAGGAGGAGCCCTAGTCATTGCTTCAATTTGCCCACCACGTTGTGCTGCTTTAGATCGTTCAATATATAATTGAGGATTTTGCATATAGCTTTGAACATGCTGCCAGCCTGGTAACTGGCTGGTTGCTGAAAGAGCATTCAACAAATGTTTCGCTGCCTCACTTAACACAGTATTGGTACTGCTGGCTGCAGCAGAACGGGCTGTTGCCTCAATCGTTGCCATTGCCATGGATAAATCAGATTCCTCTGGTCTGACAAAATGATCAACACTTGATTCAAAAGAAAGCTCCGATTTAAATTGTCCAGAATCTAAATCTGGTAATTGAATACTGTAGACATCATTTGTCTTGAGGGCCTCTTCCAATCGCTCGAATTCTGCCTGATCAGCTGCTGCAGCTGCGGCATCCTTTGATGGATTTGTTGTACCTTGTGTTTTTGCTGATTCCTGTTTTATCGGGGCCCCTCCTCCAGAGCTAGAACTAGAAATAGGATTAGTAGGAGTAGGCAGCGCTGGGACAACATTCATGCCATCGTCATCAGGGGCAAGAGTATGTGTCTTGCCGGAGGGCGGGTGTTTCGCGTCGTCAGTGCCCTGCTCAAAACGTTTTGCAGCATCTTGCGCATCTTTGAATTCAGCACCCGTCAAATCGGGCTCAGTTTGAGGGGCCCAGGTGGTAGCAAAATTGGTAAACATGCGAGAGCTTTGCGTCTGTTCAGCACCCTCTTTCATCTGTCTTTTAGCAAAGACATACATAATAGGACGCCATTGCTCACTAGCCACTTTTTGAGCAATTAAGGAACCGGCATCAAAAGTGACATTCAATTGATATTTACGCCCTTGCACTACTTTAAAAAAGCCCACCACTCTGTCACCCTTTGTACCAGATCGATGTAGACTCCAAATTAATGTATTGGGTAGAGTTTCTTCAGGGTGCACGCGAATGATAATACTGCGTGTCTTTAATTCTGAATTCCCTAATTTATACTTATCCAGGGCCATGCAATGCTTATATTTTTCTGAATGCGCCCCGGCAAACCATAATAAAGCCCGACTGCTTTTAGGAATAATCTCTTCATACGAAGTCTGACCTTTTCCGCTTGGAACTTTAGAGGAAATAAACATCCTCCACTCTGCTACCCAAGTTGCCGTTGAAGGCGTTGTTTTATCCGGACCAAAGAGGAGACAAAGGGATACAGGATATTCACTGCTTTTAATTTCTTCTTGATTAAAATCAAAAACAGTTTGCATTGTCACTGTTTTTGCAGAAGATAACGCCCCTACATATTGTTGTTTAACAGTAGCAGGTTTAGTAGGCGCTGCAGTTGAACTCGAACTGGAACTCGAACTGGAACTCGAACTCGGAGTTGAACTCGAACTCGAACTCGAACTAGAACTCGGAGTTGAACTCGAACTGGAACTGGAACTCGGAGTCGAACTCGAACTAGAACTGGAACTCGAACTCGAACTCGAACTAGAACTAGAACTCGGAGTCGAACTCGGAGTTGGAGTTGGAGTTGGAGTCGGAGTCGGAGTCAAATTCGAAGGCGAATTTTTAGATCCAGCCGAAACCGGATTCTTATGAGGCGAAGAATGATGCGCAGCCGGAGCGCTAGCACTCACACTGGTTTTTTTGTCCACTGACAATGGATTTGGGGATTTTTGGTTCTTTGAGTAATCAATTGTAGGCTTATGAGGCGGCTGAGACGGCTTGTCCCGTAAATTCTGCGCATTGTCGTTAAGACTCTTCTCAACTGAGCTAGATGTGCTGGCCATTATAAAACTCCTTAATTGCTATCTTAATTTCTAGTTTACATTCAGTTAAAATTGTGGAGAAACAGTTCTCTCTTCATTATTTCCTAATTGATTATCAAAAATTCCTTTTATTCTTTTTTGGATCCATTTTCGAATCCCTGTCTTGTCATCATATTTGTTTATGGCTGTCATGTAAATCATCCTTTTGATGAAAGAGATGATGATCCTCTACGATGATAACTTCACATCCTAGTCCATTTAGTACAAATCATTATGCACTAGCTCTAAACCTTAAAGCAAGAGATTTTCACACTTTTTTACAACCCGTTCTCCCGCTTTTATAGCGGGAAAACAGACTGCCTATTTATTTTCCAGAACTCTTCTTCGTTTTAGAGGTATCTGAAGCCATCGAGCTTGAAGACCCAAACGAGGAACTAGATGAAGATCCCGATGCTGGTGCAACTGCTGCTATCGTCGACAAATGATGAGACCCATCGTCCGCAAACCGCTTTGCCAATATCTGCCTTCCAGTTTGTCCATGATCTCTGATTAATTCCCATTCACTATACTTTAAAAGACGAATTGTCACTAAACGCACCGTTTCATGACCGTCTAAAATAAAGGATTTAGGAAGACTGGGCGCATTAACACCTAAAATCACAGAACAATCCTTGGTTATAGGATCAAGATACTGGGGGGGCACTTTAATATCAGGAATATTAAAGCTAATCCAACCTAATGCATCCAATTGTTGCCTCAGTAAAGGACCCCGTTGAGCAGTTTGATGAGCAATCTCATGTACCAAATCAAACATCCAACTGGATTCTATATCCGTGTCGTTAATATCAGTTTCTGGACATTCGGCCATTACTTCTATACCGGTTGTCTTATTGTCCTTACCATTGGTGGCATCACACAATTGAAAACTGGAAATTAAACAGGTTGCTTGAGTATTAACAGTTCGACGCATCACATAATAAGTCTGAACGGGCCAAGGTAAATTGGGATTAGGCGCTAAGGTTAAAACCGATTGAATATCTGCTGTATGGCCGAATCGAGCATGTAGCTGTTTTCTCTTCTCTTCATGCTTTACAGCAGTAGGAGGTTTCGGCCCATCCATCGAAACATCAGATTTATATTGAGCTGTACTACTAGAACTCGTAGTAGGAGTAGAATTGTTAGTAGTGGTAGCGGGCACAGTTGAGCCCTGATGCTGAGAACTGCTAGAGTTGTCAGCTGACGAACTATTATGTCCCACGCTAAAAGCCATCTGTTGGAATGTTGGGGGATGTTTTGCATAATTGTGGAAGGCCCAGGGATTATGCCAAGGTCTCCAGCCACTCACTTCGACACCACAAGTTTCACAAAGACAGCGATCACGTTTAATCATCATTGGTCTAAATACAAAACCAGCATTTTCAATTGAGCGACGTAATTGTGGTGTATGCGGCCATTGAACCCCCTTCTTTTGTAAATCACGGAAAGCATTAAATTTCTGAGGTTGTTGAGCCAACATCTCAGCCACTTTACCTTCCGCATCCTTCATAAAACCATTGGCTTCTTCTGCCCAACTTCTATCCGCGGCAATGATTTTCATGACAGTATCAGGGCTTAAGACACGATTATGTCTTCGCATTAATTCGAGAGCCCATTGGACCCTTTGACATAAACGTTTCATTAAACGCTTGCCTTTATCCTGTAGATCTTGAACTGAACCGGGTTCGGGAGGAGCGCGAGTCATTGCTTCAAGCTGCACCCCACGTTGCGCCGAACTGGCCCGTTCAATATATAGTTGAGAGTTTTGCATATAGCTTTCAACATGATGCCAGCCTGGTAACTGAGCGGTTGCTGATAGGGTGTTCAGCAAATGTTTCGCTGCCTCACTGACTATAGAATTGGTACTGGCGGCTGCACAAGAACGAGCCGTTGCCTCTATCGTCGCCATTGCATTGGATAAATCCGATTCTTCCGGTCTGACAAAATGATCAACAGTGGAATCAAAAGAAAGCTCCGATTTAAATTGTGCAGAATCTAGTTCTGGCAATGCAATACCGTAGATATCATTTGATAACAGTGCTGCTTCCAATCGTTCAAACTCTGTTTGTTCTTTGATGCTTACAGCTGTGCTTACAACCGGTGGAGCTGAACTAGAGCTGCTCGAGGAAGCAGGTTGCGCAACTTGTGGCTGTTGCTGTTTGTGCTGTTGCGCTTGTTTCAGCTGTTGCTGTTTTTGCTGTTCCTGTTGTTGTTTCTGTTGCTGCTGGTTTTGTTGCTTTTGCTTTTGTTGCTCAGAGGTTACTGGGGCAAGCTGTTGCTGTAGAACTGCCATTCTCTCCCCTGCACCAACGGTTAACGATGCTGGAGAGGCGAGATCATGGGATGGGTTAGTGCTGCTTATGCCCCTCGTCACATTCAGACGATCTGTTATCGCCTTTTGCTGTTGCTGCTGATTTTGCTGCTGTTGCTGTTGTGAAGGAGCGCTTGACGATGAAGACGAAGAGGATGAAGAAGAAGACGAAGAAGAGGAAGACGAAGACGAAGACGAAGACGAAGAGGATGAAGGTGTAAAGCCCCATGTGGTTATAGTCATAGATTCATCGGAAGGTAAGCTCCTGCTCTTGTTGGGCTTTGCCGCACGAATCTTTGCCAAAGCATCTGAGTCCTGCTGTAAACGTTTTGCAAAAGCCGCCGCTTCTGTATGTTCAGCATTTGTTAAATCGAATTCAGTTTGTGGCGACCAGCTGGTAGCAAAATTAGTAAACATGCGACTAGCTTGCACCTGAAATCCAGAACTATCTTTCGTCTGTCTCATAGCGTGAACAAATATAATAGGACGCCATCCTTCCTGGGCCACTTTTTGAGCAATCATGGAACCAGCAGAGAAAGTAACATTTATCATATACTTTCGCCCTTGCACTACTTTAAAGAAGCCCAGAACCTTGTCCCCCATCCCATCATGATTACGTTGGACGCACCAGGTTAAAGTATTGGGCTGGGTTTCTTCAGGGTGCACACGCATAATAATACTACGTACCTTTAAGTCTGGATTCGCCAATTTAGTACTTCCTAAGGCCATAGCAGACTTATATTTTTCTGAAGCATGCCCGTGAAACCATAATACAGCCCGACTGGCCTTAGAAATGATCTCCTCGCTGTCGGGATTGTTTTTATTCGGCAGTTTAGGAGCAACATACATACGCCACTCTGCCACGAAAGTTGCTGCTTGAATCGTTGTTTTATCTGGACCAAAAAGAAGGACAAGGTTCAAGGGCAACGGACTCAGAGATTTCATATCCTCTTGATTAAAATCAAAAACAGTTTGCAGAGTCACTGTTTTTGCGGAAGTCAGCGCACTTATAAATATTTGTTGCTTAGGAACAACTGTAGGCCCAGCTAGAGACACAGTTTTAGCCGCAGTCGCAATTTTAGCTGCAGCACTCGCTGCAGCTTGAGCCAGTTCTAGAGGAACAGGCTGTTCAATGGGTTTATCAATAGTCTTACTGATAGTTGAGCTTTGTCCATTGCTCCTGGATGAGTTAGTCGAATCCCCCATTTCCGTGTCACGCATATCCTTCTCATTGGCTTGAGGTTTGCCTTGAGGTTTGCCCTCTTTATTTTTAAAAGGGGCAGCGCTAACATTATTTTTGTTTGTTGATAAAGGCATAGTTGTAGACATTACGCACTCCTTAAATTTCTTAATTTCTATCTTACTTAATTTCTAGTGTATGTTCAGCTAAAATTTTGAAGAAATGGATTTCTCTTCATCATCACTACTTAGTAGCAAAAATTCCATTTATTCTCTTCTGATCCATTTTCGGATCCTTGCATTATCATCGTATTTGTTAAGCGTCGCCATATTCACCAACCCTGATTTTCTATGATGAAAAACGCATCCTAGTCATTCCACTCCACTTAGGACAAGTCATTATGCAGAACTCTGAGCATTAAAGCAAGAGATTTTCGATGGCGATTTTCGATAGCGGAAGAATTAGAGGAATTTGCTTAAGTTGTCGGCTTTGAAGATCCAGACGGCGGTACCGATGAGGATGATCCCGATCCTACTGCTGCAGGTGCTGCTATCGTCGAGAAATGATGAGACCCATCGTCCGCAAACCGCTTTGCCAATATCTGCCTTCCAGTTTGTCCATGATCTCTGATTAATTCCCGTTCACTATACTTTAAAAGACGAATTGTCACTAAACGCAGCGTTTCAGGACCGTCTAAAATAAAGGATTTAGGAAGACTGGGCGCATTAACACCTAAAATCACAGAACAATCCTTGCTTATAGGATCAAGATACTGGGGAGGCAGTTTAATATTAGGAATATTAAAGCTAATCCAACCTAATGCATCTAATTGCTGCCTCACCAAAGGACCTCGTTGAGCAGTTTGATGAGCAATCTCATATACCAAATCAAACATCCAGCTGGATTCTATATCCGTGTCACTAATATCAGTTTCTGGACATTCGGCCATTACTTCTATACCGGTTGTTTTATTGTCCTTACCATTGCTGGCATCACATAATTGGAAACTGGAAATTAAACAGGTTGCTTGAGTATTAACAGTTCGACGCATCACATAATAAGTCTGAACGGGCCAAGGTAAATTGGGATTAGGGGCCAGGGTTAAAATCGATTGAATATCCGCTGTATGGCCGAATCGAGCATGCAGCTGCTTTCTCTTCGCTTCATACATTACAGGAGTAGGAAGTTTCGGTCCATTCATCGAAACATCAGATTTATGTTGGCCTGAATTGCTGCTTAAATTAGCAGAACTGCTACTGGAGCTACTACCAGAACTACTACCAAAATTGCTGCTAGAATTGGCAACCTGAGGCTGAGAATTGCCAGAGTTGACAGTGGACGAACTATTATATCCTTCACTAAAAGCTTTTTGTTGAAATTCGGGGGGATGCTTCGCATATTTGTGGAAGGCCCAGGGATTATGCCAAGGTCTCCAGCCACTCACTTCGACACCACAAGTTTCACAAAGGCAGCGATCACGTTTAATCATCTTTGGTCTAAATACAAAACCAGCATTTTCAATTAAAGCACGTAAGCGTGGTGTATGCGGCCATTTAACCCCTTTCTTTTGTAACTCACGAAAATCCTGAAATTTTTGAGGCTGTTGAGCCAACATCTCATTTACTTTACTTGCCGAATCCTTCATAAAATCATTGACTTCTTTTTCCCAACTTTCATCCACTTCAATAATTCTCATGAGAACATGATGACTTAAGACACGCTTATGTCTCCGCATTAAAGCTAGAGCCCACTGGACCCTTTGACATAAGCGTTTCATCAAACACTCACCTTTGTTCCATAGAACTTCAAGTGAATCTGGATCAACACGGTGGTTTTTTATTGGTTCAGGCACACCCTCCCAACGTTGTACCCGACTAACTCCGTCAGTATACACTTGAGAATTTTGCATATAACTTTCAACATGAAGCCAGCCTGATAAGTCGGCGATTTCTGAAAGGGTCTTCAGTAAACGCTTCTCTGTCTCACTGACTATAGGATCGGTACTGGTGGCAAAACGGGCCGTTGCCTCCATCCTTCCCATTACATTGGATAAATCCGATTCCTCTGGTTTGACAAAATAATCAATCGTGGAATGAAAAGAAAATTCCGATTTAAATTGTGCAGAATCTAGTTCTGGCAATGCAATACCACAGATATCATTTGATAGCAGTGCTGCTTCCAATCGTTCAAACTCTGTTTGTTCTTTTCTAGTCACACTTGCTGAGACTGAGCTTATTGCTGCTGGACTAGCGCTGCTCGAGGCACTAACTTGGACCTGTTGTTGTATTTGTTTTTGCTGCTGCTGTTTTTGTTGTTGCCCAGAGAATACTGAGTCTAGTTGTTCCTGTAAAACGGCCTGCCTATTCCGCTGCTGTAGTTCTAGCTGTATCTGCTTTTGCTGTTGCTGTTGCTTTTGCTGTTGCTGTTGCTTTTGCTGTTGTGGACTAGAACTTAATGATAAAGAACTAGAGACGTCAGAAGAGGGATTCCTGTGAACGATCATCCTCTCCTTAACCTGATGACATTCTAGCTGCATCGGCTGTTGTTGCTGCTTTTGCTGTTGTGGACTAACGCTCGACGATGAAGGACTAAAGGCGACAGAAGAGGCATTGCTGCGAATGAGCATCAGCTCTTGAACCTCATGACATTCTAGCTGCATCGGCTGCTGTTGCTGTTGCTGCTGCTGCTGTTGCTGTTGTTGCTGCTGCTGTTGCTGTGGTGAACTAACGCTCGATGATGAGGAACTAGAGGCGAAAGAAACGGCTGGGACAATATTGAAGCAATCGGATTTTTTCTTGTCGTCTCCACTCTTCTGGACACTTTCCTCAGACGCAGTTTTAGCCGTAACCGCAGTTTTAACCCCAGCGGCAGCTAGTATATCCTTCGAATCGGGTTGGGGTTTGCTGTCTTTATAATATTTAAGAGTGGTAGCGCTAGCATTATTGCCGTTTTGTAATAGTAACGATACAGTAGAATCAATGTTTTTTTTAATGGAAATCGAGGCATTACACGAGGGATTCAATATTTGCTCGATATTTTCCTTTTGCGTTTTGGGATCTTGTTTCGATTGTTGTAATTTTAATATAAAGGATTGCATTTTTTGATCGATCTCACTTGACTCTTTGTTGTTGGTTTGATTATTTTTTGTTTGTTGAATGAGAGCTTGAACGCTTCTGCCTGCAATGATAGTTCGTAACTCTTGCTGTGTAAAATAGGATAATGCTGGCATTAAAATTTGATAGCTATATTTATTTCTAAAATAAAAAAGGCTGCGATTTTTGTATACAAATTCAGGTTCATCAGCAGGACTTTTCGGATTAAAATGTTTATTTGGCACTCTGACAGGAGTTTTAATGCCAAAGCCTTCTCGTGGGTGCCCAACATACTGAACTAACGTTTCATTTTCACCTTTTTTATTTTTTCTAACAAAATCTTGAGCCCCTTTTGAATTTTTTAAATAAACTTGTAAGACATCATGTGACTCACATAATGCCATAAATCTTGGAGGTGTTATGTACCAATATAATTGGTGATTTTCATCAGATATTTCTTTATTCGTTTTATCTAAATGCTTCTCTAGTATCTCTTTCGCTATAGATTTTGTTTTTAGCATCTTTCTTGCATCCTTTAATGCAAAGATATAGCAACCGATGTCAGCAGACTGTCTGCGAAAGGAGTTTAATAAAAGTGTATATTTTGGAGATTGGGGTGTCTTTCGGGCGTTGTGTTCTAAAATGCACTCGATTGCTTCGCTCCACCCCCACCCCCCGACCTTCTTGTTACCCATGGAATCCATAGAGATGATGAAATTTTTATCTTCAAACCTTTCAAATTTTAAAGGAGCTATATGTCCACCACCCTTTCCAAAAGAGATAGGATTAGAAAAAAGAATCGTAAATTCAGTTCCATTAGGGGATCTATCTAAAAGATCAAGCAAGTCTATTAATTCTTTATTTTGCGTGGCAATGAATATTCCCTTGGTTTGATTATCTTTATTTTTAAAAAAATCAGCCAAAATCGCCAAGCCTTTTAACGAAATATGTAAATACTCCTCATCCTTATTAGAGAAACAGGTTTCTGGATAAACTAAATAACTTGTCTCTAGAGTCCTTTCTCCCTGAGTGACAAAATATTTATGAGCTTGTTCACATAAATATTGTGTGAGTTCAGGGGCAGAAAAAAAGTTTTGTTGAGTTTGGGCACAATCAAAACTAAAAG
>Ga0207050_1162_pt1 | contig 10715 bp, 12 predicted proteins | sample Alteio_BWMinCont_64_FD_153291 | JGI IMG/M metagenome (GOLD analysis project Ga0207050, IMG submission 153291) | Enriched cells from forest soil in Barre Woods Harvard Forest LTER site, Petersham, Massachusetts, United States -... | ecosystem: Environmental > Terrestrial > Soil > Temperate forest >...
CAGGCGGTCAGGTATACTACGAGCAGCAGAGAAAATCTTGGCAAGAAATACAAGAAAGAGAAGATAAACGAGATAATGATTTTGCACGTGCTGAAACGTCATGCAATGTTAATACTTATGCCACTGCATTGCAGAATTATAGTAACTTTGCTCTTGGAAAGACTAGTGTCCCTGGCTTATATAAAATTATGGAAAGATGCTATGAATCAGGAAATTTAAATAAACTTGTACAAACAAATATTGATGCTGGTGGCGATCCAACAAAGCTCTGCCACCGACAAGTAATTGTGATCGGTGAGCAATATATAGCACGTGATGGTTCTGGGCGTATTGATTGGCAAAGATATAATGGAGCTTCTCTGGGTAGTTTATGTATGCAAAAAATGCAAAATCTATCTCCAGAGCAAACTGCAGATATCAGTGATACTATTGATACGTTAGTAAAATCAGGATGTAAAGCTGATAAAGGATTGTTATATGCCGCGCAGCATGGCAATATGACTATGGCTCAAATGCTCATGGGGAGAGGTGGAAACCTTTATAAACCCGTTAAAGTTGGTTCTACTCCTGAGCATGCAACTGCTATTAGTTTGGCGCAAGGAATAATGAGTAAAATAAAACTCATGACATTGCAAGCCAAAGTATCATTTAGAAAAAGGCATGCAAATTTAGAAGCTTAATAGAGTTCAAATTGGGGCGCGATATCATTGTAATTGTTAAGCGAGTAACAATCTTTTGATAGCAATTGAATGCAAAGTTGATTGATTGAATGCTTATATTTTAGCTCAAAGAAAAGCGGCTGGATTTCTCCAACCGCCTTCAAATGTTCAAATTATATAAGATGGTTTATTATTGTACCATTTTCGTCATAGTAGAATATCTCATTCATATTTTTTAATCTAATGACTTTAACCCCATTTGCAACCCAAATGGTACTACGATTAAAAAAGTAATTTTCTTCTTCAGTAATAGCCTCTTGGTCACTGAACTTAAAATAAACAACCAATTGATCATGAAAAATAGCAGTCTCATAAGGTTTGATTACTTGATAGTCTCCTTGGTTTTTTGCGTAATAATAACCACTTACTTCTATCGTATACGGGCTATCGTTTATAATCTCAATGTTTGCCTGGCATGCTGTTGCGCCCATAAGAAGCGCTGTAGCCATAAAGCCTAAGGTCGTTTTCTTGATAGTCATATCTGACCTCCAATATGAAGATGGTTGTAGAGTAATCAATAATACTACTGAGTATAAAGGCTTTTGTGAGGTTAGCAACAGCCCCATTTCTCATTGAGATTTGCCCGCCAGATCCAACGATTAAATTTTTTTATTGCAAAGATTGTGTTAATATCAATACAGAAGTTGCATAAATAACCCCTAGGGTACACCAGTCTTCGCCAATCCAGGTCTTCCGACTTGGCTGGCTACGCCTGGCTTCGCCATCTTCTCTAAGGATTAATACATTTTTATAACATTTATTGCTGTCCAATGCGTTCAATTTTAGGTTCATAAGCGGCAATAACATCAAGTATTGAATCGGTGGCAATAATTGAAAAGTGGATTAGGTTGCGTGAGTCAGCAATGCCGTATGATTGTTTTGATAGTTGCTGAATATGGTCGGAATTAATTCTTTTAAAAAATGTCCATTCACTATAAAACTTTGTGCCATATAACTGATTGAGCTCATTGATAATGCTTCCCACAAAAGTTTCATCAGTTTTTGCATAGAAATCAACTGAGCTTTCAAATATTATGCTTAATTTATTGTGTTCATTTTTTGATTCGGATAATACAATTTTTAATCCGTCGCAATCATCAATAATACTGTCTATATAGTATGTATCAGACAAGTTAGTTATTGGTTCCCATTTTATCCATTTTTCCATAATTTTTATACTTCCTCAGCAGTGTATCTTATTTTTATACTCTTTTTATTTTCGGGATTGTAGATTTCAAGTGTGGGTGTTTTGGCAGAACTTTCGCTACGCACATTAACGGTCTTACCATTCGAGAGTTCTCCAATCTTACCATTTTTTATTTCTTTAACGTTTATAACCCCTAGTTTTTCAAAATCATTTAAGGCGTCTCCAAAGTCGCCAGGTTTTTCAAATTGAGTAGCTTTCCCGCTTGTTTTTCTGCCGGGTGTGGCATTACTAAGCACCTCATCGATTTTCTTTGTTGCTGCTTCATTGGTTTCATTTGTGTGAAATAATGTATCGATATGTTGGATATCAAAAGACAATTTATAGGGTATCATTTTAGGGCCAATGCACGTTTTGATGGCAATGCCAATGATGCTGCCGATAGCAATTCCTCCGACAAATCCTATTGGGCCTAGAAACCCACCAGCCATACCACTTGCTGTGCACGTGCCGAATGGAATTATTATGCTTGCACTCAGAGCAGGCAAAGCCATATTGTGTGTGATGACTGAGCTTCTTCCTACAAAGAAAGTGTGAGTTTTTTCTATTTCTAGAACGTAAACCTTTATTTCTTCCGGGACGAATTCTATAAAATTAATTGGTGTCAGCTTGTTGCACTTGCTTAACAGAATATCACCCTCTTTGAGATTATACGCAGGAGTCCATTTTTTCGATTCAGCAAGATAAAATTCTTGTGTAGGAGTACATATAATATTATCTTCATATGATTCGTTAAAACCAATTCTAAAGTAGCAATTTGACGTGCTTATGCCGGTATTTTTTATTGATTGTCTAACGCATTGACCTGTTGTAAAATCGTAACTTAATATTTGTTTATTCTTGCTCAATAAATCGTCATGGACTTGACGTATTTTCTTCCACCCATGTATTTTTTTTATCAATGTATTTTTAGCAAAGCCATGGGCGTTGAGATTTGCTTCAAAACCAAAATTAAAACAGATAAAAGCTGAGGCGAAAAGTAATAAATGTTTTTTCATTAGACTCCTGTTATATATCAGACGAATCCATTAAAGAGTAAAGTAATATCTAGTTCGTGCAATGCGTTGTCGGCCTATTATAAAGATAATTGAGCTGGCTTTGCAATAATTGATTTAATGGATTATATTTTCATAGTCATTTATAGAAAACGTGCACTTTACGCCACAAGGATTTCAACATGTTAAAAAATATATTTCTCATTTCCTGCACATTATTAAGTTCATCAATCAGTTTTGATTCTTACGCATATCCATCATGGGGCACGTCTCGTTTTCCCACGCCGACCGAACAAGCAGCCAACAGGCAGCACGAGAAAGATTATAAAGAAGCCGAGCAAGAAGTAAGGCGCCGAAATCAGGATCTTGCAGATGCCGAAAAATCCTGCAATATTAATATTTATAGTACTGCATTACAGAAATATATTACTGCTCCTCGCGGTTCTCATGTTGCGTTTAGTACTATGCTCATTGTGCCTGATCTACAAGGGATTATGAACAAATGTTATAAGTCAGGCAGTTTAAATGCACTTGTTCAAACCAATATCAATGCTGGTGGTGATCCCAAAACATGTCGTGGGTACGCCCCGTATGATCACAGTGCTATAGGAAGATTGTGCTTGCAAAACATGAAAGAATTATCTCCAGAACAAACTGCAGATGTGAGTAGCACGGTTGATACGTTAGTGAAAGCAGGATGTAGTATTAATACAGGATTGGTTGCAGCTGCATTTGACGGAAATATGCCTTTGGCTCAAATGCTATTGAAGAAAGGTGGGAACATTTATAAACCCATTGATTATCCATGTTACAAACGTAAACTTTCTGCTCTTGGGGCTTTAAATTGGGGTAAAATAAAACTCATGACATTGCAAGCTCAAGTATCATTTAGAAAAAGGCATGCAAGCTTAGAAGGTCAATAGCCATTATTTCTAACCTGTTCTTCGAAGCTCTTTAGAGCGAAGTAGAAGGTACTTTTACGGCAGCTATACGCTGCCCGCGTCCTTCGACCTGTCGGCCATAGCTAGCCGAGTTTGAAAACCCGGATTAGCGACGGCTGAAGCCTTGGCGAAGTAGGAAACTTCAAAAATAATTTTTATAAAATATCTACACAAGGAAAGTAGAAATGCTTCCTTTTTTTATTGCTCGAGATATTTCTTATGTTTTGCTACTCTTAAAGCACTAAAGAGTTAGCTATTTTGATTATAGGCTTAGGAGAACAAATGAAAATTGTAAAAGATCAAATTGGTGGTGCAATGAGGATACATAAAGATCTTACGCCTGCGCATTGGTTTACGTTTTCACTATTTGAACAATTAGCAAATGTTGGCACTGATATCGCAAGAACTATTCAATGGAAACAAAATGGTAACTCTGATTATAGCACTAAAGCATTTGAAAGAGCTTTAGAGCTCTTGGATTTCACAATTGCAGATCCTAAAAATAAAAAGGGAACACTAAAAGAGATTTTGCGAGTTCGTGAGGCTTTGGTAGATCATTTTATGTATGATAATGAATACATGACTACTGATGAATATTGGCAGCAATATTTCTTCGATTTTAATTATGCTGCAGCTGTTGAGCGCGGAAGATAAAAATAATGAAATAATCACTTGATTTGAAAATATCTACTTAAGCCAAAACTTTTGAACTGAATGCAAAGCTGATTGATTAAATGCTTATATTTTAGCTCAAAAAAGCCTAGCTATCGAGAATGATGTATAGATTAATAAGCTTGAGGAATAAGATACCAAAAAGAGTTAACTGAAAAATAATCTCATATAGGCGTTTTATATTTCACTAATAAATAAGGGTTGTTTATGATTAAATTTCTTTGTAATAAGCTTGGTCGAGATAAAGGATTAGAGGGTTTTAAAGCCCAAGGCATTACTCCACAGTATAGGATTCTAGAAGGAAATGAATTGTGCCAAGCTTTAAAACATAAGCTTTTTGAAGAATCTGGCGAAGTACGAGATGCTAGCAATAAGCAAGAAGTTATTGCTGAGATGGCGGATGTGCTGGAAGTGATTGATGGGTTGTGTAAGGCTTATGGAATTTCCATCCAAGAAATTGAGCAGATAAAAAATGAAAAATATCGAGAGCGTGGTGGCTTTGAAAAGGGGCTCTATATAGAAACATTAGAAATGGAAGATGGTAATCCTAAAGTGAGACATTTTCGAGCTTCTCCCGATAAATATCCAGAAATTTAATTTTAAAAGTCTATGAAGATAGTTATTTGCCAAGCATGCAGTTCTTGCTTTGATTAGACTTATTTCTATCAAATCTTGTTTCATTGTTATTTTTTTATCTTTTTGAGAGCAGATCCTTTATGCATAGCTAGGTGATCTGTTTTGTTACTTTCTATTAAATATTGTGGATCTTCTTTTGAGGCATGAACGGTATATCCCTTAAAGCTAATTTCAGAGGTGATTTTTTTCTTAATTTTACCCCGCACGCGTCCTGCTTCTGAGTTCCATTCTACAAGATCACCGACTTTAAAACTTTTAGACATTATGCATTCCCCAATTAGAGATAATGGCCATAAGATTTGGAATACACAAAGTAGCAGGTCCCAGATCGTTGACTGTGCCATTGATGGTATCGAGAATGCAAAAAGTATTTTGTGTTATTAACGAGCCGATAATAATTAGTAATACATACTGTTTTGCCGTCATAAAATCCCTTAAAAATTACTCATTACATGAACATGTATAAGCTACTATTATTTAGGGTGTGATGGTCAAGTAATTAAGATAACTTCAGTAAAATATTTTTTGAGAATCGATAGATTCATTACTTTTTTGGGATTGATATTGTTTTTTATCAAATTAGTAGATTTTTCATTTGTTATAAAGCTAACATCTGCATAGAGTTTATTGTTGTATTGCCAAGCACTTGAATATAATTAAGGAGAAAAAAATGATCAAAAAAGAATTCTACGAAACAATAACTCCAAACAACTCTGCCCTAGTTATAGTTGACCATCAGATAGGTTTATATACTGGTGTAAGAGATATATCCATCTTGGAGTTAAAACACAATATCGTTGGATTAGTAAAAGCTGCTCAAATTTTTAATATTCCGATTATTGTCACCACAACGACAGAAAATATGTGGGGGCCGATGATTCCGGAATTGCAAGAGGTATTGAAGGGGATACCCGTCATCCAACGAACAACAGTGAATGCATGGGATGATCAAAACGTACGTGATGCCATTGAAAAAACAGGTCGAAAGAAACTGATTATGACAGGAATAACTACTGATGTATGCCTCGCTTTCCCCGCGATTACTGCGGTAGGAAAAGGTTATGATGTTTATGCAGTCATTGATGCCTCGGGCGCATTCACCGTCAAACAAGGTGAATTAGGCGTGAGTCGAATGATACAAGCTTGTGTTAAGGTTGTTGGTTATTCAAATGTCATCGTCGAAATTCTAAAAGATAATGCTGATCCTCTAGCCATTGAGGCTTATAGTTGTTTGGACATGCCATTTGCAGGGTTAGTATATGGGTTAAATCAATACTTTTCAAAAAAATAAAAATCATGATGTAACGTGTCTTGATGCGTGGACTCCTTGCTAATGTTTTTTGATTAAAACGAAAGTACTTATTAAATAGGGCAATATTTTGTTTTAATTGCCTGAGTTAACTCACTTTCAGTTGCTGCTATGCATGTTGGAACCATTATTAAAATAGCATTTGATTGTGTGCTTTCGCATCCCGATATTGTTTGTGTCACTACTATAGAAAATGTACCAGCGCTTAATTCTGTTGTTGAAGAGATATTGAAATTTCCAGAACTATCGGCGACTCCTGTGCCAATTACGGTGATTCCATTTGCAAACAGGTTAATTAATGCATCTGCATCAGCGCCACTTCCAATTACCGTTACTATTGCCGGACAATGTGCTGCTGCACTTAATAATATTGGTGGTGGTGGTATGGGTGCACAGCGCACTAATGCAAAATCATATTCTAACATGGCTGCTCGGGCAAAATCAGCAATGCTGCCAAATGATGTTGGAATCAGACCAGGCATTTTCGGTGACAATGTACTACCAGGAATAAATGATGGATCAAGATTTCCTGCAGTTGCGATGAGTAATGATGACCATCCTAATGCTATAAATATTATTTTCATACAATTTACCTTATATTAAAAATTCAGGCCAAACGTTGCCCACACAGCCCATTGATTAAAAGCTGAATTATTTTGCGCAATTTCATATGAAGAACCAAAGCCTACGATACCTGAATGATATGCGGTATTATAATGTCTAGAAGCTGCTAGATATATTTTATTAGTGAGCACGTTGGGATGAGCAGCTGATGACCGATTAAGATCACTTATAGTTAAAGGAACAAATGTTGTGTCGCTCACAACAGTTCCGACTGATTGCGCAATAGTTGCCATACTTGCACTTGTGGCATTTGGATTACAAACTCCAGACATATCATATATTCCAATTGGGGTGTTAAATGTTGCATTACAACAACAATCAAGCTTTACCTGTTCTTTTTGACGCCACCACAAATCATAACCAACTTCTATATCCCATTTGCAGTAATGGTGGTGCAATGCAAGCCAAAAATCAATAGTGCTTCGTGGAGTTACCTGTGAAGGAAATGTAAAATAATTGATACCAGATAATGAATCTAATGGTTGATCCTGAGTCGCTACTAATAAATAACGGGACCAATCTCCATTATTACAAAGATCAAATGATCTTTTTTCACGGGCATTAAAAGCATAACGATATTTAAGATCGGCAAGAATATTCCATGAACTATTTTCGTGTTGGCAGATTGTGTAATCTGTATTTAAGCCTACGCCAAGCGTTACATGCTTAGAGCCAACAAGTGGTTCAAACAAATAATGTGATGTTGGACGATTTCCCGTTGGAATCGTAAGTATGCCATATAAAGCAATATGGTCTATTTTAGGGCAATCAAAATCGTAGCCAATTTTTATCTGAATATCATCAAGGCCAGCTTTAGTTTTTTTCCCACAACAGTTAATTTTTCCGGCGCACCAGTCGGAATTATTAAATCCATCACACATGTTTGCAAAGCCTGGAATACTGCCAGTTGCGGTTTTATCACATTCGTTTACATGTATATCATGAGTTGCACCCATAATGGCAGTATTGGCGAGCAACCATAAACCATTAATGAACGAATGTAGATTTGCATAGAAAGTGATTACTCCTCCATACGTGGTGCGTTGAGGAGCAAAGCACAATATTGAGTTATATTGTGCTCCTATGGGAGCGATAACATTAAACCATAAAGGATTTATATTGCCTGTGCCATCTTCGCGTATCGCTGCACAACATTTATTATGAGGCATAAAAAATGTTGCTGCTTTTTTTTCATCAGTTGATTGTTGATAAAAGGGCTTGAAGGATAATTGGAATTTTTTTTCATCAAGAGCATGATAGATATCATAGTCGGTTAAAGCGAGTTCAAATGTTGGATCAGTGGTGATTTGTCGCGGTGCAAAAAAAGTATGACTTGCACCATATATTCCGGACCATACTGATATTAGGGTGAAAAATATAGGCAATTGTGATGGCTTCATGTATAAAATTCCTTATAGACTTTAGGTTTGACAAACTTAATTATGACATAGTATAGTGCAAATCAAATAGCGTAAAACAAGCTTTAGATTTGAAAGATTGCATGATCAAAAAATTATATATTTTATTATTGATTACTCTTACTATATTTAACAATAGTTATAGTCAAATCTCTCATTTAACCCAAAAAATTACGGACAAATATTGCAATCTTGCTGATTATGTCATTGTTGGTGTTGGTACAGCAGGGGCACTTATGGCAAATAAGTTATCGAGCGACTTTCAAACGTCGGTAATTGCTTTACACTCAGGTGATAATCTAACGCAAGATCCACTTATCAAATTTTCCAGAAATGCTGCAATTACTGTGCCGGCAGCGTTACTGGATACTCCGCTTTACAACAATGGTCTTACCGTGCCACAAACTAGTGCAGATAATAGATCTCTTGTGTGGGCAGTCGCTTTGCCTGAAGGCGGCGCTTCATCGGTGAATGCTGGCGCATGGAGTCGAGAAACTACATATATTGATACCCAATGGGAAGCGATTGCAGGTCCAAACTGGTCGCCTGCAATATTATTAAATTTATATAAGCAGCTTGAAGCATATAATGGTACACCACCAAATCCTGCAGCTCGCGGCCTTAATGGGCCAATAAATATTATACAGTTTCCTATTGCCACTATAGTATCTAACAAATTTACTAATGCTATTACTGTTGCCACTGGTTATTCGGCCGTAGTAGATTATAATGATCCTGATACACCAATTGGACCTTGCACTAAATTGCAATATACTCAAACTGGATCTAACGGGGCATTAAGGGGAAGTTCGGCTACGGCTTTTTTAGATGAAACTGTTATGACTCCAGATGGAAAAGGGGTGAATGGTCGTAAGCTTCAAGTTATATTCGACGCAACTGCTTTACGAACTATTTGGTCTGGAAACAGTGCGGTAGGTGTAGAGTTTTTGAAAAATGGGGTTATACAAAAAGCTATGGCGGCAAAAGGGGTTATTGTTTGCGCAGGTTTAAAAAGTAGTCCGTTCTTAATGTATTCAGGTGTAGGGCCAACTGCTCTATTAGGATCTCTAGGGATACCAGTTAAATTCGATAACCCAAACGTTGGACAAGGTTTAGTAGATCAGCCATCAGTATATTTAGGTTTTTCATCAAATCCGGATGATACGCAAGTTCCAGCAGCTGATCCTAATGGTTTGTTTACTCAAATAGCATATTTGCCCGACCCAACAGGCGATCCAGCTATACGAGCATTTCGCTTAGTAACAGTTAATCCGTTTCCAGGTTTAGTTATTGGGCTTTTCGATCTTGTGCAGCCTAAAAGCCGTGGAAGTATAACAATAACAAGTGCTGATCCTTTGCAACCTCCCCAAGTAGATCCTGGATACCTGAGTGACACTGATGATCAGGCATTGTTTCAGCGTGGCTTGCAATTCACTATAGCCAATATAAATAACGCATTATTGATTGCATATCCGGGCTATGCGCTTATTTCTCCTAATCCAGCAATACTGAGTGATGATGTTGAAGTTATGAATTATATCAAAGAGAATGTTAATCAGGATTTTCATTATCAAAGTCATTGTCGCATGGCACCGCTTAATCAGGGTGGAGTTGTCGATAGTACAGGGCGCGTATATGGAGTTCAAAATCTTTTAGTCGCCGATGATTCTATCATTCCACTATGCATGGATGGAAGCCCAATGGCATCGGCTTATTTGATGGCCGCAAATGTAGCAAGAATGCTCATGCAATAACTTAATGTTCCCTGTTTTATTAGTCTGTGTGCATGAGCTTCATATGTTTCATAGGAGGCCTTTTGGGTAGGTCGAGCATGTGTAAGCCCGACCCGTACGATTAGAAATATTTTTTAATATTAAAATTTCTCAGGAAACTGCTGTACGATACCGTTAGTGAGTGTGTCAGCCATCATCATTATTTCATCAAATACTTTCTCAAATGCTTCAAGGTCGCCTGCCCAATCTTTCTTTAAGCGGGCAGTTGCTTCATCAGTAGTTAATTTTAGATGTTCATACATCATCTTTTGTACGTCATCCTTTGGCCATTTTGGATTTGCACTGCTTAAAAATTGGGCAATTTCATCGGCATTAGCATGCCATCTGGTATTGGCTTCTTTAAGTTTGCCGCTATTATTGTCTTTAGCAGCAGCCACAACATCCGCTGCAATAAGAATATGTTC
>Ga0207050_1163_pt1 | contig 10664 bp, 5 predicted proteins | sample Alteio_BWMinCont_64_FD_153291 | JGI IMG/M metagenome (GOLD analysis project Ga0207050, IMG submission 153291) | Enriched cells from forest soil in Barre Woods Harvard Forest LTER site, Petersham, Massachusetts, United States -... | ecosystem: Environmental > Terrestrial > Soil > Temperate forest >...
ATGCTTGGGTGTTTGTAGGGGCCATCGCTTTTTCCTTTCAGATTACTTATTTACAGCGATTGACGCAGATGGTAGACAATCATAAATTAATAGCATTTTATCAGATTTTTTTTAGCGCAATTTTCGTTTCATTGTTTGCAAGTGGGCATGAATTTAGATCTGCTTTGCAACTGCAAGCGATGATTGGTATAGGATTTTGTGCTATCTTTGCAACCAGCTTGGCTTACTATTGGCAAAATAAATATCAAAAATTTAGTAGCGCGCCGAGGGCAGCGTTGATATTTGCATTGGAGCCGGTATTTGCCAGTTTATTTGGTTTTTTGATCAATAGAGAATTGCTGTCTAAAGCTACAATTTACGGAGGATTATTGCTTTTATTTAGTTTAATTTTACCGACCTTAGTAAACATGATGTTGGCATCTGTCGCATCTACAAAATAATTGGAACTATTATGACAAAGCCGAAGACTATATTTCTCCATGATTACTCTCCCCCCGCTTTTTTAATTAAGACAGTAGATTTGCATTTTTTCTTAGATGAGACACTGACAAAAGTTCACTCACAGATCACTATTTTACGTAATATAGCGGCAAAAACACAGGATGATTTTCTGATTCTGAATGGCCAGGAATTAGAATTAATTTCTGTTAAGCTAAATGATCGATTATTATCTGTAGATGAATACCAATTAAGCGAGAAAGAGTTAACTATTCCTCGGGTTCCCGATGCGTTCACGTTGAGTGTAATCACCCAAATCAGGCCACAGAAAAACACGGCATTGAGTGGTCTTTACGTTTCACATGGAATTTTTTGTACGCAGTGTGAGGCGGAGGGTTTTCGACGGATAACGTATTTTATCGATCGTCCTGACGTATTAGCGTCCTATACTACAACGATTACTGCGGATCGGGAAAAGTATCCTGTTTTGTTGTCGAATGGAAATAAAATCGCCGAGCAAGCGTTGAAAAATAATCAACATGCTGTCACTTGGGAAGATCCTTTTAAAAAACCGAGCTACTTATTCGCCTTAGTTGCTGGTGATTTGGAATTTATTCAGGATGTGTTTATTACAAAATCGAATCGAAAAATCGATTTACAGATTTTTACAGAAAAAGGAAAAAAAGAACAATGCCATCACGCCATGGACTCTTTAAAAAAAGCGATGCATTGGGATGAGCAAGCTTATGGTCGCGAATACGATTTAGCTATTTTTATGATCGCCGTGATCGATGATTTTAATATGGGTGCTATGGAAAACAAAGGACTCAATATTTTTAATTCACAGACCATTTTAGCAGATCCAAAGACAGCGACGGATTCTGATTATCATCATATCACTAAGGTCGTTGGCCATGAATATTTTCACAATTGGACAGGAGATAGGATTACTTGCCGTGATTGGTTTCAGTTAAGTCTGAAAGAGGGTTTAACTGTTTTTCGTGAGCAGGAATTTAGTGCAACCATAGGATCGGCGGTTATTGAGCGTATTCACATGGTGAAGCAATTACGCAGTTTGCAATTTGCGGAGGATGCAGGTCCTTTAGCACATCCTGTGCAGCCGGATTCGTATATCGAAATCAATAATTTTTATACAACAACTGTCTATGAAAAAGGTGCAGAACTCATTCGCATGATGAAAGTATTGGTAGGTGATAAATTATTTCGTAAAGGTATGGATCTTTATTTCGAGCGTCACGATGGTCAAGCGGTGACGATAGAGGATTTTATTAAGGCAATAGAAGATGCCAGTGCTTATGATTTGGCTCAATTCCGTTTGTGGTATAAACAATCGGGGACACCGCAACTAGACGTGGATTGTCACTATAATTCTGAAACAAAGGTTTTTGATTTATGCATTCAACAAAGTTGTACGCCTACTCCGAATCAAGCCGATAAAAAGCCTTTTTATATTCCCTTATCTATGGCGCTATTGAATGCAGAAGGAGAAGCTGTTCCCTTGCAACTAGAAGGCGATGCCGCCGAGCGAGTCGACCAACAGCGACTATTGATTATTAAAGAAAAGAAACACCGTTTTCGCTTTTTGAATATAGTGAATACCGTGATTCCTTCTTTATTGAGAAATTTTTCAGCTCCCGTAAAACTTCGGTTTGATTATCGAGATGAGGATTTAGCTTTTTTGATGCAAAAGGATAGTGATGGCTTCAATCGATGGGATGCTTCTCAACAACTCGCTAACCGTATCGTGATGCGTGAGCTAGAGCTTTCTGTACCGCAGGATCAAACCACAATCTTGTTAATTCAATCGTATCAGGCATTATTAGCGTCAGCTGTGCAGGCGGACGATGGTTTATTAGCGGAATTATTACATTTACCTAGTGAAGCACATTTTGCAGAGCAAATGAAGATTATCGACGTAGATGCTATTCATCATAGTCGAAAGCGCTTGCGTGAAAAAATTGTTAATGCTTTACGAGAACCGCTGTTAGAGATTTATAAAAATTATCAAGATTTTAAACCTTATAGGTTTGATATATCCTCGCAAGCTAAGCGTAGATTGAAGAATACCTGTTTAAGCTATTTAATGATATTACAGGATTCTGCGGTTTATGATTTGTGTGTTACCCAATATCAAAGTGCAAATAACATGACGGATAGTTTGAGTGCTTTGAGTGAATTGTTTAGCCATAATGCGTCGAAGTATGTACGTTTTTTAGACGAATTTTATGAGGAGTGGAAAACTAATACCCTTGTTGTCTGCAAATGGCTTGCGATACAAGCGCGTGCTCCCTTACCGGATGGCTTAGCGCGTGTTAAAGCATTATTGAAGCACCCAGCATTTGATTGGAAGAACCCTAACAAAATTAGATCACTGATCGGTGTATTTTGTACAGAAAATCGGGTGCAATTTCATCAACTGTCCGGTGAAGGTTACCGCTTTTTAAGTGAGCAAGTGCAATATCTTGACAAGCAGAATCCTCAAATAGCAGCGCGTTTGCTAAAGCCGTTAACATCTTGGCAACGATTTGATGCACCACGCCGTGAATTAATGTGCGAACAATTAGAATGCATTATGAAGGTACCCGGACTCTCGTCTGATACTTATGAAATCGTTAGCAAAAGCCTAGGGCTTACCCAAAGGCCGGCATCTATTCACTAGACATGAGTAGAGTAACAGCCAACGATGTAAGCATATTATAAGTCAATTCGTCAGCGCTGCGCTTGGATGGCCAAAATCGAGCGCAGCGACGTAGCATCACCCGTCAGCTTCCTAGAAATATCATCTATATCGCTCGTACTTGAAGTTGTGAATTCGCAACTTCAAGTACAATGGGTATATTATTAATGGTATGAATAAATACGTCAATGCGTTTTCCATGGTAGAGTATAGTTCAAAAAATCATCAAGCAAAAAAAAATCATCAAGCAAGAGGAACGGTTATTCTAGTGTATTTTTTGAACCGATGTAACTGTCAATTGATTGCTATTGCCATGATGTCGGTGAGCCTGGGCGCTTGTCTTGTAGGACCTAATTTTGAGCTGCCTGCGCCTCCCCGGGTTAAACGCTATACTGAGCAATCATGGTCTTATAGGACCACGGGTATCTCTGGGGCGGCAGGGGCATCACAATATTTGGTCAGTGCAGCCAATGTTTCTCCACAGTGGTGGCGTTCATTTCGCTCGCAAAAATTAAATCAGTTAGTTTGTAAGGGGCTTGCTAATAGTCCTAATTTAGCTGCAGCAAAAGCTGTACTCAGGGCAGCACAAGAGAATTTGAATGCAAGTGTAGGTGGTTTATTTCCGGCACTTACCGTGCAGCTGTCTGGCCAACGGGGATCCACATCCGGATTTTTGAATTCAAATATGTCGACTAATACATCTACCAATACTGAGCTGAGTGGCAATATGCCAGGATCAAGCGTATTTAACCTTTTTAATGCATCAGTCAACGTTTCTTACCTGCTTGATATTTTTGGTGGAACGCGACGTGGAATAGAAGCATTACAGGCCCAAGTGAATTATCAGTATTTTGAGTGGAGGGCTGCCTATCTTAGTTTAGTAGGCAACATCGTTACATCCGCTATCACCGTTGCTTCTCTACAAACCCAAATCAGTGTTACCAGACAACTCATTCGTGAACAAGAAGAGCAACTAAGGCTTATTAAGCAGCAATTTGAATTAGGTAGCGTCTCCAACACAGATGTATTAGCACAGGAAACACAAGTAGCACAGATACGTGCTACGTTACCTGTACTGGAAAAAAGTTTGGCACAGACACGTCATGCATTGGCTATTTTGGTAGGATCCTTTCCTAGTGAAAGCCAGATTCCTGATTTGACGCTGAGTGAATTTTATTTACCTACTCGGCTTCCTTTGAGCATCCCTTCAAAACTGGTTCGTCATCGACCGGATGTGTGTGCCGCAGAAGCGTTATGGGCAGCAGCCAATGCACAAGTCGGTGTTGCTACTGCCAATCTATACCCACAATTCACAATTACAGGTAGTTATGGAGCATCAAGTTCCATCAGTAGCACTCTTTTTAATGCACAAAATAAGCTATGGAATTTAGGAGGAGCATTGTTGCAACCGCTATTTAAGGGAGGCACTTTATTGGCACAACGTCGGGCGGCTATCGCCACTTATGATCAGGCTAAGGCACAGTATCAACAGGTAGTGCTACAAGCTTTTCAAAATGTAGCGGATACATTACGAGCGTTAGAAACGGATGCGCGTAAATTACGCTCTGAAAAGCAGGCGGAATTAGCATCGCAAGCCAATGTTAGGTTGACACGTCAGCAATTTCATTTAGGTGGAGTAAGTTACCTCGCTGTATTAAACGCACAGGAGCAATATCAGAAAGTACGCATCAATTTAATTCAAGCGCAAGCAAGTCGCTATACCGACACAGCAGCATTGTATCAATCATTGGGAGGAGGTTGGTGGAATTATTAAAAAAACAATCGTTCGTTTTTTGTTGTATGTTTCCAAACCAATATCCTTCACGATGTGTGATACGTATGTGATCGTATAGCCTTAAACTGCCAGAAACTAAATTATAAAATTATAAAATCAGTCATGTTTAAAAATAAAAAAATACTGAAGTCTTCAGTTGATTTTGTGTGTGGGGGTTATCAAGTGATGCGTAATTGGAAAGCGCAGATAAGAAAGCCCATGGCTATCATGCTACTCGGTGTAGCAATCCTATTTGGCTGTATTTTTGGTTTTCAACTAATAAAAAGGGGTTTTATTCGAGCCGCTATACGCGCTAACACAGCGCCCATAGTAACCGTTTCCGCAATGCCTATACAGTATCAATGGTGGCAGCCTGCGTTACTAGCCTATGGTAGTTTACGGGCGGTGCAAGGTGTTAACGTCACCACAGAATTGGCAGGATTAGTACGCGCGATTTATTTTAAACCGGGTGCAGAGGTGAAAGCAGGGGATGTCTTGGTGCAACTCAACGCCGACGCCGATGTTGCCCTATTACATGCGCTGGAAGCACAAACAAAATTAGCTGAAATTGTCTATCACCGTGATGCAGCGCAATTTGCGATTAAAGCAGTCAGTAAGGCGACATTAGATGCAGATCAGCAAAATTTAAAAAATTTACAAGCACAACTTGCGCAGCAGGCAGCAACGGTGGCAAAAAAAACGCTAGTGGCACCATTTACAGGGCGTCTAGGTATTGCTGCCATCAATACAGGCCAATATCTGAATGCTGGCGATCAAGTGGCACCATTAGAGGCCTTGGATCCCCTGTATGCTGATTTTTACATTCCACAACAAGATTTGGTGCAATTGAAGATTGGCTCATTAGTTAAGATCAAGACAGATACCTATCCTGACAAAACCTTTACGGGAGCTATCACAACCATCGATTCCATCGTAAATGAGAAAACGCGTAACATTAAGGTGGAAGCAACTATCGCAAATCCTCGCTTCGAACTGTACCCTGGCATGTTTATTTCAGTGGAAATTGAGCTTGCAGCACAAAAGCGTTATTTAACTTTACCGCAGACGGCGATAAATTTTAACCCGTATGGTGAAATAGTTTACATTGTACAAAAAAAATACAAAAATAATAAAGGAAAACCAATTCTCCGCGTATTACAAACCTTTGTACAAACTGGCGATAAGCGTGGTGATCAAGTCGCTATTCTTGAAGGACTCAAAGAAGGGGATATGGTAGTAACCAGCGGTCAACTTAAACTGAGAAACGGCAGTGTAGTAACGATTAATAATACGGTTGTGCCACAAAATAAGGCGACGCCCATGGTTATCGACGAATGATGTCTTTTGTGTGTCTATTTTTTCAGTTTCAATTACATACCTTGTCAAATGAGCTAATCCAGGATAATTAATGCGATTTACGGATGTTTTTATTCAGCGGCCTGTGCTAGCTACGGTTGTTAGCCTGTTGCTTTTCGTGTTGGGTATGCGCTCGCTAAGTTTATTGCAGGTTCGACAATACCCTTTTACTGAAAATGCTGTCATCACTGTTTCCACTGTTTATACCGGTGCTGATCCGGCCCTCGTCGCTGGATTTATTACCACGCCTTTGGAAAATTCTATCGCACAAGCGCAAGGAATCGACTACTTAACATCGAGTAGTACACAAGGGAGCAGCTCTATTACAGCGAATCTACGCCTTAATTATAATGCAAATCAAGCATTAACCGATATTAATACCAAGGTTAATGCTGTTATCAATCAGTTACCTGCAGCATCCCAGCAACCTACTTTACGTATTGCTGTAGGTGAAACCATAGACTCCATGTACATAGGTTTTTATAGCCAGAAACTTCCGAGTAACAACATTACGGATTATCTGATTCGAGTCGTACAGCCAAAATTACAAGCGATCGACGGTGTACAACAAGCAGAAATAGTTGGGCAGCGACAATTTGCGCTACGTGCGTGGTTAGATCCAGCGAAATTAGCATCGTATGGCTTCACTGCTGCTGACGTTGCCAATGCATTAGCCAATAATGATTTTATCGCCGCCGTTGGACGTACTAAGGGTAATATGATGACGTTTGATTTAACGATAGATACGGGCTTAAATACCGTCGACGAATTTAAAAATTTGATCATCAAAGCACAGAACGGTGCGACCATTCGTTTAAAAGACGTAGCCAATGTGACACTGGGGGCACAAAACTATGACACAGAAGTAAAATTTGATAATAAACCAGCCGTTTACATTGGCATCAAGGTGGCACCTACCGCTAATGTACTGACTGTGATTGAAAATATCAGAAAAATTTTCCCAGAGATTCAACAACAACTACCTCAAGGAATCAAGGGCAGCATTGTCTATGATGCAAGCAAATACATCAACAGTGCGATCAAGGAAGTGGTTCGGAGTTTAATAGAAGCGCTGCTTATTGTGACCGGTGTTATTTTTCTTTTTCTAGGTTCTTTGCGCTCAGTCATTATTCCAGTCGTTACCATGCCACTTTCCTTGATAGGCAGTTTTCTTATTATGTTGCTGTTGGGGTATACGATCAATCTATTAACCTTGTTGGCTCTTGTTTTAGCTATTGGTTTAGTGGTTGATGATGCCATTATTATGGTAGAAAACATCTATAGGCATATAGAGTCTGGGGATAATCCTGTTACCGCAGCGATAAAGGGTGCGAGGGAATTAGCGATTCCCATTATTTCAATTTCTGTTGTATTAGTAGCGGTGTATCTACCTATTGGATTTATGGGTGGCTTAACCGGTGCACTTTTTACAGAATTTGCTTTTACTTTGGCAGGAGCAGTTGCGATCTCAGCGATCATTGCTTTAACGCTATCACCCATGATGTGCTCTAAATCGTTAAAGTCTGTAAAACATCAGCATCACAGTTTTGTAGCTTTTATCGATCGTCAATTTGAAAGGGTACGTGTAATTTATGAACGGGCTCTACATACTTCGCTAGACAACGCACGTGTGACGGGTGTATTTGCCGTTATTATTCTAGCCAGTATATATTTTTTATATGTAATTTCTTCGGCCGAACTAGCGCCACAAGAAGATCAAGGATTGATCATTAGCTTATTGACGACAGCACCCAATGCTAGTTTGCAACAAACACAGCTGTATTCGAATCAAGTTTTTAAAATTTTAAAACAATTTCCAGAAGCCGAACATGTTTTTCAACTGGAGGGCATCAGTGGGTTGAATACCAGTATCTCTGGCATGGTTTTCAAACCTTGGGATGAGCGAAAATCTACGACAAACCAAATACAACCTCTATTACAAGATTTACTCAACGGCATAGCAGGCGCCAAGGTTGCTGCCTTTCAAAAGCCGTCGTTACCGGGTGGTGGTGGTGGCTTACCTATTCAATTTATCATCAAAACAACAGATGACTATGACAAACTGAACCAGGTTTCGCAAAGCTTGATGGATGCAGCGCGTCAAAGCGGATTATTTGTTTACTTGGACACGAATTTAAAAATTGATAAAGCGCAAACTACAATTCAGCTGGATCGCGACAAAGCGGCGCAGCTTGGACTAAATATGGCAGACATCGGTAGTGCCTTGGCGTCAGCTTTAAGTGAGAACTACATCAATTATTTTAATTTCTCTGGGCGTTCCTATCAAGTGATACCTCAAGTAACGCGTGCCAAACGTTTAAATGCCGAACAACTACTTAATTATTATCTTACCTTACCGAATACTGGTCTCAGTATTCCCTTGTCGACTGTAGCGAGCCTAAAAACAACCGTTGTACCTGAATCCATCAACCATTTTCAACAACTGAATTCAGCCACGATTTCAGCGGTTGCCTTTCCAGGAGTAAGCATGGGTGATGCATTGCAAGGGTTACAAAACCTAGCAAAAAAAATATTTCCCGAGGGGTACAGTATGGATTATGCGGCTCAGTCACGACAATATCAGCAAGAAAGCAGCGCCCTATTATTAACTTTTTTCTTGGCACTCATTATTATTTTTCTGTGTTTAGCGGCACAATTTGAAAGCTTTCGTGATCCATTAATCATTCTTATCAGTGTACCGATGTCGATCTGTGGTGCACTCATTTTTGTCAGTCTAGGTATTGGTGGAGCAAGCTTGAATATTTATACTGAAGTGGGTTTGGTTACCCTGATTGGTTTAATTAGTAAGCACGGTATCCTGATCGTGCAATTTGCAAATGATCTACAAAAAGCGGGTCATGCTAAGCGTGAAGCCATACAAATGGCATCAGGTATTCGACTAAGACCTATTTTGATGACGACGGCTTCTATGGTTTTAGGTGTCATTCCATTGATATTAGCAACTGGAGCTGGTGCTATAAGTCGCTTTAATATTGGATTAGTGATTGCATCTGGAATTTCGATCGGTACTTTGTTTACGCTCTTTGTTGTTCCAGCGATGTATTTATTTTTAGCTCAAGACCACCAATTGTATCGACAAGATAAAATTTTGTTTGATAAACTATAGCAAGATCGCTGTGCTCCTCATCTAAAATGAGGTAAATCATCTTCCATTTTGAAAAATGTCAATCAATTTAAGATGGAACGGCCGTGCAACACAGGGAACCCGTTACCTCTGCCGTCCACGATTTGCTTCAAATAGCCTGCATCGCATTGCTCAATATGTTTTTGCTTGCAGGGTTACCATTGTACTGAAAATGAAAGGTTAATCACGAAAGTTCAAATCTGAGAAATATTTCCCATATTTTAGTGTAATGCCAGCATTTTTTTAAAATACATTTAACTAATTTCCTCGCTTTCTGCTTTTCTCCACTACGATAATAATCGCCGGCAAGGCTGGTATAGTAATGTAACCACAGCGATAAATGTTGATTTATAAATTTATCATGAATATTTAAAAAATATTCCAAGTTAGCTATTTTATCAGCACAGCTAGTAGAACGGGATAAACTTTTATACTCATGAATATGTATGTTAATTAAAACTTTAGGAATGGCAGCACAATCCAGGCCAGCTGCTAACATACGAACAAAAATTTCAGTATCTTCTGCGAGCTTTAATCGCGGATTAAACACTCCGACGCGTTCAAAACAAGTGCGATGTATGGTAACGCCAGAAAATAGAACATGTGACAAAAATGATAACTCTTGTTTGTTAATGGTAAATAGCTGCTTTCTAATTCCTTTCCCTTTATTTTCTCTGTTTTTCAATTCATTCATCGACCTATCTATCTTGGCAACCCCCGTCCAAATTAGACCAACAAAAGGGTGATGCCATTTTTTCAAAAAATGATAAATTTCTTGCAAAAAATCAGGTAAAAATTCATCATCGTCATCTAAAAAACAAATATATTCCCCTCTAGCATGTTCGAGGGCTGTATTTCTTGCGACTGATACACCTTGATTTTTCAAATGCTGGATGACGGTGATACGTGGATCAGAAAATTCCAGTAAGACTTGCCGGGTATTATCTATAGAGTAATCATCGACAACGATGAGCTCAAAATCACAAAAAATCTGTCGTAAAACGCTATGGATTGCACGTGGTAGGAGATGACTGCGGTTATAGGTTGGTAACACAATAGAAAACAAAGGATTCATTTTTATTTTTTTTATTTTTATATTTTTATTATTTTAGTTTTACACTATTAAGAAACCGGTACTACGTGATGTGAGCGAGAATACCCTCCAGTTCATCTAAACTACTGTAGTGAATAATCAATCGACCTTGGCCATTCGAACCTTGCTTAAAATGCACTTTGGCTCCTAATTTATCTGA
>Ga0207050_1164_pt1 | contig 10649 bp, 11 predicted proteins | sample Alteio_BWMinCont_64_FD_153291 | JGI IMG/M metagenome (GOLD analysis project Ga0207050, IMG submission 153291) | Enriched cells from forest soil in Barre Woods Harvard Forest LTER site, Petersham, Massachusetts, United States -... | ecosystem: Environmental > Terrestrial > Soil > Temperate forest >...
TTGCTTCAGGAAGGTTTTAAAGTTGAAGGGATTGAACCAAGCAAAGATATGTTAGAAATCTGCCAACAAAAAGCAGAAAAATTCAATCTTAAAGCGAATATTTATCCACAAGAAATTCAAAATTTAAATTTATCCAAAAAATATAAAACCATTTATATGCCACTATATGTTTTTCAACACATTGTAAATAGGCAAGATGCTTTTACTGCTTTAAAAAAAATATATGAACATCTGCAAGAAAATGGGCAATTATTAATTTCAATTTTTATGCCAAATAGCTTTCAAGATATCGATGAATGGCAATTACGCGCTCAAAATTTACAAAAAAATGAAAAATTAATTTTATATGAAACAACCAGATTTGATAAGCTTGAACAAATCCAAACAAAAAATTTAAAATTTGAAATTTATAAAAAACACCAACCCGACATCCAGGCTCTGTCGAAAGATGAAACTCATTTTTGTGAAATCAAATTCAGAATCTATTCAAGATATGAATTGCAAATGATGCTTGAACAAACTGGATTTAAAAATATTAAAATATTTGGAGACTATACTTTTGAGCAAGCAAATAAAGATTCAAATGATTTTATTTTTGTAGCTAAAAAATAATTTATTTTTTACGAACATCATAGATTTCATTATCTTTTGGAAGTTTTTCAAGCGCTGAACGTTCATCTGAAGTGAATTGTTGTGCTGCTGTAAATAACCAAAATTTAATATAAACGCCGCATAAGTCCCTTATAAAAGCTGGTGAATATTTTTTTCCTGATTCACTTGCCTCTTTTGAATTGGCATCAGATGAATCCACGCCGATTATTTTTGAGATTTCTATTTCATCACTTAATAAAGTAAAATTATTAACTTCGGAACCCTTAATTATATTAGTTAAAAAAGCTAAAAAATTTATCTGCATTGACATACGTAAGTTTTCAAACAATGCGCAAGCAACTTCTAAATTTTCTTTACCTATTGAAGTTGTCTCTTTATTTGCACAAAAAACTGTTGATGCCACAGAATTTAACATTAAAACTATCAACATTATCTTTTTCATTTATGAACCTTTTGTTATCATGTTAAACATATAATACAAATATATATTACATTCTTTTTACAACTTGTCAATATTTTTTTAATTGCCCATAAAGTTATTACCACCCTTTGACTTTTAATTTAAACCTGTAATTCTTATAATTATAGGAACTATTATATCTTAAAAATTAACAAAATTAGGGATAAATATGAAATTTAAGGCAAAATTTTTAACAATTTTAATTTGTATCTCTTTATCATCATCAATGTATATTTCCCAAAGTTATTCCAATCCTAGAAAAACCTTAATTGGGATCGGTATGGCTACAGGCGCATCATTGATAGCAATCGGTATAAATAATGCATTTAAAATATTTAAGATAAAAAGTATTAAAAACTTACCTGGAATACCAACTAGTTTGATTGGAAGCCTTATAATAAGTTTGAGTTATAATCTTATTTCAGGAAGATTAAATCAACCAAATATGAATGTTAATCTTCCCAATTCACTTAAACATGAGATGTCTAGCAGATGAAAAAAATTATCCATATAATAATTTTTTTTACATGTTTTAAATTAAATTCCGCGACAATACAACCAAATTATTTTGCATATGAAGAACCTACCGTTTATCAAAAAACAATTGGTTATTTAGGCAGTGTCGTAGGCTCAATTTTATTATTTAAGGAAATTAAAAACCTAGTTATTAATAAAAATAATAAATTATTAATACCAAAAGTAATTTTAGGATCATTGTTATTGATCTTAAGTTATCAGAATCTGCAAGCACAAAAAGTATTTTGTAAAACACCTACGACTCTGAACGATTTGCATGCACATATTAAAAATCAATGTGTAATAATTCGAAATTTTTATTCTTCAAAAAATAATAATGAAGCTATTGCTATATGAAAATTAAAGTCTTATAAATTTATTTCGAATTTAAAATTTTAACAGACCTATAATAAATATCTTGATGATTTTGAGGAAACGTAAGACATGGTCCATACGGCGGATAATGTCCGGTATTTGTATATGGATATGGTAAACATTCTTTAGTTTGAATATTAATACCATGTGGTTTAATATTATTACCTAAACAAAATGCTGCATAAAAAGTATCTTGCGAGCCAACTAGATCCACATAATCACCCATTCGATAATATGTAAATGTCGGCCGTGTCCATCTTATATCAAATGAATTATTTGTTAAACGAACTTCTGTTTTAAAAACAAGTTCTTTTCCTGTATCTTCATATATTGCGAGCCAATAGTCTGTTAAAAGTGGGGAAATTGGTTGATTTGCCGGTGTGGGTCCAGTGTAGAATCTAAAATCATAATATGTTATTCCAATTAAGTTGTTTGGCAAAATTGAAACTGCTGTATTAAAAGATTGATTTGCACCCGGTGTTAAAACAGGAATGTCAACGCCAGTTCGACTAACCTGCATATCAGAACTCCAAGTTTTTCCACCATCTCTTGAAATGTTTAAATAAATTCGAGGCAAAGGAACATTCTTAACCCCACTAACTTCTGTATAAACACCGTTTATATGAGCTACATATATTGTTCCGTTATTTTTATTAATTGTAATTTGAGGTAACCATGTGGCCCATACATATCTAAAACCTTGAGCTGTTAAATTACTTGATCCATTAGGATTTTTTGGAAAAATAAAAGTTTCGTTTGGATTCATATGATTTAGATCAGGATCTATTGGATCTAATATATCAATTCCATTATCTCTAATTGTAGAAAATATAGTAGCTTTATTATCCCATGTTAAACCTTTATCATTTGATTTAATAACTGCAAGATCATTACTAAGCTTTCCCGAATTTGTAAAAAACAATCTATTCATAAGATTAATTAGAGTGCCTCCAAATTTTGATGGCAATACGGCAATCTTATTTGGATCACATTCTGCATTTACAATATTAAGTTTATTAATTCTTCCCGGTTTATCATTAATTGGATTATAAATATTTCGTGATTTTTCCCATGTATTACCGCCATTAGTCGTTCGTGAAAAAAAACTAAGTCCATCGCTATTTTTATCAAAAAATGTCCAAATAACATAAACAAAATTATTATTATTAATATCTACAGTAACATTATCTCTGTCAGTCATCACACCAGTAAGAGTTGCTTTTTGCAATACTATAGTTTTTTCCCACTTAATACCGACTGTTTTATCTATAATTCCACGAACAACAACAATATAATTACAACCAACTGGTACATCACAATTATTATTAAAGAGAGTTGAAGATGCAAAAATTTTTCCATCATTAGTAATTTGAATTGATGGATCTGTAGCTAAGCTAACCGCCAGCCCACTTGGAATTAAACATTTATTGAAAGGCACAACTGTTTCCTTCCAACTTTTTCCGCCATCAAAAGTTATTGAAATAGGATTTTCTACATAGCTACCATCATGCCACATAACAGCTTGTATATTAGGATCTAATGGATGAATTGCCAATCTGGATTCCCATTCATCCAAAACATATGGATATAAAAAACCACATTTTTTTGATAAGCCGACTTTATCTACAGGCATTACACTGTCTAAATTATTCACTCTAACTAAGTCACTTACTTGTATTTCAAGGCAACCATATTTGTTAACAATTGCTCGTGTTAAAGAATCGGCTTGATTTGCAAATATTATTAACGGTAATTGTAAAAGGACTGATAAAATAATTATTTTTTTATTCATAAACTATACTCTCATTTATTAAAAATTAAACGAGAGACTAACAAATAAAAAAATAATGTCCATAATTAAAAAAAATTAAAAGTAGACTTTATGCGTAATTAAAATATAAATTTTGATTTATCAATTCTTGTTGAAATAAATGTTTTTTATTTTTTTGAAAAGTATTGATTTAAACCATGTACCAAACTTGCGAATGGCATATCAAGACAATTATAAGCTTCAATAGCAAGCGGACTAGCATTATCTTTTAGCATTTCAACAATAACATTTGAATAACCAACAACCTTAACACCTGCTTGTGCCATTCGAATCACTCCTAGTTCTCCTTGTTTAACGGTGAATGCACCTGACGCATCAATGACTGCATAAACATCATAGCCTTTTCCTACAGCTGTAATTGCTGGAAATGTAAGACATACATCGGTAGTTATTCCTGTCATAATAAGTTTCTTTCGATCTGTTTTTTCAATCGCTTGGCTAACTCGTTGATCATCCCATGCATTAACTGTCGTACGCTGGATGATGGGTATTCCATTCAATACTTCTGCCAACTCTGGTATGATTGGTCCCCACATGCTTTCCGTCGTTGTCGTCACAATAATTGGTATACGAAAAATTTTAGCGGCCTTTACTAATCCAACAATATTATGTTTTAATTCAAGAATAGGTATATCTCTTACACCAGTGTATAAACCAATCTGATGGTCAACTATAAGAAGAGCAGAATTTTCGGGAGTAATTGCTTCATAAATTTCCTTTTTGATCATTTCTTTTCCTTTGATTGCAATGTTTAGATAAATTATCGAAAGCATAATTGAAAGTATAACATCTCTAATATTTAGCATAAATGAATAGAAATAGTAAATTCAAGAAGATAGCTTCTGTAGCAGAGCATATCGCGCAGTGCGAATTTCTCTTAGTCAGTTTTTATATCTTGCTTGAAGACTCTGCTTTTTTTATCAACGATTCCATTTCAAGCAAAAGATCTTTTTTCAGCTTGGGACCAAGATGATAGACAAACAAAAAAGCTAAAGGCCCCTTGATTTCAAATTGCTGGGTGACTTGTGTTTTTCCATCTGATTTGGTCAAGTAATGAGAACTAATAAGCCGAGCTAAAAAGAGTTTGGCCTCACCAACATATAATTTAAAAGGCTCGACGCGAGTTAATGTTATCTGTATGGGAGGCCCTTCTTTAGGCTTCCATACACCTTTGGTTCCCTCTTGAAAGGGTCCATCGAGAAAATAATATTCAGTATTGTTATCCCAGATGTTCCAATTCTTTGCGTCTTGCCAGATATTCCAAATATCTTCCGGAGAAGCTTTGGTAGTTAAGGTATATTTGATGATTAACATGTTTTTCCTTTATTTTATTGGTTCAGTATAGTTGTTAAGACTGATTGACTTTTATATAAGCCTTCAAGGATTGCCCCGTTAACGAATCCTTATTTGCAGCAATTTCTTGAGGTGTTCCTGTTGCAACAATTTTGCCACCTGCAAGCCCGCCGCCTGGACCAAAATCAATAATTGTATCCGCATTACAAATAACATCTAAGTTATGTTCAATTGCTACCACCGTATTTCCTTTGGTTACCAGTTTTTTCAAGATATCAACCAGTCTTTCCACTTCCTGTGGGTGCAAACCTGTCGTGGGCTCATCCAATAAATACAATGTGTTTCCCGTTTCAGATTTTGATAATTCAGTGGCCAATTTAATTCGTTGCGCTTCCCCTCCTGATAATGTCGAAGTAGACTGCCCTAACTTCAGATATTCCAAACCAACTTGTTTCATTAAATCCAATAGTGCAAAAATCTTTTTTTCTTGCCTAAATACGGGAATCGCATCGCTTACTGTCATATCTAAAATGTTCGCGATATTATATTCTTGGAATTTTACTGCTAACAGTTCATCAGTGAATCGCTTCCCATTGCAGACAAGACATTCTGTTTCAATATCAGACATGAAAGTCATGTCAACATCTACTACGCCTGCCCCATTACAATTCTCACAACGTTCATTGGATGTATTGAAAGAAAACGTTTCCGCAATAAAGCCACGGGCTTTTGCTTCTGGCAAAAAAGCAAATAAATCGCGAATCAAATCAAAAAGTTTTGTGTAGGTTGCTACATTGGAACGTGTTGATTTTGAACTGCCTATCGTGACTTGTTCAATGGTTACAACGCGATTAAAATAATCTAAGCCTTCAACAGAAGCATAGCTTCCTGGAACTTCACTTGCATGATTGAAATGCTTTCTTGCTACTTTATCCAAAATATCAAATAAGAATGTTGATTTCCCTGAACCAGATACACCGGTAATAACAACAAGCTGATTTATAGGAATAGTAGCGTCAATATTTCGTAGGTTATGTTCGCAAGCACCACGTATAGTTAGAACTTTATTTTCATTAGGAGGATGATTCAATCTAATAGCCGCTTTTTTAGCCAAATATTGGCCAGTAATAGATGCCTCACAAGCCATAACATCGGTGGGTGTACCCGAAGCCACGATTTTTCCGCCTTTGCTGCCTCCGCCAGGCCCTACATCTATTATATAATCCACATTTTTAACAATATCCATATCGTGTTCAATTATTAAAACAGTGTTGCCCGATTCTTGTATCATCCTCATCGTTTTTAATAATTTTGCATTATCATGAGGGTGCAGACCTGTGGTTGGTTCATCCAGAACATATAAAACTCCGGTAAGCCCGCTACCAAGCAAAGCAGCTAATCTCACTCTTTGAGACTCTCCTGCAGATAGCGAAGGAAGTGTGCGTTCTAAAGTAAGATAATCTAAACCAACTTCTATTAAATGTGATGTTCGTTCTTTCAATGCATCTGAAAAAGCTGTAAGAACTTGCAATTCATCCTCTACAACATGTTGATCCAAATCGCATATCCATTTGAGCAATTCATTGAGATTAAGTGCGGCTACATCAATAATAGTTTTTCCACCGACAGTTACTTCTCTTGCAAGTCTTGCCAAACGTGTATTTTTACACTCGGTACATGCCTCATGTACAATATATTTCTTTACATCATTTGAAGCCTTTGCAGGATTCTTCTTATAGAAATTTAGTAAATGAGGAACTATACCTTCAAAATTTCCTTCACTAACTTTTTTAGGCGCTTGGATATCTTTGTGTGCTTTTACAAAATCTGGAAAATTGATTCCATAAAGTAAAAAATTTTTCTGTTGTTTAGTGTAATTCTTTATTGGAATAGTTGGATCAAATGGAAAATTATACTGCCTACTTGCAGCAAGAATGATATTTTCATAATGTTTTGCAAGTCCTTCGCTCCAAAAAACTACCCCGCCATTTCTGATCGTTTTATCTTCATTAAGTAAACTAGATAGATGAACGCTGATAATTTCACCTACACCTTTACAAACTTCACATGCTCCTGCTAACGCATTGAATGAAAAATGATTCATTTTCAATTTTTCTAGTTGCTGGCCACAATGCGGACAATCAAAATAACTCTTTTTAATTTTTTTTAAAGAAGAATTTGTTTCCTCTTCTATCTCAATGGTTGTTAGTTTATTTTTGTCTTGCAAGGGTTGTTTGACGATTTTTCCACAGCCTGTGCATGGCTGATGCCCCATAGCTGCAAACATATTCCTTAAAATAGTAAGAATACCTGATTTTGTACCAACCGTGGAACGGGGGTTAAAATCTGTTACTCGCTGCGTAACGCCAATTGAAGGGGATAGCCCCATAATAATATCTACTTTTGCTTTTTCTATATGATCCGTAACCATGCCCAGTGATTCCAAATATTGCCTTATACATTCTTTTTGCAAGATCCCAGTTGCAATAGAAGATTTACCTGATCCTGAAGGGCCCGTTAATGCAACTAATTTGCCTTTAGGAATTTCGAAACAAATATTTTTCAAATTATGCTCTTTTGCACCATGAACAATAATTTTGGATATATCTCTATTAACAGACAACCCACATTTTAAACGGCAAACAAAATTTTTAATCATAAATACATCCATTTTGTATTAGTTAATTCAAATTTTTGATTCCTTGCGATCTTAATGTTTTGATCGCTTTATCGCACCATTCTAAGGATGTTGAAACTTGTCTGATTCCGTGGTCCAATGTAATTAACCCATACAAAGATTCTAAGGAATCATTACTAGATAATTCATTTTTGATTTCTCGGAATGAAGATAATTTGGTTTCCAGTTCTTTTTTATATTTTTTTAGATGTTCAATATTGATTTCAAGTGGAACCAGATTTCCAAAAAATAGCTTTAGCAATAACTCATTTCTTAACTGTATGTCTTCAGGTGGTTGTGCCAACCAATTTTTAAGAATATTCTGACCTGCAGAAGTTAGCTTGTAAACATTGCGTTTACGGTCGTTTTTTAAAGGAGCATCTATTTTTACAATTAATTTTTGTTTTTCTAAATTTTCTAATACAGGATAAATTGAACTAAATGTTTCTTTCCAAAAGTATTGGGTGCTCGATTCCATATGCTTCTTCAGGTCATATCCGGAACTTTTTTTTAATATTGCTAACATACCTAAGATTGCAAATTGACTTTTACCGCTTTTTGCCATTATTCCCCCAAAAGTTATATATCACCTTGATATATAACAATGATATATCATTTTGATACATATTGCAACCCCACGTTACCCAAGCAATTTCATTAAAATGAAGCTAATAACATATCTTATTAAGGATTCATTAGAGAAGTTAACTGAGAATCGCACAACCATTGTCATAGCCCATCGTTTGTCTACGGTCAGAAATGCACAAAAAATTCTTGTATTAACTGATAAAGGAATTGCGCAACAAGGAACACATGAAGAGTTAATCGCTTTGGATGGTAATTACGCGAATTTGTATAATATGCAATTAAAAATATAGATGCTTGTTTCCGGAACCTGCAAATTATAAATTTACTATATGGGAGTTATTTCTCAAATATAAGATCCAATTTATTACTTTGTTGAAAAAAGATAAGATTTAATGAATTTATGAACAATGAAATTAATGCCAAGGACTAATTTCATTGTTCATAAAAGCCATCTACACATCAAAAAGTGACTAGCTTCTTGATGTGAAAATTATTGATAATTAATTAACTTCTAAAATTGATTTATACATAGTCCAATCTCTTTTTTAATCTTATAATTGCTATCCAACTGAAAATCATAATAAATATAGATAATGCAGCAATGCAAAACCAGACAGAAATATATCCGGTTTGACCAAGAAGTGCTGCACGCATGCCTTCCATTATATATGTCATAGGATTAAGTAAATCTACATATGCAAGCTTGGGAACCAATTTATACAATACGTTCCACGAAAATTGAAATCCTCCCAAAAACCAAAGCGGGAAAATAAATCGCATCCATACGTTTCCGACCTTTGATACATTTTTGCAAAGACTGGAGATCCAAAGTATAAAAATGCCATAAAAAATTCCGCTCATGATAAGCATTAAAGCAAATTGGATAATATTTATTTGAGTGAGGTCAAATTGATTCCAAAGAACCAATTTACCCATTGGGACCACGCATAATCCGAGTATGATTGCACTCAGCGCATAGTTCGTAATTATTTTAATAAAAATTAATAATGAAGTAACTGGTAGTATTAATTGATAGGAAATTAATCTGTCGCCTTCAAAATCAGATACTAAACTCATGACACTTGGTTCTACTTCAAATAATCCTGCAGAAGCGACGAGGCCTGCCAATTGAAAAACCCCATAACCATTGGCGAGTCCTAATAATGGCATCACGTAACCCATAATTAAAATCATACAAGTAACCCAGATAAATAAATCAATTATTTTATTCCAAATAATTTCAACAAATAATTTCAAATCAATCTTTAATAGGTTTTTAAAAACATTAAAATAAAAATGTTTATTTATAATCATTTTTTTCCTTTCTAATTTTCATTCAATAATTGAATAAAAACGTCTTCCAGATTTTTCTGTTTAAAATCTGCTTTTAATTTTTCTGGCGTATCAATTAATCTAATTACACCTTTATCAAGAATACATACCCGATCAGAAAGTTGTTCGGCTTCATCAAGATAATGAGTTGTTAATAAAACTGTTACACCATTATTTTTTAGCTCTTTTATTTTTGCCAAAAGCTGACGCCTGATATGTGGATCTAAACCAACAGTCGGCTCATCAAGCAACAATAATTTCGGGCTATGCATTAAACTGCGGGCTATCATAAAGCGTTGCCTATAACCGCCTGAAAGCACAGATGCTTTTTGCTGAATATATTCATTTAAATCAAACTGCTTTGTCAAAAGAGCAATGCGTTCATTAATTGCATCTTCGCTCATGCCATAAAATCGTCCTGCGAATTTTAAATTATCTTCAAGAGTTAAAGCATTATTGAGGTTTGGTTTTTGTGGGCAATAGCCTAATTGAAAACGGAATTGTACAATATTTTTATAAATATCTTGGCCACAAAATTCAATTTCACCAGAAGTAGCAGGATGAAGTGTTGCAATAATTGAAGATAAGGTGGTTTTACCTGCTCCGTTAACGCCAAGCAAGCTGAAAATTTCACCTTTATACAATTCAAATGAAATACCTTTTAAAGCTTCTTTTGAAGCATAGCTTTTCTTTACGTTTTTTAAACGTAACAAAATTTCAGACATATTAGTCCTTTAAAAATTGGAAATATAAAAACTGATTGCAATGCAAATAAATGCATTCTGAACAAAAATAAAAAAGAAATTGCTTAAATGAAGCTAAGCAATGATTGTAGTGATTTTCATGGCTTTGTTCCTTTTTGAATTAGGGTTTAGCCGAATTTTTTTCAGTCTAGTTTTTTAATAATTTTGATTTATAACAAAGAAACTGCTATCTGTCAAATGTGTCTGTGTTCAGTAATATGA
>Ga0207050_1165_pt1 | contig 10631 bp, 6 predicted proteins | sample Alteio_BWMinCont_64_FD_153291 | JGI IMG/M metagenome (GOLD analysis project Ga0207050, IMG submission 153291) | Enriched cells from forest soil in Barre Woods Harvard Forest LTER site, Petersham, Massachusetts, United States -... | ecosystem: Environmental > Terrestrial > Soil > Temperate forest >...
GAAGTGCAGACGCTGCTGCTCCACGGAGTCAACCCAGTCTATGATTACCCCGAAGCAAGTCGATTCCTCCACGGCCTGGAAAAAGTGGCTCTCTCAGTTTCCTTCTCGGATCGGATGGATGAAACAAGCTCCCACACGCACGCAGTAGCTCCGGATCATCACTTCCTGGAGGCGTGGGGAGATGCCGAGCCAGTCCAATCCCATTTCAGTCTTGCGCAGCCGCTCATCGCCCCGTTGTTTGGCACACGAGCCGCGCAGGAGAGTTTGCTTAAGTGGCTGGAATCCCCGCAGACGAGTTACTACAGCTATCTGCGCGAATATTGGCGCACGGACCTCTTCCCAAGACAAGAACAGATTCGGGACTTTGACGCGTTTTGGGAGAAGTCCCTGCAAGATGGGGTGGCGGCCCTACTCTCGCCCACTGATACTCCTTCTCCGCGTCTCAGCGGCAACTGGGAAACGGCCGCGCGCGCGGTAGTGGAAGAAAGCAAGCCGGCCCAGCCGGCACTCAACCCGGACCGTTACGAGTTGCACTTCTACGAAAGTGTGGCGTTACGTGATGGACGCCATGCCAACAACCCCTGGCTACAGGAGCTTCCCGATCCGGTCAGCAAGGTTACGTGGGGCAACTATGCCGCGATCGCTCCCAAGCTGGCGGAAAAGCTCAGCTTGAAACAGGACGACGTAGTGCGGCTTAAAACAGACCGTGGCCAGATCGAACTGCCCGTCTTTCTTCAGCCGGGTCAGGAGGCGCGCACGATCTCCGTGGCCATGGGGTATGGCAGAACGCAGGTCGGAAAAGCCGGCCAGAAAGTCGGCATCAACGTCTACCCGTTGACCTCCATTGCCAATGGGGTGCGGCGGTATTCGGTTGGACAGGCGGTTCTAGAGAAAGCTGGGCGGCAAGAAAAAGTAGCCAGCACCCAGAGTCATTTCTCCATGGAGGGCAGGCCGATCGTGATGGAGACCACTCTTGAGGAGTTGCATCGCGGAGAATCTGCTGCCGAGGAACAACTGCCAAATCTTTGGGAAGAACGTCTTCATGGCGAACATGCTTGGGGCATGGCCATCGACATGAACGCTTGTACCGGCTGCTCCGCTTGCGTGGTCGCCTGCCAAGCCGAAAACAACGTGCCGGTAGTAGGCAAAGACCAGGTTGAACGCACGCGAATTATGCATTGGATTCGAATTGACCGCTACTACAGCGGTTCGGAAGAGAACCCGGTCAGCGTGCATCAGCCCATGATGTGCCAGCACTGCCAAAATGCGCCCTGCGAAACGGTCTGCCCGGTCCTGGCCACGACAACCAGTTCAGAAGGGCTCAACCAGCAGGTCTACAACCGTTGTATTGGCACCCGCTACTGCGCCAATAACTGCCCGTACAAAGTCCGGCGCTTCAACTGGTACAACTACACCGACAACTCGGATTTCGATTTCAACATGGCCAGCCCGTTGGGACGAATGGTGCTGAATCCGGATGTGGTTGTGCGTTCGCGTGGCGTAATGGAAAAGTGCAGCATGTGCGTGCAGCGTATCCAACTGGCCAAGAACCTGGCTTTACAGGGCAAGCGGGAGCTTGCGGACGGCGACATTCAGACTGCCTGCCAGCAATCTTGCCCAACGCAGGCCATTGTCTTCGGGGACATGAAAGATCCCAACAGCCGTGTTTCGCAACTGCGGCGCAACCAGCGGAAATATCAAGTACTGGAAGATCTGGGTGTGCGGCCCAACGTCAACTATCTCAAAAAAGTTCGCAATACGACGGAGATTGCATAAGGAGTCGACTCAAAAATGAGCACCGCCACTATTCATCTTGAGCAAGGACTGCCCACAGCAAGCGAAGCCCAGGTTCTTCCTCCGCCTCAATGGGTGGAAGGACATCCTGCGCTGGGTCAGATTACCGACGATATCGCTCACCCTCTGGAAGCGCGCCCGGGTAAAGGCTGGTGGATCTGCTTCGGCATTGCGTTCACGGCACTGCTGAACCTGGGCGGCATGGTCACCTACCTGATCGCAAAAGGAATTGGGGTCTGGGGCTTGAACAACAGCGTAGGTTGGGCCTTTGATATCACGAACTTCGTTTTCTGGGTCGGAATTGGTCACGCCGGCACGCTGATCTCAGCAATCTTGCTCCTTTTCCGACAAGTCTGGCGCACCTCGATCAACCGTTCGGCTGAAGCTATGACGATCTTTGCGGTCATGTGCGCCGGCTTGTTTCCCGCAATACACATGGGCCGCCCCTGGGATGCGTTCTTCATCTTCCCGTATTTCCCCAACCAGCGCGGACCTCTCTGGGTAAACTTCCGTTCTCCGCTGGTATGGGACGTTTTTGCTATCAGCACTTATCTCACCATTTCTTTGGTCTTTTGGTATTTGGGGATGGTTCCCGATCTGGCCACTTTGCGTGACCGGGCCAAGGGTGGCATCAAGAAGTTTGTCTTCCGCCTCCTGAGCCTGGGATGGAATGGTTCTCATCGCACCTGGGCTCGATACGAAATCGTCAGCCTCGTTTTGGCGGGACTGGCAACTCCGCTGGTTCTTTCCGTTCACTCCATCGTCAGCATGGACTTTGCCACATCAGTCCTCCCCGGCTGGCACACCACGATCTTCCCTCCGTACTTCGTGGCGGGAGCAATCTACTCCGGCTTTGGCATGGTGCTGACGTTGCTCATCATTACCCGGCAGACCATGCATCTGCAGCGATACATCACCCTGGCCCACCTGGACAAAATGGCCAAAGTGACCATGCTGACCGGCATGATCGTGAGTTACGCATACGCCACCGAGTTCTTCAGTGCCTGGTATTCCGGCAATATGTACGAGCGTTATCACTTCATTAACCGCGCTACCGGACCTTACGCCTGGTGCTTCTACCTCATGGTGCTCTGCAATGTGATCGTCCCCCACCTGCTCTGGACAAAAAAAGCTCGAACCAATGTGCCTTTTCTCTTCATCGTGTCCATCCTGATCAACATTGGAATGTGGTTTGAACGATTCGTCATTATCGTGGTCTCGCTCCACCGCGCTTTTCTCCCTTCGGGCTGGGGCATGTTCTATCCAACGGTCGTTGATGTTGGCGTTCTCGTGGGCAGTTTTGGTCTGTTCTTCACCTGCTTCCTGCTGTTTATCCGGGTACTGCCTATGATTGCCATGTGGGAGATCAAAGGCGTTGTCGGCCACGGGGCGCACAAGATAGCTCTTAGCGCGGATGAGGACGGCACAGAACCCCTGTCCGGCGACAACGAGGAAACAGGCCAACCGGAGGTGGTCAGTGCCTAACACATTCGTGATCGCCACATTTTCCGACGCTGACTCTCTGCTGGGAGCGGTCCGCGCGGTGCGCGCGGAAAATTTCCGCATCTTTGATGCCTATGCGCCCTATCCCATTCACGGGCTGGACCATGCCATGGGCATACGCAGGTCACGGCTGCCCTGGGTCACCTTCCTGGCTGGTCTCATGGCCTTGACATTTGCCCTTAGCTTTCAGTTCTACACTTCCGTCTTCGATTGGCCTCTGAATGTGGGCGGCAAGCCGGACAATTCCGCGCTGGCGTTTGTGCCTATCTGCTTTGAGCTTACCGTCTTGATCGGCGGGTTGGCCACAGTAGCGGCACTTTTCTTGCGGGCACGCCTATATCCGGGAAAAAAAGAGAGCCTGCCGGCGAACGGCGTTACCAATGACCAATTTGCCCTTGCCCTTCGGGAACGCGATTCTTTCTTCAACATGGAACACCTTGTGGCCATTCTGCGAAAAAGCGGGGCCAAGAACATCCAGCAGAAAGTGGGCGAACTGTGAGAGATTTGCGTCGCGCCTTACCGTTCTTATGTGCGGCCGTTCTTATCAGTTGCGCTGCTTCGCCCAACCAGCGGGCCCGCGAGTATATGCCTGATATGGCTCGAGACCCCGCCTATAAGGCGTTTGCACCGAACTCAGTCACCCGTGATGGTCTTACCCTGCAACGGCCGGTTGCCGGCACGATCGCGCGCGGCTATCACACCTTCCACTACGGTCTTGGAGAAGATGAAGCGGCCCGGGCAGGACGCGAATTGCAAAATCCCTACCACACCACGCCTCAGACTCTGGAAGAAGGCAAAGCACTCTTCGAAACCTACTGTCTGGTTTGCCACGGTGCGCAAGGAAAAGGCGACGGCCCCATCTCCAGCAAAATCCCTACTCCTCCTTCTTACGTTTCTGAACGCCTGCTTCAATTTCCTCCCGGCCGGGTCTTTCACGTCATTACTCTGGGAACGGGAAAAATGCCTTCGTATTCCGCCCAACTCAGTGCTGACGAACGCTGGAAAGTCGTGACGTATGTGCATACGGTATTGCAGGGACTGCCGGACCAACCGGCGACAGCCGCCCATGGAGAAACACAATGAGAGCCAGCCCTTCCCTTACCGTCTCTTCCTCCAACTTCATCATCCCGGCTGGGCTGGTTCTTTTAGGCGCCGGCGCGGCGGCCTATGGCCTGTATGCCATGCCGGAACGCACATGGGCCGATTTGCTAGTCAATGGGTTTTACATCGTCTCTCTCGGCCTTTCCGCAATGTTCTTTATCGCCACACAGCGGCTGACTGGGGCCAGATGGTCGGCCAGCCTGCGCCGCGTTCCGGAAGCATTCATGTCGGTCCTGCCAGTTGCCTCTTTGCTCATACTGTTCCTGTTCTTGGGCCGGCATATTTTTCCCTGGACGCATCCCGGCGTATTTGCGCACGCGCCGGCCATCGCCGGCAAGGTCCGCTATCTGCAGCCACCGTGGGTATATGGACGCGCGGTCGCCATCCTCGCGATTTGGATTGGTTTTGCCTTTCTCTTGCGGCGCACATCTCTGCAACAAGACCGGGAACCAGGCATGGCTCTTGCGTTGCATCACCGCCTGACCAGATATACGATCCTGTTTGTGCCGGTCTTTGCCTTCTCCATCACTCTGGCGGCTTATGACTGGATCATCTCTCTGGAGCCGGAATGGTTCAGTACCATGTTCGGCGTCTATATATTCGCGGGAACCTTTGTTCAGGGAATTGCGGCCGTAACTCTGGCCACCGTCCTTCTGAAGGAACGCGGTCCTCTGCGGGCCGCGGTTAGCGACCATCAAATCCATGATCTGGGAAAGATGCTATTTGCCTTCAGCACTTTCTGGGCTTATATCTGGACCTGCCAGTATCTGCTGATCTGGTACGGAAATATTCCGGAGGAAGTCACCCACTACATAGTCCGCACGAACGGCCCGTGGCTCTACTTGTTCGCCTTGAACTTCATTGTCAACTGGGTCATTCCTTTCCTGGTGCTGCTATCGGTACGCGCCAAATGCACTCCTAAAATGCTTACAGGAATTAGCCTGCTCCTCCTGTGCGGGCATTGGCTCGATCTTTACCTCCTGGTCATGCCTTCCCTTTCGAGTACGCCAAAACTTGGCATTCCGGAGTTGCTGATGGCTGCCGGATACCTGTCGATCATTTACATAGCCTTTCTGCAGGCGCTCAGCAAGGCTCCCCTGGTCCCTGTGAACGACCCGATTTTGGCCTACGAAGAATTGCATCATGTTCAGACGCATGAACTCCACGCGTCTTAAAATCCCTCGGAGCAAAGCAATGATCAACGGAAATGGGAACGGAAACATCTCTAAGTCAGTTACGCTGGCGGCTACGGCGCTGGCTGCGGCCCTCATAGTGTATCTCCAGCCTGACCAAGGCAAGCGCAATGACATCCCCAATCGCCTGCCTGAGGCCGCCCCTTACGTGCTGGCTGAGACCAAGGCTTTCCCACCGCCTTTCCATGATCATTGGGAACAAGAGGACAGCGTGGGGCAGTGCCAGACATGCCACCAGAAAATCTTCGACGAGTGGAACGGCTCCATGATGTCCAATGCGTGGCGTGACCCGGCCTGGCGCGCCGCTTTCCTGTTGCTCTCCAAGGAAGTATCCGCGCACGGAGAATGCGATACCTTGCAGCCGCCGGATGGAACACCAAAAGCCAAGCACAATCCTTTCGCCAACAAAGACGACTGCTCCTCAACTTTCGATTTAGGTACGGAAAAATACACGGTCTCCCGTCCGGGCTCGCTGCTGGATTTCTTCTGCTCGCGCTGCCACATGCCCACCGACTACATTGATAATCACCCTTTGAAGAACGTGAAATTTGACTCTGCCACGGGACTGGAGAACGCCATTCCCGACCCCAACTTCAATCCCACCTCGGACAATGGGACGGGCATAGCCTTTGCGACGCTGGAGCCACAATATCGCAATACTGATTCGGGAAAAAGCGGGATCATCTGCGCCGTCTGCCACACCAATGCGGAGACGCGGGACACGCCGTTCCATAATTACCCCCGCGGGAGCAGCGCTTATGTTCCGGCCCAGGGAACCAAACCGCGCTCCGAACTCTTGGCTTCAGCTCAGCAAGACACCTTCAATGTGCCAGACGCCAGCAAGCAAAACCTGGGGTATAGCATCGGAGCCGGCTCATACCGTCTTTCTCCTCACGCCATTGGCTCCGCGGAACGCTTTGGGCCGCTTGCGGCCAATCAGCCTCCAGCGCCGAAAGATGCTTACACCAGCCAGATCTTCGGACAGAACATTCCCTTCCAGCAAATGGACCCGGCAAAGCACAAAGGGTTCCATCAAGCCATGTTTGTCCGCGCGGAAATGTGTGCGGCTTGTCACGATGTAACGAACGCCCTTCCCATCAAGAACGCTCTAGGAAAATGGGTAGGAGGCTTCCCTATCGAACGTACCTATACCGAGTGGGCCAACAGTGCTTATGCGGACCGTCCAGGAAATGCCAACTTCGATCCCCGCTTTAAGCGTGATTGCCAAAGCTGTCACATGCAACAGGATTACGGCCAACCCGGCACGGCCCAGACTCTGTATAAAGACGGCAACCCCCTTCCACCGCAGATCGACCACGTTGCCAATGAGGGTGGATCACCTCACCCGTTCTTCACCCATCACTTTGTCGGCGGCAATGCCTACATAACGCGCCTGGTTGGAAAGGACGTTGATCCAACGGGCAATGTTGCCCCGTATCCTGAACTCTCGGCCTTCAGCTTCTCCTCGGACGATCACAACAGTGTATACTCGCGAGGATTTTGGACGCACACTGAAAGACGAGGTGCGTACTCGCAACAAGCGCGCCTTGCCTGGGACCGCCTGCGCCACGTGTTGAGCATGGACCTCCAAGGTCCTTCCGCGGTGCCCGCCGGTAGTTCAGTTCCCTTTGCTGTCATAGTGGCCAACACCGGTAGCGGCCACAATTTCCCTACTGGCTTTCCCGAAGGCCGCACCGCCTGGCTAGCGGTCCATGCTTACGATCTGGCGACAGGGACCGAGCTGCCTATCCACGACAACGTGTGGAACCGCACTTCGGTCGGAATAGGCAACCTGACTGCGCAAGATATGATTGACCCCAATTTTCCCGGATGCAATTGGAAAATCCCCGCCGGATCGGCCGACCCCTACTCGCTCCAATTCAAAGCAGTGGCCACGCTGGGCGATGGTTGCCCAACCCTCGACCTTCCCTACGCCACTCCTGTTAATCTCGTAACCAATAAGAACGGCCTCCCAATCGACAAAAATGGCCAGATAATCAATGCAGCGAACCCGGGAATGGAAGTTTTCAAAGATACCAATAACAACGGGGACTATTTCGACGACTCGTTCCTTCGCGATACCCGGCTTAGGCCACGGGGACGCCCAGAATACCAGCGGAAGATCGACCGTTACTCGATCGTGGTTCCGCCGGGGACGCGAGGGCCAATCGCCGTAACCGCAGCCGTGTACTACCAGACTGTCGAAGCCATCGTAGCTTTGAAATTCCTGGGGAACATGGCGGACACCAATAACAACTTCATTCTCGAACCTTGCGTTCTGGGAGGACTGTGCGACGGTCGCACGCCCGCCACCGAACCGGCCGTGGTGGAAGGCGCGCCACCCGTTCCCATGGTTGTCCGCAGCTTCATCATTCCTGTTGCCGGAGCTCCCGGCGACAAAGCGCTCCCTCAGGTTGCCACCTACCCTGCGCAAGGCGCCAACCAGGTTTATGAAGACGCGGTTGTCAAAGTGTTTGTCTCGAAGCCGGTGCGTGGGATTGACGATCGCACTTTTACCTTGACGGATTCGCATGGCATTCAGCTTCCCGCCTGGGTGGACCAGATTGGCGATGGAGTCTGGGGACTCTTTCCCAACCAGATCCGGCTGAATCCTGGCGAACGATACACGGCGCGGCTCAAAAGCGGAATATGTGACACTTCAGGGAATTGCACAAACCACGAACTGACTTGGAACTTCCAGATCAGCAATGATCCTGCCCAAGCCAAAGGTGATACTTCCTCGCCGATGGGGTTCCGGCTACCCGGCCAGCACAAGGTGCTGGCAGTTATCAGCAGCGGAAATTCGCGCCAAGCCGGCCAAAACCAGCGAGTCGTACGAAAGTAAGGGACTGATCCGGATTTCTCGCCTGGACTGTCCGCTCTCAGTCTATTGGGGTGAAGACTCGCATGCGGCTCTTCAGGGAGCAACCGACTGGGAGGCATACCGAAAATGGCTAGCATTGGCTGCCGCACGGCCTGCTGTCCACACAATGCCCTTCAGGGTCGAAAAACATTTGATCCCAAAACGTCCATACTACTCTACTACTCTGTTCCTTCAGCCCTGTTCCGCCGGCCTAGCGGTAGTTTACTGCGGATGAGATGAACAGAGCGGTAAGCACTTGTTTTTGTGGAGCTTACATCGCCGAATGAGTCTTACCCACGTTGGGTAATATGCAACTGGTCCAGATGGAGAGCTTTGGCCAAAGCTTGTTGCGGCAAAGTTTGTTTGGAAAGCACATAGGCCGCGCGGTCTGGCCCCGTCGCGCCTTGACGGGGATAGAGGAGAACGAACTGCTGAATCTGGTGTAGTTCCTGGATGAGTTTGTCCAGCGAGAGATCGGCCCAGGCGGTTTTCGCCTGGCGATGAACCACTTGCAGCAGAGAGATGCCCAACATGCAGTAAAAGGCATGGATGCGGATCTTACGATCGGTCCAGTGATACATCGGACTCCAAGCCAGCCAGTCCCCGTCTTTGAAACCACGGAAGACTCGCTCCAACTGCTGCTGGCCGTCATAGCCACGGACCACCTGTTCTGCGGTCCAGTCCTGGCGATTGGTGAGCAGCACGGTTCGCCCCAAGCGCTGCTCGATGAGCCGGTTGAGAGCCGCCGCATTGAGGTCAAACTGCAGTTGCCATTGGCCGTCGTGGGACTGCAGTTGATAGTGAATGAGTTCGTCGAGGAACTGTCCGGATAACCACTTCTGAATCTTGCTGTGGATTCCGTCCTCGGTCCAGCGCGCTCTGGGTTTATTCAATTCCTTGGCCAAACGACGCAGGGACTGCAGCACGCGACTGATACTGGTGCTCAAGCTGTGGAGTTGTTCGGCGGCAAAGGCGGCCGAATACTTCAGCACACAGCGATACTCGTTGCCATGAACTAAGGCTTGGCCGGCCAGGGCGCGCATACCGGGTTGTTCTCCACCGCAGAGTGGCACTTGTTCCAGCTTACGTTCCCGTAGCTCCTGGGGCGCTTGATTCCAAGGCAAAGCTGAGATCCATCCCACGCCGGCCTCGGCCAATTGCACGGTGTTGTCCAGGGCGGCAGAACCCTTGTCAAAAACTAAAGTGACGCTGTCGCGTGCGATCTGGTTTTGATCGAGCAGACGTAGGATACGAGCCAAGGCCACGGAAAACTCCTCCACATCGGCCACGTTACCTGGGTACACGTGGTGGCATAAACCTAAGCCAGTGTCGGCATCCAGAACATAGCTAAGGCCCACCTGACGCAAGTTGTGCCGACCCTGCTTGTTGTGTCCGCGTTGCGCCAGTTGGTTGTGGGTATTGGTGCTGGCCACATGGGTGTAGAAGTTGGTGGTGTCATAGGCCAACAGGCGACACCCCACCAGTTGTTGTTCCTTCCACAAACCGAGCAAGCGCATTTGCGCCAACTCCAGAGGGTCTTGGGCGAGGGCAGCGGAGGCCGTGGACTCAGGCAGGATGTGCTCGAAGGCATCCCAAAAGGCCTGGGAGGTAAAACGCTCGGGAGGAAAGTTCCATTGCGCGGCGAGAATGGTCTTCTCGTACCAGTCGGCGACTTCGGTTTTAGGGCCGGGGTTACAGATGCGGTGAATCGCAGCCAGGAGGAGATAGTGGGCCGGACCGGGTTCGGAGCGAGGAGGTGGCCAGAGGGACTGCAGCAAGGACCAGAGGCCGCACTGTTGAGCGGCCAGCCACAAGGCGCCGGGCAGACCGAATTCGCGCATGGTGGCGGAGAGGGGAATGGGGGCGGTGTTTTGCTGGACGAGTTCGGCCAGTTTTTCCGCGGTACCGAGGTAAGCCTGATGAACGATGCGGGGCTGGCCGTCGACGCGGGCGCTTTGGACGAGGTAGTAGTAGAGGCGGTTGCCTTTTTTCTTTTTGATGAGCGATGCCATACAGGGTAATACATACATGAAATCTACGAATCCTGTCAAGCAAATAATCGGCTATTATGAATAATTATCCTTGCAGGAAGGGGTAATACTCATTCGACAGAAAGAGAATGGATCTTACCTGCCTGTGGTGCAATGACATAGCGTAGATACCAGAAGTTTCAAATC
>Ga0207050_1141_pt1 | contig 10610 bp, 14 predicted proteins | sample Alteio_BWMinCont_64_FD_153291 | JGI IMG/M metagenome (GOLD analysis project Ga0207050, IMG submission 153291) | Enriched cells from forest soil in Barre Woods Harvard Forest LTER site, Petersham, Massachusetts, United States -... | ecosystem: Environmental > Terrestrial > Soil > Temperate forest >...
GGCGGTGTTTCAATTTGGCGCGGTCTCTTTAAGAGAACCAGCGGCACCATCATTCTTGATTCGGACGCACAAATCGGCACGCTCGATATCGCCATTGACGTCGCCAGCGTGGAATTCGGTAATGACAAATTGAATGAGGAAGCTGTCAACTCAACCGCTCCGCCCATTTTCGAGGCGCAAAAATATCCGACCGCGCACTACAAGGGCACGCTGGGTGGCTTCATTAACGGCTCGCCAACGACAGTCGCAGGCTTCCTCACGCTTCACGGCATCACGAAGCCCGTTGCCTTGCGAATCAATTCATTCAAATGTGTGGTCGATCTACCGACGACGCAGAAGCACGTGTGTGGCGCCGATGCAGTCGGCACGTTTAACCGCGCCGACTTCGGCATCACCGTCGGTCAAAGATATGGGTTCAAAATGGAAGTGACACTCCACATCCAGGTTGAAGCCTTCATGGTCGAGTAATTCAGCCGTCGCCACATCCCTGTGTCAAACCGCCGCTGCCGCCGTCGGAGCCGCTACGGGCGTACGCTTGAGCCGACGACAGCGGAATTCTAGAGTATCTGAGAGCCCCAACACATTGCCCACATGCCCAATGTGTTGACATTAGGCATTAACCGAAGGGACACTCACGATGCTCAAATCCAATCTGCTTAAGGCGACTTTTGCCGCTACTCTGACTTTTGCGACGATATCCGGATGTGTGACTTCGCACGTCATGGTTGGTCAAGCACGTCCCCCAATCTCACCCGATCAAGTGCAGATTTATTTGCACCCGCCTGCTAACAAATATGTGGAAATTGCGTTGCTTGACACCTCCAGCAAAGGCTCGTTCTCATTCTCGGCGCAAGGCAAGACCGACGCGGTCATCCAGCGGTTGAAAGCTGAAGCAGCAAGGCTCGGGGCCAATGGCATCCTGCTTCAAGGAGTGGGCGACCAGGCCGGCGGTTCGGTAGGCACTGGGTTCGGAAGCGCCACAGCAACCGGCCATTCCGCCTTCGGAGTAGGCTTCGGCAGCTCCGCAACCGTGTTCCATAAAAAGGGCGACGGGCTTGCCATCTATGTGGAACCGGACCAAGTAGCCACTCGCTAAGGCACCAGTTTTTGTCCCGAGAGCTGCACCGCTTAAGGTCTACGGTGCTCCGTTGCTAAACGGCATGCACCAGCCCGGATCAAACTCAATGATGCAACTCAAATAGGTACCAGTTATCCCCCATGGGTCTATACGCCGTCATGACGTCCTCAATGCCGGTCGGCCAATTGTCGAGATCGCCTACGACCGGTCGCGGATCGGCCGGAGCATAAACATAGCCCTTGATGACGCCGTTGTCGAAGAGGCCATAGGTAATACCTGCGACGATGAGGCAGACTTCGCCTAGCCCGGCGACGCCCACCAGCTCTTCATTAGCGTCGAGTTTCACAAGGGTATCAACGTACTCATCGATCGATTTCTGATGCACCCCGGCGCTGCGTGCAGCCTCCCAGGTCTTCGGATCGCGGTTCACCGCGGTCAATGGTCCATCCTCGTGGATAAGAGTTCGGATCCGCTCGAACCACTGACTATGATCCTGATATTGCCTAATCAGGTACTCATCCCGAGGCGGGCTTCGGCCCTTCATCCCTGCGAGGGACCTTCGCGATCATGTCGGCGAATTCCGGCAATCCGGTGGCAGCGTCGTGATCAAAGATGGCGTGTCCATGTGCGCCTCCGCAATCACACTGGCTAGACCATGCGGGCGCGTCGCCGATGGCACCGAATGAAGGGCGATAAGCAGCTCATTTTGTCTCCCCATTCTTTCGAGGCGACAGGCTGTCCCTCGCCTTGACCTCGAAGCGATCCGGCTCCGTCCAAGCGGTTTCGGCATTCCGTTCGGGGTCGAATCGCACCATGGTCCCCTGCAGATCTCCGCCCTCGAGCCGGAAGCGTATGTAGTGAAAGTTCTCGGCGGTACCAAGCTTGGAAAGTTCTCCAAACAGTCGAAGCACAGGTACGGGCTTTGCTCCTCCCCCGCCGCTGACCAAATAGGTGACATCGTCGCGACGAAATCTTTCGTAGTTGTGTATGTGGCTACTTACGACGACGACCCGGGCATGGAGCGAATGCGTGTGCTTGGACAGATACCGCGCAATTTCCTTCTCGTCTTTGGCCCTTGGAAAGATTGGGTCCCGAACGGGCGGATAGTGCAGCACGACAAAGACGAATTCCATTTGGGAACCCGCATGGGTAATCTGCTGTTCAAACCAAGTCCGTTGTTCGCTTCCGGGCTTGAGGGATGAATCTGAGTCCAGTAGGAGTACCAGGATCTTCGGCCCGAGAGTCACTGAGTACCAGCGGAAAGAGCGCACTTCGCTCGGGACGGCCGCCTTCCACCAGTTCACAAGACAAGGGCTCAAGTCCTTGTCGCACCCCCGAAACTCATGGTTACCAAGCGCCGGGAATATCGGTATCTTTGCCTGCGACCAAACGGCGGTTTCCGTTCTATAAGTCTCATAGTCCTCGGGATTACCGCCCTCATAAACGAGATCGCCCCCGATGAAAATCGCTGCCGGCTTATCGCTTGCCACCCTCGCGACCAGCGCACGGCGCGCGACTGCGTTCGCCGCGCCATCGCGCTGAGTAAAGCGAGTATCACCGTAGGTGATGAATGTCAGTGGCGCACTTGGGTCTGCGACGCCGACCTCGAGTCGAGGCGGGGCATCGGCTAGTGTCCTGATGGCGAGCACCTGCAGAATGGCAAGGACTGAAATCTTGATCAACAGGCGCATGGCTCAGAGCCTACCAGACCCTACGGGACCTGCTACATCACCCGGCTCAACGGCCAGAGTGAGCTCTACGCTTGTGTGAAAGACCGGCTGCCGGCGAATCAGATTTTGATTTTGCAGCTCGCGCCGGAACTCGGACCCTTCGCGATCTTCTCCGCGGTGCCATCAACGGAGCTGAATCGATACACCGTGCCCTCCCAATCTCCGAAGTCAATAACACCCTCGTTTCCCACAAGAGAGTCCCACCAAGATTGGTTGATGTAATAGATCTGCGACTCGACTGCGGCAATCACGTCCGCGCCAGATATTAGGGCGAGCTCGCCACAAAACCGCATTCCGTCTCCGTAGGTGTTCTGGTAGCCGGGCCGAGTGTTGGCCGGACCACAGGCGAAGAGCGTAATGATGCCGACGTTGCCGTTCCAGGCGGAAGTTAACCGCACGTTGTCAAACGTGAGTCCGGGTGTCCCGAGGGCCAAACCATAGCCCAGCGCATAAGTTGAGACTAGAGCATTCGGATCTTCGATACCCTGTTCATAGCCGTGGCACATGATGAAGAGATTGTTCAATCCGTTTTGCGACTGAGCGTACGTGCCAATCCAGCCGAGCACGTGCGCCGTAGTCATCGCCCCAGGAACTTCAAAGGTGTTCTGCGCCATACCGCTGGGCGACCGCCCCTTGAGCTGCAAGTCGTGAACCAGCATGTTTTTCATGGGATAATTACTCCGGCGAGGAGCTGAAAATTTTCGATCGGCCGTACACCGAATGTCAAGCGACATCCGGACTGGTCCCCTCTGGGGATGATTTTTAGAGATCGCCAACAGCGAAGCAACAGGGAACGCCAGCAACTTGGCCTCAAGGAAAGACAGGGCAAATGGTGAGACTTTCGCTTCGAAGATACTTGTAAAATCAAGCCGTTACGACCAGGTCGCAGAACTTGAAGTCCGGCCGCTATTGCCGACGGCGACCCAATGCCTGGCCCGAATTGGCGATAACCGAGCCGCCCTGCGCCATCTGCCCTGGCTCTAAATACCCACTAGCGCCCGACCTCTACGTCATGAATGGCTTGTTCCGTGGCATGCAGGGCGGCATCGACGTGTCCAAGAGCGCGATCCCGCAGTCCTCGTGCATCAGGATTGTCCTCTTCGCGATAAGTGTCGGCCCGTACCTTTCTTAACAGGTCGGCGGCTTTATGCAGGCGACCGCGATAGTCATGCGGTAGATCGGCACTGGGATGGTCGTGGATATTCTTGCCATCATCGACCGCTGCGCGCTTTATTTCTGAAATCGCGCGATCTATTTCATTGACGGCATCGCTTTCATGCATGCCGACGGCAGCATCACCCGGTCGATGCTCCAGCATCCATCGCGCACTACGCAGATCCGAAAGAGCATGCAGGTAGGCCGGGTGTCTGCTCGGCTGGGAAGCACACCCTGCGAAAAGCAGCGCAAGCACCAATAGATGACCATGAAGGACAAGCTTGTTATTCGAATTCATCGCGAACCTCCAGTATAGGTAATACGCCAGCGCCTGACGCGACAGCATGAGCAACGTATGGAGGAGGTGTCTGTGCGGTGGCGAACTTGTCCTCCAGGTTTCTTCGTCTGTCGCCTGGCACCGCCCAACCTACTTGGCGCGAGAGCGCCGAGCCGGGTATCAGCGTCTCCCTTTAACCGGCGCGCGTGCCGTCCGGCACCGGCGATTCCGGAACCGCGAGAACCGGCGTGACGCCGTCCGCGTATCCGATATCGAAAAGCATTCCCTCAGAAACAACGCCACACATCTTCCGCGGCAACAGATTAACGACGAACAACGCCTGCTTGCCCTCGACTTCTCGCGGATAGGCTCGTTCCAATTGGAGCCCCGCGACAATCGTGCGCAGGTGATCCCCGAAATTGACACTGAGCTTGACCAGCTTCGTCGAGCCTATGATCGCGGACACTGACTCTATCGTGCCAACACGCACGTCCACTTGCTCCAGAACGCCAACGTCGATGATGGGTTTAACGGGTGTGGGCAACATGCGCATTCTCCTCCGTTGCCTAATCGGCATCCAAGTCTTTGTACACTGTGTCAAACTGATCACGGACCTGCTCCGTCCTCGCATCCTTGCGTATCATCGTCTGCCTTGTACAGTAGACGGTTGGTATCTTCACTGTACGAGTTATACAGCAGCAATCCACAGCCGGTCGGCGCTAACTTTGGCACATGGAATACGCCAAGCTCGAGACCGCAACCCTAGCGCACGTCGATGACTCGTACTACTACGGTGCGTATTGCCGCAGGTGCAAACACGCCGCGCGACTTTCGCTCGAGAAACTGCGCGGACATCTCGGCGATAGCTTTCCACTGATCAAGTTGAAGGACCGTCTGCGCTGCGAGCGCTGCCGCTCCCGCCAGATCGTTATCACCTTTCTCGCGCCGAACCAGAAAACCGGCAACGTCGCGACTCTCTTTCGAGAGCCGCCGCGGCGCTAGGTCTCCCTACCCCACCGCGCCGCCATGGTTATTTAGGCGGCGTAAGCCCTGAGGAATTCGAAGGAGACGGACGAAGACGCCGACGTGTCCACGGAATCCTGGGAAGTCCATACGACCTCCCAACGAGAATCGGATTTATCTCCGCAACGTCGCCTCGACGTCGTAACGCCTCATGGTCTGACCAGGCGTCGGCACCGTGTCCGCGACGAGCGAGAGCCGCGCAGATTCGTCGACTGGCCGGATGGTCACCGTACCCGAATACCGACGATTCAGCTCCGCGTGGGGACAACCAATCAAAGTGATGTCCAACATGAATAACCGCGGCGTCGCGCCGGCAGTCCAGAGGCCCGACAATTGGCAGCCGTTATCGGTGCTCTTTCCCGAGACCTTGCCGTCCTCACTGAACGTCAGAGCCAACGGCACCACGAAACGCGCCTCCTCGACAAGTTGGCCCCTCTCGGTGCCTTGAAATTGAGCCTGGGCTCGCCACGCCCCCGCCAGCGAAGGCGACCCCACGATAGCCGTTGAAGACTGAGAGCCCGCGACACTCGCTGCCGCTGCGGTATCCTGGCACGGCGTATCGCCGAGGATCGTCTGACCATTTTGCGTGCATCGATAGACCGGCCTCCCCGCCAACGCCGGCGAGGCGAACCCTATCCACGCGATCAAAAGAAAGGTGATTGACTGGATCATCATCGGAATCGCCAGCCTCACGCCGGCGATCAAACCGCCCGTGAATCTCCGCACCCCTTGAACCTTAACTTCCATGCGACTTCGATCGCCCATGCATCATTCCAACGATCATGATGCAGAGCGGCACGACAAATCGGGCGAGCACCGCTGCAATATAAACGAGCCGACGAGGCAGCTCCGCATCCAGATCACCGGCCGCCGCGACCGAGGTCGGCCCGGCCGCGAGCACCACCAGGTGACATACCGCAAACGAGATCGCTGCCGCACTCACCACCGACCTTGCTTTCGAAGTCGATGCAAAATGCAGCAAATCGTCGACCAGGTGAATCTTATGCGCCATGGAACTGACCCTAAGAGTAGGCGCGTCTATTGTGATCGGCCCCTCGGCAACGGACCGCGAATCAGGTCTCAATCACCGGCAAGTTAACCTGATGCGATCTCTCGGACGCGGCCAAACATGAAGCCCCGCCGCTCCACCTCGCTCCTACCGTGTCTCGCCTCACGAATTGGAGCGTGCTGACGGCTGCGCCGCTTAAGGTCTACTGTCCTCTGCCGCTAAACAACAAGCGTGAGTCTGTTCCCTTCTGCATGGCGTTCACCTCGTCCGCGCCGGCCCGCCGCATCAAGTCACGGCCCAATCACTCGCCCGGCACCCGCGAGTCAAGTTGAAGGACTGCTTCGTACGCGATTCAGAAAGGAACTGATGATTGGGTTCAACCAGTCGGACCGCCCCGAAAACGTTGCGTGGTCCGTTCCAGGAAGGACGCACAGTTCCGCGTCGGGTAGTGCACGATATATTTTGAGCGTGTGCTCGAGCGTGATCGCATCGCGATCACCTGAGATCACCAGCACCGGCTGGGTGATTTTTGCCAGCAGCCCGAGATTAAGTTCCTCTTCCGTGGGAGACGTGAGCCACAGGTGCGAGAGTTTTTCGCCGATCGTCGTCGGCTTGGGGATCTGGTTCGCACGCAATTCCTCCAGATCCTCCGGTCTCAGACCCTCGGGAGCGATATTCACGCCACTGATGACGAGGCGTCTGACCAACTCAGGATGCCGGACCGCGAGCATCAGCGCCAAAATGCCGCCGTCGCTGAATCCCACAACATCAACATGCTGAAGTTTCAGTACCCTCAGCAGCTCAGCGGTATCTTCCACCATCGCGGCGTAGCTCAATGGTCCCGGTACGTCAGGCGTGCGTCCCTGGCCCACCTGATCTGGCGCTACGATATAATAATGTTCTGAAAATATGTCCAATTGACGCACAAACGAGTGCTCGCCCGAATCGCCTCCGCCATGCAAGAAGACCAGCGTCGGGCCGCTGCCGCGCACGGCATAGTAGATTTTGTGACCATGAATTTCGGCCTTACTCCACTGGGTGAGGTGAGTCACTCCGCGATCTCCGTCGGCCCATGCGCAAGTCAGCCAGAGCGCCAGCATGGCTATAAGCAGCGATCTAGAGCGCACTGGTGTTCCAAACTATAGTCTCATGCCAAGCCAAATGACGGCCTCCGTCGCTGCGCTGACCGCCGGCCCCAACAGATGCGGCCAGAAGATCCCCTGGCGCGGCTCCAGCGCAGCCCTGTCATGGTGCGCCTGCTCATCCTGGACGATGGAATCGATGGCATAGGTTGCATTCGCATCGACGTCGCGCAGTGCTCGAACCTGCTCCTTAAGATGCCGCAAGACGACTCGCTCAACGGCCACCGTCGTTGCCGCAATCGACGCGCGACCGCACAGCCCCGTGACCAGGCCGAGGAAGAGCCCTCCGATTCCGCACAAATGGTAGCTGCGGCAACGAGGACGGCCCCGACGCTTTAATTCCGTCGCAAAAATCGCGCGATGGGTCTCTTCGTGTGACCGCAATTCCTCCAATCCGGCCTTCAGATCCGCATCGCGCCACCAACACGCCGTTCGTTGTCCACGATAGATGTTGACGGCCCCATGCTCACCCGCGTGATTCACCTTGATGATCCGGTCAGCCAGCGTCTCACCTTCTCTCAGCCGTGCAGCATTCGTCGACATCACGATCCCGTCAGACCGCCCATTGCCATTCCAACCCCAACGGCAGCCTGCGCGGTCCGAAGACGAAATGAAGTACTCGCCGTGGCTTTGGCTCAGTCGCCTTCGACGACGCATGCAGCAGCAACGGCCGCATCAAAAGAACCCCACCCCGGGCCACCGGCACCGCTGTTTCACCCCGTTCCGTCCGCAGCTCATCCACTTTCCCCGCATCCAAGCGCCCGAAGCAATGCGATCCCGGTACCACCCGCAGTGCGCCGCTCTCCGCGGGACACTCATCAATATGCACGCGCACCGCGACCAAATGCGCGAGAACCCTCACCGGCGGCTGCACGTAGAACTGCCCCTCTTTCTCGGACCAACCCGTACACTCCTCGCTCACGACGCGATTCTTCACCGGAATACTCAGATCCTGATGCAGCGACACCAGCCAATTCTTGGTCGGCGACTTATCGAATGCAGTGCACTGCACCGCCACCGCATTCAACGGCACCGCACCACTTAATAGAGCATTCTCCCTGAGGTTGCTCGCAAGCTTCTGGCACCACGGCTGCACTAGCAATGCCCGAGAACCCGCCCTTCCAACTCCCTGAAGGTGTGAAGCCAAGATATCGCACCGGACACCGTCGATCACGTCGGCCACGACGGCGAATCCCTCCACCTCTAGCCGCTGCAAGACCCCGTTCATATGATTCAATTTACGGTGTCCTTGAAATCAATCCGCTCCGATCCCTCAGGATTGACCCTGTACTCTACTCGCATGCTGCGCCGATCCAAAAATCGCCGGGCACAGGCTGCCCGGCGCGCTTATTGGCGTGCCCACGAAGCGCCGTCGCCTACTTAAAAGAAGTAATAGGGGGAGTGGAACGTAACGTGATTTTCTTCAGCGCGTGCCGCAGCAAGAAATCACGACCCAAATTATATCGCTTCGCGATTGAGGACGCGCACCCGTACCTGCAATCCAATCGAGCCTGACTACTGCCCGGCCTCGGCGGCAACGATCGGCTGCCACGTACGGCAGAAGTGCTCCCTCCGGAAGCTAAAGAAGGGATGTGGTCGCTGCGGGCCGGGGATCAGATCTTGCAGCGCCTCGAAGAAATTGAACGGCAACCAGAGGGGCACGTGCCGCGGCCAATTCGGGTCCTGAGTGCTCACGAAGTTGGCCCAGTACGTCTGCATCTGAGCCGCGAGTTGCAGCTCACCGGCGCTGAGCGGCGCATCGAAGTTGAACAGGAACTGCAGCTCCGAGGCGTGCTCCGACGCGGACGGGAAACCGAACACGTCGTTGGGCGGTTTGACCGGAACACTGGCGAGAGGCGGCGCGTCGGGATCGTTGAATTCGTAGCCGAAGACCGGAACGAAACGCGCGAGATCGCGGTTGGAATCCGCGCCGTTGCAGGCGAACACGACGTCCGTGAAAATCTGCGACAGCGCCTCATCGGCACTCGGCGCATCATTGGGTAGGAAAGGATCCGGGAAGTTCGGCAGCGGATACTCCCCGAGTACCTCAGCGACGAAACTTGGTGAAACATCGGCCGTGGGGAAACCGAGTCCAACGCTGAGCGCACCGAGGTACAAGCCAACCTCCTGCGCATAGCTGCATACAACCGGCGTGCCGGTGCCCTCCGGCGTGGCACAGTACGTGTTCGCGTGGGTCAGATCGAAATTGGCCGGGCCGCCGGCTGCCTGGATGTTGGGCAAGGTGCTGGCGAAGGGGATCTCGCCGGGCTCGAACAGCCGGCCCTCGTTGGCGTTCGTACCTTGCAGCACCGGCACACGAATGAAATCGCCCTTGGCGAGCGCGTCCTTCAGCGCACGGGGGAGCACCCGGGTACCAAAATCAGGCGAGATGCCGTTGGCGCCGAAAACCTCATCTTGGGCAGCGAGGATGCTCGCCACAGGCGCTGCGCGCAAACAAACCGCATCGCTCGGCGGACTGCAGCTTAAGGCTGCATCGAAGCCGGCGCCAAAGATCGCTCCATACACGGCTTGCGAAGGGAGGTCGTGCAGCATGTAGGCGCCGCTCTCGATGATCGCGCCACGGAACAGGCCGTCAGCGGTTGTGGTGGAAGACAGGTTGGCCGTGACGCTGAGGCCACCGGCCGATTCACCACCGATGGTTACCTTCTCGGGATCGCCGCCGAAGCGGGCGATATTGCGCCGCACCCACTGAAGTGCGAATTGCTGGTCCATCAGCCCGTAGTTTCCGGCATCGCCGGCGTTCTGAAAGAAATTCGACGCCGTGGCGATCAATCCGGGTTCGACCAGCCAGCCCAGTTGATCGTCACCACGATGATGTCGTTCTCGGCCACCATCACCGAGGGGTCGTAAAGTGCGCCCGTGCCGGTGACCAAGGCACCGCCATGAATCCACACGAACACCGGGCGCTTCGAGTGCGCCCGCTCATGGGTGGGAACGTAGACGTTCAGGAACAGACAGTCCTCCGCCTGCGGCAACGGTGCGGTGCTGGCCGGTTGTGGGCAAGCCGGTCCCGGAATGGCCGCCACCACCGGTCCGGCCGGTATCGCGGGAGGTTGTGGCGGAGTCCAGCGCAGCGCGCCCTCGGGCGGCGCCGCATAGCGGATCCCGAAGAACACATCGACGCCAGCCGCGCTCGGAGAAGGTATGCCGATGAAGCTGCCCGTGTCGGTGACCA
>Ga0207050_1166_pt1 | contig 10501 bp, 14 predicted proteins | sample Alteio_BWMinCont_64_FD_153291 | JGI IMG/M metagenome (GOLD analysis project Ga0207050, IMG submission 153291) | Enriched cells from forest soil in Barre Woods Harvard Forest LTER site, Petersham, Massachusetts, United States -... | ecosystem: Environmental > Terrestrial > Soil > Temperate forest >...
CCGGGCGGCAGCGTTTCGCGGATGGTGTTTTCGATTACGCGGGCACCTGCAAAGCCGATCTGGGCGCCTTTCTCGGCAATATGAATATCGCCGACCATGGCGAAGGAAGCCGTTACGCCCCCGGTGGTGGGATCGGTGAGAACGACGATATAGGGCAGGCCCGCCGCTTTCACCTCATCCACGCCGATGATGGTGCGTACCAATTGCATGAGCGATAGGGCACCTTCCTGCATGCGTGCGCCGCCGGAAGACGGGATGATGATCAGTGGCGCATGTGCCATGAGTGCGCGGCGCGAGGCGGTGAGAATGGCTTCGCCGACCGCCATGCCCATGGAGCCGCCCATGAAGGCGAAATCGAACACGGCGACGATAACCTTACCGCCGCCCATGGTTCCTTCGGCGACGATGATGGCATCCTGCCGTCCGGTTTTGTGCTGTGCGTCTTTGAGGCGGTCGCTGTAGCGTTTCTGGTCGCGGAATTTGAGTGGGTCGGTTTGAACCTTCGGCACATCGATTGTTTGATAGCGCCCGTCATCGAACAGGGTTTCAAGGCGCCGTATGGCATCGAGCCGCAAATGGTGGCCGCAATGGCGGCAGACATTGAGATTTTCTTCAAGCTCGCGCCGGAACAGCATGGCGTTGCAGCCGGGACATTTCTCCCAGAGATTATCGGGGATCTCCTTCTTCGATCCCATCAGCCCGCGAATTTTGGGGCGCACGAAATTTGTAAGCCAGTTCATGGGGTAAGATTAGCGGTTATGCATTAGTTTCGCCAGTATGATTTGAACCAATTTTCAAGTTAGTAATGAAATGCGGGGCTAGGAGAAGCCAGTCTTTTTCTGCGCAGAGTGCGTTTTTGCGGTAGCAAACCAGTAACTCGTTTAAAGCTATAACGGCTTGCCCTATTTTTGCGAATGTAAAATCTACCGTTCGTAAAACGCCCTTCTGTGAAAATATTATTCCCAAAAAATTTTTCAAAAGCTTCGGCGACCGTATCTTGCAAGAGCAAATTGGAGGCAACCATAATTTGAGTCATGGCGTTTTTATTTATTTCCATTTTGAAAGAATGGTTTCCGCTAACAATATATGGGAATTCCATGTGGAAAAATTTCGCGGCATGTGCATCAAGCTCGATAATATCCTTGGCCTTGACCCAAGTTATCGGATGACGAGGCCAGGGCAATTTCCTATTGGGGTACAATTTTACGGCGGGCAATTTTTGTTTTGCACCGTAATCGAAAGCAATTTGCGTTATAGCCTCCTCACTCGTACCCCACAGTTTTGTTGGCTTGCTCGTTTCGTCCGCTAAATTATGATCTAATCCTGCCAGTTTTGCTTTGGATAATGCCGGCCATTCATGAAACACTCTTTCAATGGCTCGTGACAAAGAAGATTCGGAAAGATTTAAAGGAATTGATCCATCAAACAATTTTGTACTTGGTCCATGCCATCGGATGGATCGTGCTCGTGCATGCTCGGTGCTGGAGTATTCGTTGCGAAAATTAACGCCGCGCAAGCAGAGATAAGTTTCGCCACCTACTTCCACCTTGGCCAACAGCCAGCCATGCATAATGCGATATTGTGCGCCACTCATATCTTAATCCATAAAATGCTCAATTACGCCGTAGCTTTTCTTTTAGAATTTCGCTGATCGCTCCGATTTTATGACGCTTCCGCCATTCCTTGAGCGACCAAAATTTCTTCGTTTGCGGATACTCGCCAGTGACACCGCTGAAAAAATAAGCTTTCACTTGCCTTGTGCCCGTCTGCACCGTTACGCGCACCATTTCATAGCCTGCACCTTCGTAGGCGATGAGCCGTTTCTGCTCGTTTGGGGTGATACCATCTATTATAACACCTTTTACACTGCCCGATTTATCAGAAATTACAATGGGATAGGGAAATGCGTTTGGCGCCAGGCGGCGAAATCCGCGCAAAAGGGCGGGTTTGAGGGCGGTGGGCGGCACGCGGCGGCCAATGACGGCGGAGAGTAAATCCACATCCATCAACGTGCCGTAGAAGAAGAAACGCATTCGGTTTCAGCGGACAGGCTTACTTTCGCCAGCATGCTGCTGCGCATAAGCATCGATCAAACCACGCAACATCCGCTGATAGGGGACGCGTTCGCGTTTGGCCCATTTTTTGAAAAGGGCGATGCTGTCTTGCGTCAGATCGAGCGTAACCTTTACGGTCGATCGGCGTTTAACCAATTGCGATGGGGAAGGCAAAAGATCGTACACGCGTTCGCCGATAAAAAGCGGTTCATCGGTGTATTTTGTTTTCTTGCTCATAGTATTTTTTCCCCTTTCGCCAATAACCGGCTCCGAATATCCGGATACCGTTGTTACGAAAACTAAACCTAACAGTCAGAATTTTGTCATCAACGCGACCGAAACAAAAATAACGCTTCTCATCTTTTCCATGTCGTTGATCGCGTGCGATAACGCCATACGGATCGTCGAAAGCACGCTGTGCCGTTTCGAACGATACGCCATGCTTCTTTTGATTAAGTTGGTCTTTGTCATCATCCCATTCAAAATATACATCCATATAAACTACCATATTTTTATATGGATGTCATGACTTTTTAAGTTATTGTTATACATGGTTTTTATGCGTTGCCTGCGCGAGTTCGGAGACGAAAGCGAGAATGTTTTTCACCAAATCCTTTTTCGGTTTGCCATTGGCATCGAGCTGTTCGGCGATGCGGCTAACGATGGCGCTGCCGACGACGACGGCATCCGAGAATTGCGCGATGCCGCGCGCTTCTTCGGGCGAGGTGATGCCGAAACCGACTGCGACCGGCAATTGCGTGTGGCGGCGTAATTCCTCAAGCGCTTTTTTCACCGGGGCTGCATCGGCCTTCTTGCTGCCGGTAATGCCGGTGATGGAAACGTAATAGAGGAAACCGCTGGCGTTTTTGAGAATGGTGGGAATGCGCTTCGCATCCGATGTCGGCGTGACGAGGCGGATGAAATTGATGCCTGCGGCTTGCGAGGGGATGCACATTTCGGCATCTTCTTCCGGCGGCAGATCGACGATGATCAGGCCATCGACGCCTGCAGCTTTTGCATCCTGCAGAAATTTATCCACGCCGTAGCGGTAGATGGGGTTGTAATAACCCATGAGGACAATCGGCGTTTCGTTATCCTGTTTGCGGAAACCGCGGACGAGATCGAGCATCCGCGGCAAATTCATGCCCTTGTCGAGCGCGCGCAGATTGGCGGCCTGAATGGCGGGGCCGTCGGCCATCGGATCGCTGAACGGCATGCCGAGCTCGATGATATCGACGCCCGCTTTCGGCAGTCCTGCAAGGATTTCGGCGCAGGTTTCGGCATCCGGATCGCCGCAGGTTGTGAAGGTGACGAAAGCGGTTTGCTTTTTGGCCTTCAGTGCGGCAAAGCGAGCGGCGATGCGGCCAGAGTCATGAACAGCGGGTTGCGGAGCAAGGGCGGGTTTCACAACGTCACCCCAAGCTTATTCGCCACCGTATAAATATCCTTATCCCCGCGGCCGCTGATATTGACGACCATGAGGTGATCTTTCGGCAGTTTCGGCGCTATTTTTGCGGCATAGGCCAGAGCATGCGAAGATTCTAGCGCCGGGATGATGCCTTCAGTGCGGCTGCATTGCTGGAAGGCTTCGAGCGCTTCGTCATCGGTAACGGAAACGTAATTTACGCGCTCGGCATCTTTGAGCCAGGCATGTTCGGGACCGACGCCGGGGTAATCGAGGCCGGCGGAGATCGAATGCGCTTCCTGGATTTGGCCGTCTTTGGTTTGCAGGAAATAGCTGCGCATGCCGTGCAAAATTCCGGCCTCACCGCCGGTGAGGGCGGCGGCGTGCATGCCGGTTTCAACGCCGTGACCTGCCGCTTCCACCGCATGCATGGCAACGGTGGGATCGTCGAGAAATTCGTAGAACAGGCCGATGGCGTTTGAGCCGCCGCCGACGCAGGCGACGAGGGAATCCGGAATGCGGCCTTCGGCCTCCATCATCTGTTCGCGGGTTTCGCGGCCGATCACGCTTTGGAAGTCGCGCACCATTTGCGGATAGGGATGCGGGCCGTTGACGGTGCCGAGCAGATAATAGGTATCCTCGACATGTGCGACCCAATCGCGCATTGCTTCGTTGATTGCATCTTTGAGCGAGCGCGAGCCGGATTTCACCGGCACCACTTCGGCGCCGAGCAGTTTCATGCGGAACACGTTCGGCTTTTGCCGTTCGATATCGACCTCGCCCATATAGACGACGCAGGGGAGATTAAAGAGTGCGGCCACCGTTGCCGTTGCCACGCCATGCTGGCCTGCTCCGGTTTCGGCGATGATGCGCGTTTTGCCCATGCGCTTGGCTAGCAGGATCTGGCCCATGCAGTGATTGATCTTGTGCGCGCCGGTGTGATTGAGCTCGTCGCGTTTAAAATAAATCTTCGCGCCGCCGAGTTTTTCCGACAGGCGCTCTGCATGCCACAGCGGCGAGGGGCGGCCGACATAATGTTTTAAATAATAGTCCAGCTCCTGCTGAAATTTGGGATCGGCCCGCGCGGCGCGATAGGCTTCTTCCACCGCTAAAACCAATGGCATGAGAGTTTCGGCCACGAACCGGCCGCCATAAGTGCCAAAATGCCCGCTCTCGTTGGGGCCGGAGCGGTAGGAGTTGGGGCGGTTGATGGCTGTTTTGCTCATATTCATACAATAGCGAATTTATGATGCAGGGCAAATGCCGTTAACTCGTTTCTTCGTTGAAGGATAGCGAAAGCAGATCGCGTGCACTGTGAAGGACACGTATAATAGCAACGCCGCCATCGATAACTCGATAGAAAATGACATAGTTTCCGACTGCAAAACTACGGATGCCTTCGGAAAATTCGTTGCGCCTGCGGCCTATGCCGGAATTTTGCGCCAGCGCGAAAAAATTTTCGTCCAATTTTTCAAGAAAACCATCTGCGCGCACTTCGTTATCTTTCGAAATATATTTCCAAATGTCTTCCAAGTCCGCTTCGGCGCGCGGATGCTTAATAACCAATCGCTTTTTATTTCTTTTTTGCATGGCGGCGGTCTTCCTCTGCTTTTTTCTTTTTTGCTTTCTTGAGGAACTCTTCGACATTCCAAGGCGTCGCCGCGCCGCTGTTCAGGCCGTCTTCGATATCCTGTTTTAGGCGTTTCAGTTTGATGCGGCGGAGATCGTCTTGTTCCTCCATCAGCCGTAAGGCGTCACGGATGACCTCGCTGGCCGAATTATAAAGACCCGAGGCGACTTTCTTGCGCACCATGCTTTCGAGCTGAGGGGTGAGATTGATATTGAGTGTCATAATTACCTCCGTATAACAGCGAAAATCCTATTATAGCAAAGATTGGCAAAGATTGCCAGTCAAAGCTGCTTGGCCATGCCGATGAATTCCCGGATTTTCTCCGGGCTCTTATGCCCCGGCGTATCTTCGACACCTGATGAAACATCGACAGCCATAGCACCGCTCGCCTTTACGGCATCGGCGAGGTTTTGCGCCGTCAGGCCTCCGGCCAGCAGCCAGGGCTTTTTAAATGTGCGGGTTTTGAGTAAGGGCCAATCAATAGGGCCGCCGGAAGATTCTGCGCCCATGCGGGAATCGAATAGGATTTTATCGGCTACAGCCTCATAAGCGGGCACATTATCGAACTGCGCCGCCGTGACGATCCTAATTGCCATCATGACGGGCAGGCCGGTGAGGGCTTTGACTTCCGTCACGCGCTGCGGCGTTTCTTTGCCGTGCAGCTGGATAAGATCGAGCGGGACCATTCCGGCGATATCGCGCATTTCGTCATCGCGCGCATCGACGAACATTCCCGTTTTTACAATATGCGGCGGTACCATGGCGGCGAGTTTTTGTGCTGTTTCCGCCGTTATGAAATTACGTGACGACGGGAAGAAGACAAAGCCTGCATAGCACGCGCCGCCATCAATGGCGGCTTTCAGTCCCGGCACATCGTTGATACCGCATATTTTGACATCGATACTCAAGAACGCCGTTCCCACAAACGCCGCTTGCTGCGCATGCGGGCGATGAGCGAACGGCTCATGTCGCGGCCCTGAGGGCCGGAGGCGGCGGCGCGCATATCCTCAATCTTCTCATGCAGATGGGCGATGTCGCGGCGCAGCCTGCGCAGTTCCATGCGGTGGCGCAGATGAACGGCCCATCCGAATACGGCGCCAAGCAATATGCCAATAAAAAGCGTGCCAATGGCAAAGATATAGAGCGGAGCAACGACCTCAACCCCGAAAGGCCAGAGGCTGAGTGTGGTGTCCTGGCGGTTATGAAGCGCAAAACTGAGCGCCGCGACCAGAACGATTAGTGTCAAAAGCCATGAGAAGAATTTCATTCCTTTGTTTTTAGCGCAACCACGCCTCTGAAGCAAAAACCCTAGGGGAAGCGCTGGCTCCGGGGACGACCCTAAAATGCATTATGGCGCAATGGGTTAGTTTTAGTGTGGCTTGACTCAAGTCATGGCCTTTGGCAGTTTATTTGACGACTCGTGTATCACTTGGCTCCCGGTTTTAAGGGATCAGGTGAAGGCGGGGCGGCAAGTTCGTTATTTCCGATTGAGGATACCAGATGACAAAATCCGACCTCATCCTGCGCCTGGCCGAGAAATATCCGCATCTCCTGCAGCGCGATATCGAGCGTATCGTCAACGTCGTTTTCGACGAAATCTCCAATGCCTTGGCCCGCAACAACCGGGTCGAGCTGCGCGGCTTCGGCGCCTTTTCCGTGAAGCGCCGCGAAGCCCGCCAGGGCCGCAACCCGCGTACGGGCCAAATGGTCAATGTGGCTGAAAAGTATGTGCCGTTCTTCAAGACCGGAAAACAACTGCGCGACCGGTTGAACGGCATCGAAGGCACCTCGGACGATTAACCCAGCAGCCTATTCAATATTTTTCATTCCGGCGGCTTTGGCGGCTTGATGATCGAACGTTGCCGTATATTTGCAATGTGCGGCATGGCCGCAACGTTCGATGAGGCAATCGGCGAAATCCGCATGAGCTGTTGCCCGGAAGCGCCGTAGCGCCTGCCATATTAATTCGGAATGTTCGACGATCAGTTCCTGGGTACGAAGAAGGTTTTCGAGCATATCGCCGACGCTTTGCCTAGAGGCGCGATAGCAGGCTTGTATGACCCACACGAGTTCGACGACAGCCACCATGGAGACGAATCCGGGCGCTTCGGCAGAAAACGATTCGATGAGTTTCGTCGCTTTTGCCGACTGAGACGGATCGTCTTGCGTAATGTAACGGACAAGGATGTTGGTATCGAGGCCGATCATTTTACGCCGGATCCGCGAGCGGCAATAGCGGCGTTCATATCTTTGATCGATACGGGTTTGGGTGGCTTTCCTATAAAGCCCTTAAGATTTAGCACGGATTTGGTGGCGGCCATAATCATATATTGACCGTCGCCGGCTTCCATGAATTCCACCCTGTCTCCGGTTTCGAGGCCAAGCGCGGTGCGGACTTGCAGCGGTATGGTGATCTGGCCTTTCGATGTGAGGGTGGCGTCAGTCATTCTTACTCTCCCTTATTTCCTTACTATAAAGTAAGGAAATGCAAAAGTCAATGGAATTGGCGGGGCGCGTCTATTGGATTGCAAAGATTAGGCTTTTCGGACTATCGGATACTGGTCCCATTAGCGCTTCAATTCAGAATCTGCTAGGCAGGAAACACGCCCCTTCTGCGTTCGTTCGCCCATGCCCCGCCGTACCAAAAAACAATCCGGCATTGTCCGGTTCTTTACTGCGATTTTCACGCCTCCCTTTACGGCGTTGCCGCTGGCCGTATGGATTTATTTCGTCTGGTGCTTTTTGGTTTATCCGCACAGCGCGGTGCTGCAGGGCAATCTGCCGGATTCGGACGATTATATGTATCTCGATCAGGTGCTGGACTGGCTGCGCGGGCAAGGCTGGTACGACAATGTGCAAAGCCGGCTGAATCCGCCCGGCGGCACGCTGATTGTCTTTTCACGCCTCACCGAATTGCCGATGGCGGCTCTGACGCTGTTTTTTGGCCTGTTCACCGATATGCCGAAGGCGGCGCTGCTGATGGCAATGGTGATACCACCGTGCCTGTTTGCCGTTTTGCTTGTCGTGCTGCGCCGCGCCGCCATGCCGTTCATGAACAAGGATTGGAGCGGGGCGACGGCCTTTGTGGCGCTGTTCGCCTCCTATCTTGTTTATCAGTTTTCGCCGGGTCATATCGATCATCATAATCTGACCGCGCTGTTGGTTTTAGTGGCGTTTTGGCTGGCCACGCAGATGGTTATGAAGCCGCTTTCCCTGATGGCGCCGGTGCTGGCGGGTACCACTTTCGGCTATGAGATGGTGGTTGGGCTGGAGGTTCTACCTGCGCTTATCCTGATCAGCGGCTGGCTCGGTCTATGGGCCATGGCGAATGGAAAAACGGCAGCGCGTTCGTTGCTGGCTTATGGCGCGGCGCTGGTTTTCAGCAGTAGCTTTTTTCTGGCCATAACCATGCCTCCAGCGGATTTGGCCGTGCTCGATCCGCTGCGTTTTTCGGCGGTGTATGTTTTGCTGGCGGCGGGGATTTGTTTGTGCTGCGTGGCTGTTTCTCTCGCTGCGCAAACGCCTTATGCATGGATGCGTTATGCTGCGGGTTTCGGAACGGCGGTTGCTGCCAGTTTTTTCTATCTCGATGCTTTTCCGGCGCTGATTGCCGGGCCCTATGGCGCCATGAATGCCGATCTCGCGCGGCTTATGTTCGGCACCATAACCGAAGCGCAGCCGGCCATTCATCTTGCCAATTCTGCGGTCGGGGTTTTTCTTTATTTGATTTGGCCTCTGATGGCGCTGGTCGCCGCAATCATCTTTCTTCGCGGAACGAAGGGAAAACAGGAACGCTGGTTATGGGGAATGGCAACGCTTTTGCTGATGGCGCATTTGCTGCTCGGCATGTTTTACCAGATCCGCTTTCTGGTCTTTGCGCAGCTGTTCTGCATCATTCCCCTTACAGCGTTTCTTGAACGCGGATCAATCTGGATCGGCAAGAATTGCAAGGGAAGGTCGCTGGGCCTTATGCAGATTGGGCTGGTGCTGTTGATTGCCCCCTTGCCAATGTTAGTGATGTCAGCTGCCGTGAATAACAGCCAGTTCGGCACCGGCGTGCTTTTGTTTCCGGTCGGTACGGCAGAGTATGAATGTGATATGCAAAGCGTAGCGGAGGAATTAAATCGCAAGGGTTTGTGCAGCGCCAGCAGCCCGGCTGTGATGAACGAGATGGAATCCGGGCCGGAGCTTCTTTACCGCACGGCTTGTACCGGCCTGGCGGCTCCGTTTCATACCAATGTTCAGGGCAATCTGGATGCGTCGCAATTTTTCGGTGCCACCAGCATGAGCGCCGCTGCAACCGTTCTGCATCACCGCAAGGCACAGCTTGTTCTTTTGTGCAGCAAGATCGTGCCACTCTATCATCATCCTGACGGTAAAATAACGCTGGCGGAGCGGTTACAGAATGGTGATGTGCCCGTCTGGCTCAAACCCATCCATTATGATGGCGAGGGCGATTACATGCTGTTCGAGACAGCTGAATAACCGAAACCATTATCCCGGGTTGGTTTCGGAGGTTTTTTCTGGTACCCGTTTTGTAAGGGGTGGTTAGCTCAGCGGTAGAGCATCTCGTTTACACCGAGAGGGTCGGGGGTTCGAAACCCTCACCACCCACCACGCTTCGCGAGCGCAGCGAGTGAAGCGTGTCCGGCGTAACCCCTGAAAGGGGTGAAGACGGACTGGTTGCCGCGCTCGCTACGCGTGGCGCAGCCAGCCTTTGCTCCGCTGCGTGGAGCTACGGCTCGGCAAGTCAGATATATGCCCAACAAAAAAGCCGGCGGTTTTTGGCTGCCGGCTTGATTGGAATAATAATGAGTTAGGCTTTAGCCTGCTGGCGTCTGTAAGCAAAAGCGGCCAAGCCCAGCAAAGCGGTGCCGAATAGAATCACTGAATTCGGCACAAGGTGTGGCCGAGGTCTCAGAAAAATTTCCTGCTTCAAAGGCATTGTCGGTGCTGCCGAATTGCGCAGAGACAATTTTGCCAAACGCATCGCTGAAACTGACGTCGGTTTGGGTATTTTGTTTGCCGGCCGGCGGATTTCCGATTTGTGCGAGAATATCCGAGCCAGTGATCGTATAGTTGACTCCACGGGAATCCTTGACTGTAAGTGTATTGAACGCATCAATACTGCCCCACGTGAAACCAAAGTTAACCGTATTAGCCGCCAGCGACAAAGTCGCCAACCCCGGGTTTCCGGTTCCTAACACGGCAAGAAAATTATTGTCGAGCAATGAACCCTGAAGGTTGAGGAAATTACTCGGGTCCGAATGGCGCGGGTCAATAATTTGCGCATTATTGTTCAGTGTCAGAGTCGCAGGAGCAGGGCTATTGAGATGAATATTGGGAGTAAACCCTGTGGCCGAGGATGCATAAGAAATGTTCGTGTTCAAATTGCCGAGCGTCACATCGAGT
>Ga0207050_1135_pt1 | contig 10474 bp, 13 predicted proteins | sample Alteio_BWMinCont_64_FD_153291 | JGI IMG/M metagenome (GOLD analysis project Ga0207050, IMG submission 153291) | Enriched cells from forest soil in Barre Woods Harvard Forest LTER site, Petersham, Massachusetts, United States -... | ecosystem: Environmental > Terrestrial > Soil > Temperate forest >...
GAAATTACAGGAGTGATTTTACATGCAAAGAAAAAATGAACTAGATGTCGCTCCTATTGCCACAAACTTCAAAGAGTTAACGACATAAACATGCCTGCTCAGCTTCATTCTCACTTTTTACATATCTAGAGATTTGACAACATTGTTAAATTTTATTAGCATATCCAAGTGTTTGGATTAATTTTTTTTGTTATCATAGAAGTGCGTTACTATACACCCCACTCAGGAAGCGTTGATCAATGACCGTTACAATGAATAGAAACATTAAACCACCCATAATCACGGGGGATTCCAAAAAAATTATTGAGATTGCAGATAACAGTACTCTCGAACATTTAATTAATAAAAATCGATCTATAAATCACGTAACAGGACAAAAAAGATATATTATTACAGGCGGCCCAGGTGCGGGAAAAACATCAATTATCAATAGACTTGCCCAATCTGATTACTTATGTATGCCAGAAGCAGCAACTGAAGTAATCAATCATGGAATTGAAGGTGGCAATCAACACCCCTGGAAAGATGAAGACTATCATATTAAAATGTATCAATTGATTATAAAAAGGCAAATAGAAGCTCAAAATTCCCCTGCCCCCATTGTATTTTTTGATAGAGGTCATCTAGACGGTATTTCATACATCCTGCTACAAAAACGAAAACTATTTAAGTACGTGCTAGATTGTGTGCAAGCTTCTTTCGATTGTAATTTTTTCCAAAGATATGTCTTTTTTATAGAAAACTTAGAATTTGTAGTTCCGGGTCCGGCGCGAACAGAATCTATTTATGAATCTTTACAAAAATCAGAATGTCTTAAGCATAATTATCGAGCTTTAGGTTACGAACTTATCCATATACCTCCTGGCTCTGTTGATATAAGAAGTCAACATATCATTAACTATATTGAGCAAGTTAGCAGTCAAGAACAATCCACAAATCATACAATAAACAAGATAGAGTAGCTAAAATAGCTTGTCTATGTTTCTCTCGGTGATTTGACAATATCGCCGAATCTCATTAGCATATCCGATATCAACATTAGTCATTGTTATGATAAAGCCAACACCCCTTTCTGATCACAAAAGTTTTTAAAATCATCCGATAGCAAGTCTCTTGCTTCTTCTACTCTAGCCCACTTAAAGCCACTATGCTCTGGGCTTAAAATAATTGGGTCTTCTTTTGTTATTCGACAAGTATGATAGTAAAATATGAGGCCAATCGTTTGTTCATTTACTAGGAATTTAATTGAAGTCAAATAAAGTCCATAAGAAATAATATCATCCAAAGCTATTAACCCAGTTTCTTCTCTAATTTCCCTATAAAAAGTATCCTGCACCCTTTCTCCTTCTTGAATTCTACCTCCTGGGAGATCCCAATAATCCCTGCCAGTACGTTTGAGGATTAAGATATGATTTTTATGATTATAAATAACCGCTTTAACACCAATGTGATATAGTTGCTCACTTTTCATGCATTTCTCCCTATTGCAAAATAATTAAATATATCCCCTGAAAGTTCATAAATTACTTGATGCGCATCTTTAAAATCTTGCTTCATAGTATATTCGTTTGGAATTGCGATAACCGTCATATTAGCTTTGTAAGCAGCCTCAACACCTGCAGCAGTATCTTCAAAAACAAGGCATCTTTTAGAATCCACATTCAACCACTCAGCTAGACGACTGTAAATATAGGGTTTGGGTTTATTCACTCCATCTAGATCTTGGATATCTTGCAAATGATCATGCCCTGAAATTATTTTATCAAAAGCATTATTTAAACCAATTTGGTTTAAATTAATATTGATTTCATTTAGTGGGGCTGAAGAAGCCAATGCCAGCTTAAAGTTGAGAATATTTTTTTGTTTTGATAGTTCTTTCACTACGTTAACTGCCGATAGAATTGCTGACACGCCGTTTGCTTGTTGAATTTGGTATAGTCTATTCTTCTCTTCAATAATATCTATATCATTTTTGATCTCGATTCCTTTGTATTTTTTTATTTCCTTTAGGATATTTTTGGAAGTTTGGCCCACCAACAGAAGATAATCTTGCAGAGTAAAATCTATGCCGTATTTTTTGAGCGCGTCTCTCCAAGCTCGATATTTTAGATGTTCCGAGTTAACTAAAACCCCATCACAATCAAATATGATGGCTTCAACAATTGGCCTTTCCTGTCTTTTATCACGCAACATACATCTAAGGGGATAATATATTTCAGTTTAAAAACCTGGTGCCAAATAATATTTTACCGGCACATTCTTTGTTCAATCAAACAGTTCCATTATAAGGTATTGCTTTTGAAAATTATAGCCCCCTTATTTATCCTAAAAATTCTGATACAATACACACAGGCTATGGTTTATTTACCTACTTCAGGTACAGGAAATATCAGGGAGTACATAATGGTTGCTAGAATTTTCATTTGTCTTATTTTAAGTTTTATTAGTTGCTCAGCTTATTCGAAGGTAATATTAATCACGGGTGCCAGTGGCGATATTGGTTTGGCGCTCGCAAAACACTTTGCGAATAATCGCGATACGGTAATATGCCATTATGCCAACAATAAAGAGGAACTACAAAAACTTAGCAACCAATATCCAAAACAAATTCATTTGGTACAAGCAGATTTTAATTCTCCTAATGATCTGAATCAATTTTGGGATTTAATCGTTAAAACAAACAAGAACATTGACATCGTCATTAATTCAGCAGGAATTGAAAAAGAGGATACTTCATTATCTCAAACTCAAAAAACCATGAATATAAATTACTTATCTCAACGCATCGTTTGTGATTACGCAGTTGAGAATTTTAAACAACTAAAAAAAAGGAAGGCATTATTGTTAATATTGGTAGCCGTGCTGCCTATCGTGGACTACCCAAAGGTTACTATACCTATGCTGACTCAAAGGCTGCCTTAACTAAATATACACAAGATCTGGCTCGAGATAATGCTAAAGATAAAATTTCTGCCTATGTTGTCGCACCTGGTCCTGTGGAAGGGAAAATGTTTATGGGGCTTAAAGATGATGTAAGGGCTCAGTGTTTGGCCTCTATGCCTACAGGTAAACCTGTTACTGTTCAAGAAGTCGTCGATATGGTCACTTTTCTTTGTTCTGGAAAAGTCCCAAGCGCAACCGGAGGGGTTTTTGATCTAATGGGTTCATCATGGGCACATTAGAATGGATAGATACAAAAGTGCGATATTCGGTGCCGGCAAACAAGCCAAAAGACTTTTAAATGTCATTCAAAAAAAGTAAATTTGAACCTGTGGTTTTGTTTTCGCACGACATCACCAAGGCTAATCATTTTTTATTAGAAAATCAATTTGAAATTCCAAAGATAACTGATCAAATAATAGAAGCCTTAAATGATCCGATGCTAAGAGCTGTATTTATCACAACCCCCGATAATACCCATTATGCATTCGCCTTGGAATCGTTAAGATCAAAAAAACACGTTTTTTTAGAAAAACCCATTTCATTATGCCACCAAGAAGCTTTAATCTTATTAAAGGAAGCTCTAAACAATAATTTGATACTTCTTACTGATTATCATCTTAGATGTGTGAAACCTTTAGCGTATATTAAGGATTTAATTGCCGCGCAATATTTCGGAGAAATAATCCAGATCAATATTGATTGGCATTACAAACCCGATAATATTTCTGATTGGAGAAATAAAGAAAATGCCTGGTGGTGTTCAAGTATGCGAGGCACGCATTGTCTCGATCTGGTTCTATGGTTTTTTGGCTGGAATGCCATTGTCGAATATAAAGGAATATTGGATAATTCATCCTATAACAAGCATGACGATAGTTGCATTATTAATTTAAAATTAAAAAATAGTATCCCTATCAATATAAATTGTAGTCTTAGCAAGGACCAACCTTTCACTTTAGAAATTATATCAAATACTGGAAATTTTCATTTCAATCAATTAGTAGGCGAGGGACAATTTATTCATTTGCCCAATCAAGAAACCATCGTTTTTGAATATGAGAATCCCTGGGGAAAAACGGTAAAAAAATTCAATGATTGTATTGAAAACAATCGTTTTCCCTTAGAAGAAATCTTTTCAAGCATAGTCAATGTATATATTTTTGAAAATTTGTTTAAAGCATTTTTCAAAAAGATTCAAAACAGTATTCCCCAACAAGGGGGAGTTACCTCCCTCGACACACTATATGCAATTTTGCATTCTTCTGAATGAAAATAATCAAGTTTTAGTTTTCTTATCATTCATTTCAACCGTTACCATGGGATGTGGCTTATAGGATGCTTCTAAAATTTTACATTCATCGTTGGATAAATGAATACTTTCTAAAGCAAAGATAGCCTCTTCCAAATATTTTAGCTTGCTCGCCCCAATAATGGGCGCAGTCACTGCTGGATTCTTAAGTAACCAGGCTAGAGCTATTTGAGATGGAGATACTCCTTTTTGTTTCGCCAAGGAAATAACCTGATCGAGAATATCAAAGTCATTGTCATCAAAATACATAGTGTGTGAAATGTTATCACTTTTCGCTCGCTTTGATTCACCCGTTTTATCGCTGGTGCGTGTTCCTGATAAAAAACCCCGCGCCAACGGACTCCAGGGAATAATACCAACACCCATATCAAGGCACATGGGAATCATTTCTCTTTCTTCTTCTCTAAAGACAAGATTATAGTGGTTCTGCATTGAAACAAACTTTGTCCAACCATGCAATTCAGCGGTATATTGAGCCTTAGAAAATTGCCAGGCATACATACTGGAAGCACCTAGATATCGAACCTTGCCAGATTTTACGAGATCATGAAGCGCTTCCATGGTTTCCTCAATTGGTGTTTCATAATCCCAACGATGAATTTGATATAAATCAATATAATCTGTGTCTAATCTTCTCAAAGAATCTTCAACCGCATGCATAATATATTTTCTTGATAAACCACGACGATTCACTTTTCCACCCATAGAAAAATAAACTTTAGTAGCAATAACAACTTCTTCACGTTTAGCTAATTTTTTTAGGATTCGGCCGGTGATTTCTTCACTTACACCATTTGAATACATATCTGCGGTATCAAAAAAATTAATGCCTAATTCTAGGGCCCGCGTAATAATAGGAATACTCTCCTGCTCACTTAAGACCCAGTCTCGCCATTCTGGGACACCGTAAGTCATCATTCCTAAACAAAGTTTAGAAACTTTTAATCCTGATCGACCTAGATTAACATATTGCATAATAACCTCGAGCTTTATATGTTCATATACAAAATAACATTATATCATAACGAAAACACGTTAATATCCATTATTCCAATTTTTATTAACTAGACTTGTTAAGATATGATCTTGCCATTTACCATTAATCAATAAATATTCCTTTGCAATGCCTTCCTTCTCGAAACCCAATCGCATCAATAGCCGTTCACTGCGTAGATTATCAAGTAAATAATTGGCCATAATTCTATGAATATTTCTCTCGGTAAACATAAATTGAATGCTGGCACGTAGAGCTTCTTGCATAAGTCCTTTCCCTTGTTCTTTTTCTGCTAGAGAAAAGCCAAGGTAACATGCTTGAAAAACGCCACGAACAATATTAGAAAAACTGAGAGATCCAATTATGCTTCCTACAGAATTAACTAGAAACAACTGTAGACCTTGTTCTTGCTTTTCGTTTTCTTCAATTTTTGATATTAAATTTTCCCAGTATTGATGACTATAGTACTTTTTCGGACGAATCGGTTCGTAGGGTTTGTGAAAATTTTTGTTTTCTTCTAAGCAATGAAGGATCTCTTCAATCATGTCGCGAGTTGGTTCCTTGAGAAGTAACCTCTCAGTATTTAATGTCAGTCGTTCCATAAAAAATCCTTGTTTGTCTGAACCGTTATGCTTTACAATATCACGTAACAGACTATCAAAAATAAATTCCAAACCCTAATAGCATTTGGACTCTTGATATCGAGCATAGATGATTATACCAAGTATTTTAAGTGCCCCCAAATCAGAAAATGGGATTGAGCATTTCTTACATCACACTCAGATACTTATTACACTGAGCCATACAGGGCAAATTTTTCTCCAGCACAATAAGCCCAATACCTATCTCCATAGGACCAATGCCAGTATTCCCCTAGATAATTGACAAACCCAATACTTTGCAATGCACAACTCATAATAGATCTATTTTTCTTGGCATCATCCGATATTCTTACAGAATTGGTTTCTGAAAGTGACCCATCAAGATCTTGCATCCAATCTTTAACCAAAATTCCCATATCTACTTCATGACCTGCACCATCTATCAAGTAAATGTCAACAGCTGCGCCAGTGGAATGAGGAGGGATATTTTGAGAACCATCAAAATTCATAACGGGGGAAACGAGCTTTGTAGTTTCAGCAAACAGCTTTTTATGATCCCAATTTAGATGATCATATTTTAGAATATTGTATCGATCATCGAAAAGTTTTGTTTGTAACTTTAGGCTTCTATATCCTTCATATAGGCAAAATCTTAAATCTTCAGGCAACTTTTTTTGAGCTTCTAATAATTTTAGATATATAGTGTTGCGTATTTTTGTATAATCATTATTATCCTGTATTTCAGGCGAAGGTCCGAACGCAATTAAGTGTTGATCTTTTAAATCAATCATGGGGTCATTATTTTCAATAATGGGCATTGATAACACCCTTGGATCTGCAATCGAAATGATTTGACTACAAATAGCTGCTTTCATAGATAAACACTCCAATAAATAAGAAATTCGGCGGATTGAAATTTCATATGCTAGGACTCATTCGATGCCAATTGGTTTCTTGCTGAAACAGCATTCCAATCTGTAAAAGGGTGTTCTCATCAAAAAGTTTACCAGTGATTGACATCCCAAGTGGTAAATTATTTTTGCCAAACCCCATTGGAATTGTCAATGCTGGGAGACCGAAAAGAGTTCCCAGCACACTATAATGATCACGTTTATGTGAAGGTATTTTCAATAAATTAGTATTAATCTTCACGGCTTCAGTCACAGACGGAGACACAAAAGCATCGAATTTATTTAAGGTCTCAAATACCTGTTTCGCAAGTAAATCGCGCTTCCGTACAGCTCTCAAATAATCCGTTGCTGTGATATGAAGAAAATTCTTCAAATCCTGTTTTTGGCTCGAATCAACTAACTGATTTAACTGCTTACTTTTAATAAACTCTGCATGTGCAGCAGCAATTTCACCTCCCATGATGGTTGTTGCTAGCTCCGAAAAAACTAAATAATCCGGCAATTTTACAAAGGAAAATTTTGTCCCAGCTTCTCGCAGTACTCGAAGTGCATTTTTAAATATCCTTTCAATGCCTGGTTCATGGGAAAAATCCCTTGATAAAATACCTAGATGAAAACGTTTAGGACTGATTCTCGGCCTAAATTTGAAAATTGGATATCCTATAGTTGATTGATCTTGTAAGTCTTCTCCAGCAATAGCTTGCAGTATCAACCCACAATCTTCTGCGCTGCGCGCCATAGGACCTACTTTATCAATATTCCAAGCAAGCTCCATAACGCCAAAGCGAGATACACGCCCAAAAGTAGGGCGTAAACCAGTGATCCCACAGAATGCAGAAGGGCAGATTATGCTACCCCAGGTTTCTGTTCCAAGTGCAAAGGGCAAAAGTCCAGCGGCCACTGCACTCCCTGAACCAGAAGAAGAACCACCGGACCAATATTGTGTATTCCAAGGATTTAGGCCCGGCCCATGAAGTGACGCATTAGTTTTGGCGTAACCACCTGCGCCGGCCAATTCAATCATTGCCAATTTTCCGATTAAAACCGATCCTGCATGCTGCATACTCTGAATAACTGTGGCATCATAACTAAACACTTGATGGCGGAAAGGCGGTGCTCCCCAACGGGTTGGAATATTTTTGGTTGCAAAAATATCTTTTACCCCATAAGGCACCCCGAGTAATGGTGATTCTATATGCGTAGACTTTCGCAATCTTTTGTCCGCCAAACGCGCCTCTGTCATCGCTAAATGACTAGTGAGTTCTGCAACAGCATTGTAACCAGGCCCAAACTGTTGCAATCTTTCAAGGAAGTGCTTAGTTAATTCAACAGAAGATACTTTTCTTGAGCGTAGCATCCGGCTTAATTCTGATACAGATTTAAAATTTAAATCATCGAGGCCCAATTTTCTCTCCTTTTGCGTTGATATCTAAATGCTTAGGCATTTTCCTTTATAGGTAGAAATTTTTTCTCTCCTAGAGTTTTTATGATCCCTCTCAATAAATAGTTATTATCAAAACGAATAACATATTTCCTTGTTTTTTCTTTTTCAGGTTGCAGCATTTTTTTATCGATTAATTTTTTGATTTGACGAGACACTTCAGCATCCATTTTTCCCTTAAAAATGTCTTTTAAATCACTTGCCTGAATGACTTGCTTTTGAATTGCTTGCTTTAACACCTTTGATTCAATATCGGTAATATATTGACGTTCGATGGAATAATCAATTGTTGGCAACAAGATTTCCTTCTTTAAAAATTCATAATCGAGCAGTTTATCTATCTTTTCAATTTCATCTTTCAAGCCTCTTAACATATACTCGCACCAACTTAAAATCCCTTCATCGGTTGCAGTGTCAGCCTGAGATAAGTAGGTATAATAATTTTCCCTACTGCTGCAAAAAACTGCTGTTGGATTTAATATTCTCCCTACATCGACATTAAAGCCTAATTTAACGAGCATCGCATAAGTAAAGAGACGGACTGTTCTTCCATTTCCATTTGTAAATGGATGTATCCAAACAAATCTATGATGAGCAATGGCTGTTTTTAATAAACTATACTTAGCACCATCGTGGTTGTTGATAAACTCGAATAGTTCATTCATATAATCATCAATCTTTACGGATTCAGGGGGTCTGTGCGCGGATTTTGCAATGATGACATTCTTTTTTCGATATTCCCCTGGCGTATGATCCCCTTCACCTGCGGGAGGTGGTAATAACCCATCAACCACTCTTTTATGTATCTCACTAACAAATAACCGGTTAATAGGATAATCTCTGATGTGCTCCTCAATAAAGGCCATGGTCTCTTCAATATTTTGAATTTCTTTTATACTGGGTGGTACATTCGTCTTCTGCTGTTGTTCCAGCTTAGTTTCAATATACTCTGCAATAGTAGTATTATTGCCTTCTATTCTTGCTGAGCCAATACTTTCCAAGGTATGAAAGATATGCTTTAGCTGAAAAAAGACTAGTGAATGGGTAGAGCCTGATAGCTTCTTTTTTCGCAGATGGTCTAACTCAATAATTAAGTCGGTTAATGGCGATTTAAAGGATGGTTCCACCAAATTTAGCGGATAATGCTTAAATTCTGACTCTAACATTTAACATGGCCTCCTGAAAGATTTAACATAAATTAGTAAAAACATCTTATATATCATAATGTTAATATGTTTTTACAAATATAACATTTAACAATTCGCCTAAAAACATCATTATGAGTGACCATATTTAGAAATACAATACGCCAAAACAATGAAATTAGGTGTTATTACTCCTATTGCGCAGGACGGTCCTCTAAAGGGCCATCCCAGCCCCTAACATTAATCGCGAGAAAAGATATGGACCTTCCCCCCAACTTCCATCGAGATGTAGTCATCTACAAATAAATCGTGTTTGAATGATGCGTAGTCTATATAACCTTGAGCCGCCTCAGGAATTGAATCCATATAGAGCTGATCAAATAAATTTATGGCGAACTCAAGTTCATTCTCATGAGAACCATGATAATGATTTTCCCAGGCTTCTTGAGCAGACTCTACGTCTCCGTAATAGAGCAACAGCTCTGCTCCCAGCTCGCCTACCTCTGAAATAAATGTCGCCATTCTTTGAATGGATTTTATACTTTCGCGTCCAATTACATTCACGGAGCCAAACCCTTCGGACGCATGAACACCAAATTCTTCTGCGCCAAGCGCCGGACTTTCCAATATCATTTTCTTAATTTCTTTCTGAATTTTATAAAGTGGCTGGTCTGCTCGAACCCACTTACCGTATAGCTGGCCTTGGCGATAAGCCTCGAGGCATATAACGAAAATTCTGGGACCGGATTTATTAATTTGAGAGGAGTTGTTCGAAGATGTAAGATCGTTTAAGCTGTCAAAAGACATGGTCGGACTCCTTGTAAGTCTAACTGTGTTTAGGGTAGTAACGGTGCTTCAACACTGTTATTACCCGCTTTGTTTCTTACTGCATGAAACCTACTTTTATATTAGACTAAAATCGTGATCCTGTAAATATTTTTTTAGACTTTTTTCACTATTTTCTGCCAATCTTTATCGTTTTTTAAAACATATTTTGCAGCTTCATTATAGAAATCTTCCACTTCTGCAATTGAAAACTCTTTGCAGTAGCTTTTGATTTCTTCAAATAAAATGGATGGGGTTTGAATGCGTATTTTTTCGAAGGTTTTGGTCTGGCTCGGGTTAATAA
>Ga0207050_1167_pt1 | contig 10468 bp, 10 predicted proteins | sample Alteio_BWMinCont_64_FD_153291 | JGI IMG/M metagenome (GOLD analysis project Ga0207050, IMG submission 153291) | Enriched cells from forest soil in Barre Woods Harvard Forest LTER site, Petersham, Massachusetts, United States -... | ecosystem: Environmental > Terrestrial > Soil > Temperate forest >...
AATTCCCGTATTCTTTTCTGATTGTTTCGAATTTTGACCTCCGGATTTTGATATTTTATTGAGAGTGAATTGGGGTGGGTATGATGGATGGTATAATGAGCGTATAATAAGCATATGATGAGTGAGGTTGGGTAGAGCATGATTGGGAATTGAAATTGAAAGAAATTGGCATTGGACTAAGGATGAGAATTGAAATAGGAATATTGCAATAGGAATAAGGAATAGGAAGCGGGATGGAAATGAAAATGGACATGAAAATGGACATGGAGATGGAGATGGAGATGGAGATGGAGATGGAGATGGAGATGGAGATGGAGATGGACATGGACATGGGAACTTGAACCTAAACCCAAATTTGAACTTGAACTTGAACTTGAACTTGAATTGAATTGACTTGAATTGAAAGGAATCAAAAGTATGAAAAATAATCTCCCTCTCCGTAAACCTTGCGTTATTGCAAATTGGAAAATGCATGGATCTAAAGTTGAGAATCAAAACTTAATTGATGAATTAATAGCTCAAACGAGGCAATTAACAGCAACCTCAACTTCGCGCATCCAGGATCTTGTCCCGCTTGGCTCCGGAAAAGATTTATCCCCTCAGGCTGCTTCTTCAGATGCTGTCTCAGATCCTTCTTCAGATTCTTCATTAGAGGTTCCATCAGGATTAGAGGTTCCATCAGGATTAGAGGTTTCATCAGGATTAGAGGTTCCATCAGGATTAGAGGTTCCATCAGATGCTTCATTAGATGACTTAGATTCTTCTTCTATCGATATTTTTCTTTGTCCTCCAAACGTTTATCTTGAACAAATCTCTCATCTCATTCAGAACAGCGTTTTTCAATTAGCGGCCCAAAATGTGTATTGTGAAAATCAGGGGGCATTTACAGGCGAAATTTCTCCATCTATGTTGGTTGACTTAGGTTGTCGCGCGGTGATTATTGGTCATTCTGAACGACGCAGCTTATTAGCTGAAGATAATGATCTGATTGCAAGAAAGTTTCTGGCAGCGTATCATGTGGGGCTTGTTCCAATTCTTTGTGTTGGGGAAACCAGACTGGAACGAGAAAATGGCAAGACACTAGATGTCGTTCGGAGTCAAGTGATGTCTGTGTTAAATTTAGCCAAAATTTCTGCTTTTCAATTGGCCATGATAGCCTATGAACCTGTTTGGGCAATTGGTACCGGAATTGCGGCCAGCCCAGAAGATGCGGAAGAGGTACAGGCTTTTATTCGAAGCTTGCTGGCTGAACAGGATTTCGCCATTGCCCAAAAAACAAGGATCCTCTATGGAGGTAGTGTGAATGGGGTGCTGGCCAAAGATTTATTTGCTAAACCCGATATCGATGGCGGGTTAATTGGGGGGGCTTCTTTAGTGGCCCAAGAATTTTTATCAATATGTGAAGCAGCTAAAATGAGAGTGCAGCTAAAATGAAAACATTACGGAGATAAAAACATTATGGAACAAATCGTAACCATTATTCATATCTGTACCGCATTGGCCTTGATAGTATTTATATTACTGCAACAGGGTAAAGGGGCTGAAGCGGGTGCGTCCTTTGGTGCTGGTGCCTCGCAGACAATTTTTGGCAGCCAAGGAACAGGATCATTGCTGACGCGAATCACGGCAATACTCGCTTGTACTTTTTTTATCACCAGCCTGATACTGGGTTATTTAGCAATTCACTTAAATAAAGCCAAAAGCATTGATGAGTTATTAGAAATAGCCCCGCAAACTCAGCCAAGCTCGGGAAGCAATACAGAAATACAAAAAGAAAGAGAGATAGAAAAAGAAACAAAATCGACAACGGGAACACAATCAATAACGGGAACACATAGTACTAATAAAGCTGAAAGTCCAACAGAAACTGCTACTCAGAAACTACCCAGTGATAATGAGAAAGGGGCCAGCGCAAAGAAATCAAACCATCCCTTGTCCGGAAAGGAAAATAACGATATTCCTAAACTTCCTGAAAGTCAATTACCTAGCAGTTCTAGTGATTGATTAGAAATTAATGGAAAATAAAGTTTGGAAATAAACTAAGAATGTTCATAGCAGAAGTGGTGAAATTGGTATACACGCTACCTTGAGGTGGTAGTGGCGCAAGCCGTGCCGGTTCGAGTCCGGCCTTCTGCACCAACTCATTAGATCTAATCAAAAGCGAAGCATACTCCCGTGAGCAATTTTTAAAGAATTTTTAGTAATTGTTCGGGTATAACGCTTGAATTTCCGAAAATCTGGACGTTCAAGGGGAGTACGTAAACGGTTACAATTTTTAAAGCGAGATTGCCCAAAAATGGGTGTTCATGGATGGAACGAGAATGGTTACTGATCTCATCATCTGGCCATACCTAGCCTAATTGACATATCTGATTTATACTCAGGCGATGCTTGAACAATACTTTCCTGTCTTGGTTTTTATTATCCTGGCTGCAATATTTGGAGTGATTCCGATTGCTCTGGGAGCCATTCTTGCCCCAAGAAAACCAAATAACATTAAAACCGCAGCTTATGAATGTGGCTTCCCTCCCTTTGAAAATGCGCGCATGAAATTTGATCTGCGTTATTACCTGATTGCCATTTTATTTATCATTTTTGATTTAGAAATTGTTTTTTTATTTCCCTGGGCTGTATCGCTCAATAAAATTGGAGCCATTGGTTTTATTAGTATGGCTATATTCTTGCTACTATTACTCGTTGGCTTTATTTATGAATGGCAGAAGGGGGCTTTAGAGTGGGAATAGAGGGGATCATTAAGCAGGGTTTTTTTACCACTACAGTTGATCAACTGCTAAATTGGGCGCGTAGTGGTTCACTTTGGCCTGTCACCTTCGGTTTGGCCTGCTGTGCGGTCGAAATGATGCATGCAGGGGCAGCAAGATACGATCTAGATCGTTTTGGAGTGATGTTTAGACCCAGTCCTCGTCAATCTGACGTCATGATAGTAGCAGGTACTCTTTGTAATAAAATGGCTCCTGCCTTAAGACGAGTCTATGATCAAATGGCAGAACCTAAATGGGTTATTTCAATGGGGTCCTGTGCGAATGGGGGTGGCTATTATCATTATTCCTATGCCGTAGTGCGAGGTTGTGATCGTATCGTTCCAGTGGATATCTATGTGCCCGGTTGTCCACCCACTGCAGAAGCATTACTATACGGGATCATTCAATTGCAAAATAAAATTAAACGAACCAATACGATCGCCAGGACTTAATCAGATGACAGAGCACATAACAGAACAGATGACAGATCAGATGAGAGATCAGATGAGAGATCAGATGAGAGATCAGATCCTGGAGAAGCTGGGAGAGCTGATTGATTCGGCAGAAAATACTTTAGGGGAATGTAGTCTCGAGGTTGCACCCAAAAATCTGATTGAACTCTGTCTTAATTTACGTGATCTGCCAGAATTTCATTTTGAAATGCTGATTGATCTTTGTGGGGTCGACTATCTGGATTTTGGCGTATCAGAATGGAGCACGCAGGAGGCGACTCACACTGGTTTTTCCAGAGGAGTTTTTGAGCAGAAAACTAATATCAAATGGGATAAACCTCGTTTTTCTGTGGTTTATCATCTACTTTCTCTTAAAAATAATCAACGCATACGTATCAAAACGTATACGGATGAAGAACCTCTGATTATCCCTTCCGTGATAGAAATTTGGAATTCTGCCAATTGGTATGAGAGAGAAGCCTTCGATCTTTTCGGAATTTTATTTGATGGGCATCCTGATTTAAGGCGGATCCTGACTGATTATGGTTTTATTGGTCACCCCTTTAGGAAGGATTTTCCACTGATTGGCAATGTAGAAATGCGTTATTCTGCGAAAGATCAACGTGTCATTTACGAACCTGTGAGTATTAGTCCCAGAACCTTAGTTCCCAAGACTATTCGTTGGGACCGGGTCCCAGATTGAGCGCAGATTGAGTGCAGATTGAGCGCAAATTGAGCGCAAATTGATTGTAGATGGATTGTAAAGGATCTCAAAAGGATCTCAAATTGATCGCAAATTGATCGAAAGTCTCAAATGGATTACTGTTACGATCACTTTTGAACATGCAATCCGTTTTGGATTTGTAATCACTTTTTAGCTGCTTCACATGGATTTGCAATCACTTTTAGCCCAAGTCCCATGCTAACCAAGGAATCATTGTTAAATGTCAGAGATTAGAAATTATACGGTAAACTTTGGACCGCAACATCCCGCTGCTCATGGCGTATTGCGTTTGATCTTGGAAATGGATGGAGAAGTGATTATCCGTGCCGATCCACATGTGGGTCTATTGCATCGAGCGACAGAAAAATTAGCAGAATCGAAGCCTTACAATCAAAGCATTGGCTACATGGATAGATTAGATTATGTGTCTATGATGTGTAATGAACATGGTTATGTCCTAGCAATAGAAAAATTATTAGGTATTAAACCCCCTGTACGTGCTCAATATATTCGAGTCATGTTTGATGAAATTACGCGTATTTTAAATCATTTACTCTGGCTAGCGGGTCATGCCTTAGATATTGGGGCCATGACGGTATTCGTGTATTGCTTTCGTGAGAGAGAAGATTTATTAGATTGCTACGAAGCTGTTTCGGGCGCCAGAATGCATGCAACCTATTACCGTCCAGGTGGTGTTTATCGAGATTTACCCGATAGAATGCCAAAATATAAACCTTCCCGTTGGCATTCGGCAAAAGAAACCGATAAGATGAATCAACTTCGAACGGGAAATTTACTGGATTTCATTTGGGATTTTACCGAAAGATTTCCAGGCTGTGTGGATGAATACGAAACTTTATTAACGGAGAATCGTATTTGGAAACAAAGAACCGTTGGTATTGGAAAAGTTTCCCCGGAACGAGCTTTGCAATTGGGTTTTACCGGGCCCATGCTGCGGGGCTCGGGAGTGGCCTGGGATTTAAGAAAAAAACAACCTTACGCAGTTTATGAGCATCTGGATTTTGATATTCCTATTGGCCGAGAGGGAGATTCCTATGATCGTTATCTGGTTCGGGTAGAGGAAATGCGTCAATCGAATCGTATTATCCGTCAATGCGTGGAATGGTTAAGACAAAATCCAGGATCAGTCATGTTGGGAGATCATAAAATTACTCCACCGACGCGCATGGAAATGAAAAATGATATGGAATCATTAATACATCATTTTAAATTATTTACGGAAGGGTATAGTGTACCACGAGGTGAAGCTTATGCGGCCATCGAACATCCCAAAGGAGAATTCGGAGTCTATTTGATTTCTGATGCTGCTAATAAACCTTATCGTCTCAAAATTCGGGCGGCCGGTTTTCCACATTTAGCGGCTTTCGATGAAATGGCGAAAGGGCATATGCTAGCGGATGCGGTGGCTATTATCGGTACGCTTGACATTGTCTTTGGAGAAATTGATCGATGAGCGACTCTAACAGCAAAGATAATCGAGATAACCGGAATAACCGAGATAACCGGGATAACCGGGATAACAGGGATAACAGGGATAACCGGGATAACCGAGATAACCGGGATAACCGAGATAACCAAGGAAATCAAGGAAATCAAGAAAACCAAGGAAATCAAGAAAACCAAAATCATCTGGATAACAGTGAATATAAAACTGCCATACAACTCTTATCTTATGCGGCCAAAAGCAAAATTGATCAATGGTTGACAAAATTTCCAAAAGATAGAAGACAATCTGCGGTATTATTTGCCCTAAAAATAGTACAGGAAGAACAACCAGGGGGTTATTTAAATGAGGCCTCAATGGATGCAGTCGCTGCTTATTTAGGAATGCCAAAGATTGCCGTTTATGAAGTTGCTAGTTTTTATACCTTGTTTGAATTGAGCCCAGTGGGTCGGCATAAAATTGCCCTTTGTACTAATATTTCCTGTATGTTAAATAATTCTGCGGAGATCGCGGAGCACCTAAAAGATCGTTTGGGTATTAATTTTGGAGAAACTACTGCCGATGGCCGCTTTACTTTAAAAGAAGTGGAATGTCTTTGTGCTTGTGGTGGGGCACCTGTGATGCAAGTGGGTGATCACTACCATGAACAACTCACACCCGAAAAAGTCGATCGCATTTTAGCGGAGTTGGAGTAGTTGTATGGCCAATGAAGTTTGCTTTAGAACGCTACATTTACCAGAGCCCTGGAGTTTAGAATCCTATTTAAGTGTGGGGGGGTATGAGGTTTGGAAGAAAATAATCCAGGAAAAAATAAAACCCGAAATTATTATTGATGAACTTAAACTATCAGGATTGAGGGGCAGAGGAGGAGCAGGTTTTCCAACGGGTTTAAAATGGAGTTTTATGCCCCGGCAAGCTGCCACTCAAAAATATTTAGTGTGTAATTCAGATGAGGGAGAACCTGGCACTTTTAAAGATCGAGATATCCTACGTTTTAATCCTCATCAATTATTAGAAGGCATGGCTATTGCCAGTTATGTGATGAATGCGACCGTGGCTTATAATTATATTCGAGGCGAATATATCGAACCTTTTCAGCGAATGGAAAAAGCATTAGAAGAAGCTCGCTCTCTTCGGTTCATTGGACAGAATATTTTAGATAGCGATATTCATATCGAAATACATAATCTACTCGGTGCAGGTGCTTATATTTGTGGCGAAGAGACTGCAATGATGGAATCCATAGAGGGGAAAAAAGGTTTTCCTCGTTTTAAACCGCCTTTTCCAGCAAATTATGGTGTGTATGGTTGCCCAACCAATATTAATAATACCGAAACACTGGCTTCAGTCCCGGTTATTTTACAAAAAGGGGGCAAATGGTTTTTAGAATTGGGCAAGCCAAACAATGGTGGAACTAAAATCTTCAGTGTCTCGGGACATGTCCGAAAACCTGGAAATTATGAGGTTTCTTTAGGCATTCCCTTTGCAGAGTTATTGGAATTAGCCGGTGGACTCCGTGAAGGCAGAACTTTAAAAGCTGTTATTCCTGGAGGTTCTTCTGCTCCGGTTTTGCCTGCGAACATTATCATGAACACCACGATGGATTTTGATGCTTTAACCCAAGCGGGTTCTATGCTGGGTTCAGGGGCTGTTATTGTTATGGATGACTCTACTTGTATGGTTAGTTGTCTTGAAAGACTGGCTTATTTTTATTTCGATGAATCCTGTGGTCAATGTTCACCTTGTCGTGAAGGGACCGGTTGGTTATGGCGAATCTTGAATCGTATCAAAAATGGGCGGGGAAAAATGGCTGATCTCGATTTATTGAATTCAGTTGCAGGCAATATTATGGGGCGTACGATTTGTGCGTTAGGAGATGCCGCGGCTATGCCAGTACAAAGTTTTTTAAAATATTTCCAGGAAGAGTTTGAATCTCATTGTGATCGTTTTGGGACCGGTCCCAAACAGTCAATGGTCCCAAAGGATCAAATGTGATAGATCAAGATGTGAATCGGTCCCAAAAAGAGGATTAAATAGTCATGGCACTAATTGAAATTAATGGCAAGAAAATAGAAGCTGAACAAGGCTCGATGATCATCGAAGCCGCTGATCGTGCTGGTATTTGGATCCCTCGCTTTTGCTATCACAAAAAATTATCTATCGCCGCCAATTGTCGAATGTGTTTAATTGATGTGGAAAAAGCGCCCAAAGCTTTGCCTGCTTGTGCGACACCTATTACAGATGGCATGAAAGTTTGGACTCGCTCCAGTAAAGCCTTGCAAGCTCAACAAGCAGTGATGGAATTTCTATTAATTAACCACCCCTTAGATTGTCCCATTTGTGATCAGGGGGGAGAATGTGAATTACAGGATATTGCCTTAGGCTATGGCAGAGATGCTTCTCGTTATCAAGAAGGAAAACGTTCTGTTCTCGATCACGACATTGGTCCTCTCGTTTCAACTGATATGACTCGCTGTATACAATGTACTCGCTGTGTTCGCTTTGGAACAGAAGTTGCAGGACTTCGAGAACTGGGGGCGACCGGTCGGGGAGAGGAATTGGAAATTGGTACTTTTATAGAAAAATCCATGGTTTCAGAACTTTCAGGCAATATTATTGATATTTGTCCTGTGGGTGCGCTCACTTCGAAACCTTATCGTTTTAGTGCTAGAGCCTGGGAATTGGCCCAAAAACCGAGTATTGCTCCACATGATTGCCTGGGCTCACATATTTTTCTTCATTTAAGAGAAAACGAAGTGATGCGAGTAGTCCCAAGAGAAAATGAAGCCATTAATGAAGTGTGGCTCTCTGATAGAGATCGTTTTAGTTATGAAGGGCTTTATCAGGGGCGTCTTGAAAAACCCCAACGTAAAGTAGATGGACACTGGAAAACAATTGATTGGGTTGAAGCTTTGGAATTTGCTGCCGCAGCATTATTAAAATGTGAATCTAATGAAGAAGCTTCTAACCTGGCTGCTTTAGTCTCTCCGAATGCGACTACTGAAGAATGTTATTTATTGCAAAAACTCTTACGAGCTTTGGGTTCTCATAATATTGACCATCGTTTACGTCAAGTTGATTTTAGTGATCAAGATATTATGCCACTTTTTCCGAACGCGGGGATTAAAATTGCCGATCTAGAAGCGCAAACGGCTATTTTGTTAGTGGGTTCCGAGGTTCGGGCAGAACAACCCCTATTAGGATTAAAACTGCGGAAAGCCGCTTTAGCAGGCAGTCAAATATTTATGATTAATCCAATCGATTTTACGATGAATTTTGAAATGGCAGATAAAATTATCGTAGAGGCTGGAGATTTAGGTTCTGGCTTAGCTTTGGTTGCTAAAGCCCTCATTGATTTAACGGGTCATCAACAGGCTCTCAATGATGCGCAATGGTTAAATGAAGTGAAGCCTTCTAGGGCAGCCATACAAATAGCCAAACAATTACAAGAAAGTGAAAATACGCTAGTTTTATTAGGTACTCTGGGGCTACATCATCCTGAAGCTTCTAGGCTTCGATCTTTATGTCATTTAATTGCTGAATTATCCGGGGCAAAATTGGGCTGCTTAAGCGATGGAGCGAATGCAGCCGGTGCTTGGGTAGCAGCTGCTCTTCCGCATCGTCTGCCAGGCGGCGAAACCATTGCAAACCCTGGTTTAAATGCAAGCGAGATGTTTGGGCTTAAGATCAAAACGCAAATTTTATTTAATATTGATCCCGACTTAGATTGTGGAGATGGGGCAAACATTTTAAAACAATTAAATCTTATTTCTACAGTCATTGCTTTCACGCCTTTTGAAAGTGAAACATTAAGAGAAGTGGCCGATCTTCTATTACCCATTTGTCCATTTAATGAAAATAGCGGTTGTTATATTAATATGGAAGGTCAGTGGCAAACTTTTCATGCAGCGGCAACGCCTTTAGGAGAAGCGCGTCCAGCCTGGAAGATCTTGCGAGTATTAGGGAATCTCTGTCAATTACCTGGTTTTGATTATCAGGCTGTCGATCAAATCTTATATGATGTCAAGAGTTCGCTTTCAGGTAGTGAAGACTTACAAGCTTGGCAAAGAGGCCCCTTAGATGAAATCCTGCAGAAAACAAAAATGCAGTTACATTCAAAAAATGCCTTAAATCGATCAAAACATACCTCAGAGCACTTAGAACGATCAGAGCACTTAGAACAATCAGAAAATTTAGAACGATCAGAGAATTTAGAACGATCAGACCGATCCGATCGAACAGATCAATCAAATCGTTCAAACAATGCTTGTCGATCAGACAATGCTTTAGTTCGAATAGCCCTCGTTCCCAGTTTCTCCTCCGACAATCTTTTACGTCGTGCGCCTGCACTGCAGGCTGCCGAAAAAGAAAGGCGGGGGGAAGCTTTACTGATGATGAATGATTGGGAGGCTAAAAAACGAGGTTTACAAACTGGTGATTTTGTTCGTGCCTCTGTGCGAGAAGCAAAATTAATATTAGCTTTACACATCGATGATACTTTACCCAATCAAGTGGTCATGATCCCCAGCGCTTTGGCGGAAACTTTGCCGCTAGGACCCGCTTATGCAAACGTGGAGGTTCAGCTTGCTGCAAACCTTTTATGAATTCGCTTGGATAATACTAAAAATTCTTTTGGTGGTTTTGCCATTAATGTTAATGGTTGCCTATCTTACTTATGCAGAACGCCGAGTGATTGGGTTTATACAAGTTCGTTTGGGCCCCAATCGTGTAGGCCCTTTTGGTTTATTACAACCCATTGCGGATATCGTTAAATTATTTTTTAAAGAAATAATTGTCCCGCATCGTTCTAATCACTATCTATTTATCATTGCCCCAATGCTAGCGCTAGGTCCTGCTCTAGCGGCCTGGGCTGTCATCCCCTTTGATTATCAGCTGGTCATTGCCGATCTCAATATTGGTTTATTATATTTATTCGCAATGACCTCTCTTGGGGTATATGGCATTGTTATCGCTGGTTGGGCAGCCAATTCTCGGTATTCATTTTTAGGGGCTTTGCGTTCTGCGGCACAGATTATTTCGTATGAAATTCCGATGGGATTTGCTT
>Ga0207050_1170_pt1 | contig 10381 bp, 9 predicted proteins | sample Alteio_BWMinCont_64_FD_153291 | JGI IMG/M metagenome (GOLD analysis project Ga0207050, IMG submission 153291) | Enriched cells from forest soil in Barre Woods Harvard Forest LTER site, Petersham, Massachusetts, United States -... | ecosystem: Environmental > Terrestrial > Soil > Temperate forest >...
ATTGTTTTTGATATGCTACTTTAACCGATGGCAGCAGATACGGATTTCGTACTATATCGCGGGTTAGCTGACGTATATCCTCTATTTGGTACACCAACGAAACCCCGCTTGGCACTAAACTATCATACGCTGGATTTTTTTGGTTCAAATTCTGTGGATAGTCAGGATAAACAATGGATGATTGTTAGAACATTGCAGAGCGCAAATTGTGCATATCAAAATCTATGCGCGCGCTGGTCTCGGGCAAGGCGTATAGTAAGGCATCAAGATCGGTATGAAAGGCGGCTCGCAAGGAGATCGCAGCTTTTAACCCCATCTGATAGGGCGTATTTTGATTGTTGTCATATGCGATTGGATTATGAAACAATAATGTCTCCGGATGAGAAAATAAATCTAGAATATAAAATGATGAAAAATATATATCCAAAAGTTTACGGTCAAGACCACCCTTTTAATTTTAAAGATTTTTATATAATGTGTGACGCCGCTGATCATTTATTACAAAGCCGAAACTTTAAAGATAGTGATGCTTTATGGATTATTTATCATGTGTCTCAAGAAGATATTAAGGGAACTCAATATGCGAAGCAACAACAAATAGCATTAAATGGATTGAAAAAAGAAATTGGTTTAGCAAAAAGCAGGTTGACTACGGCACAAGAACAACAGCAACAAAAAGCGGATCTTGAAAAAAATCAAGCAGTTGTTGTGCAAGAGCCAAGGCAAAGAGATGAGGATGCTTTGATACAGCGTCGAGTTGCGCGTTTAGAAAATGAAATGAAAGAATCTGTCAAAGAAGAAACTCAAGTTCGGCAAAAAATTGCAATGAACGCAGATGATGAACAAAGGTCATTGGATAAACAAATTTTAATGAGTAAGGATACTCAAGCTTTTGAATCGTGGAAACGTAGAGTAGTAAGAAATATTGATAGAACGAAAACGTATAAAGAACTTTTGTCTTGGTGTAGTTTAATACTTTGTTGTATGGAGGCTTCTTTTGAAAATGCTGACCAAGTTAAAGAAAATCATTTTCAAGATGAACAAAATTATTTTGATATCATGCACATAATTCATGTTGATATCATGCACATAATTCATGTTGATGAGCCAAAACAAAGAAAAGCATTGGAACAAGACTATACTTCAGAGGGCAGAGGTATAGTTGTCAACTTTAAAGAAGCTAAAAAACATATAGAAAATATTGATCATTTAAGAAGGTTCAACGATCAGGAGCAAGGTGTTCGTCAACAGCTTGGTTTACAACAAAATGAGGAGTTTTGTGCAGCGAAGAAGGCATATAAAATTCAAACCATTCATGATCAAATTTCAGGATTACTGAAAAAATTGTCTAATGCTCAACAAAATTCTAATTCAAGTTGTGCTCCTATAAATCCACGTTATTTTAGAGGTCAATTGTCGGAAATAAATGCTGAATTGGCTTTGATGTCTAAGAATAGTGACAATACACATCTTTTTAAATCACGAGATCAGTTGTCGCAACAAATGAATGCAATGTTTCCCTCAGCAGATTTGTCAAAGCAAGGAGCAGTTGCTTCTGGTAAAAAATTATTGAAAGAGGGAAGAGCTTAACGATCAATAATTTTATTTGATAGAATTTGATTACACAGACCTCTTAAAAAATACCATAGTTTATGCTACCTTGATGATCAGTGAAGTAACTTTATTGATTACAAGGAAATGTGCATGGCTATGGTATTTCATTTTGCACAACTAACATATTTAATAATTGCTGCGGTCTGTTTGATTGGTTTTATGGTGTATCGGTTGCGATTTTATGTTCCGACGGTATACCGATATCCATTGACTGACTTTATTGCCTCAAAAAATCTTCAATCATCGCTTCTTTGTACGCAGTTTTTTTTCTGGGTACGACTCTTTGCCTTATTTTTAATGGTTATTTTAATTGGGAAGCCACAGTTTGTGGATAGTAAATCTAAGATTACTATTGATGGTATTGATATTGTTTTGGCTCTTGATGTGTCGGGAAGTATGGCTTTGTTTGATGATGTACAAGATCGTCGTACGCGCTTACAAGTTGCAAAACAAGAAGCGTTAAAGTTTATAGAAAAACGAACGAATGATGCTATCGGCCTTGTCATTTTTGGACGCTACGCTTTAGCGCGTTGTCCGCTTACAATGGACAAGGGAATCTTGAAATCGATTGTTGGAGATCTTGAAATTGGTCAACCAAGCAACGATATGCAGATGATGACGATGCTTTCTCAGGGACTGGTAACTGCATGTCGTCGATTGCAAAATTCTAAAGCAAAAAGTAAAATAGTGGTGCTTTTAACGGATGGTGCACCATCGCCGGGTGATTTGCCGCCACAAGATGCGCTTAACATTGCCAAAGAACTTGGTATAAAAATATATACCATAGGAGTTGGTGGTGAGCATGGTGGTTTGGCGCAAGATCCGATATTTGGTATTCAGCGCGTTAACACTCCTTTAAATAAATCGTTGTTGCAGCAGCTTGCAACAGAGACTGGTGGAAAGTTTTTTGAAGCAAAAAATCCAAAAGATTTAGCGGTTATTTATGATACGATTGATCGCCTTGAAAAACGTAAAACAGAAACAGAAATGTATCATCAATATTATGATTATTTTATGCCTATATTGTGGACAGTTGTTTGTTTGTTGATTGCGGAACTGTTTATGGCAACTTGGATTTGGTTTATAGTCTAAAATTATAAAGAGGTTTTCATGCTGGAGCACATTGGATTGGTACATTTTGCGCAGATGAGCAATCTGTTTAAAATAATTTTGCTGTTCATCTTTGTTGTTATTTGTAGCGGCGTTAAATGGTATAAATCGCTGCGGGCGATCAAAGCATTATCTTCATCTCGATTACGGTCGGTGGTTCTTCATAACGCATCTTTTTTTCGTCGATTCATAAAATATAGTTTAACGCTTGTAGGTTTTATAGCATTGCTTTTGGCGCTTCTTAAGCCACAATGGAATAAAAAAGAAGAACAAGTTGAACAACAGGGACGAGATTTGCTTATTGCGGTAGATATTTCGCGCAGTATGTTGTGTTCAGATGAAAAGCCAAACCGGCTTGAGTTTGCTAAGCAAAAAATTAAAAAGATTTTATACAATTTAAAGTGCGAGCGTGTTGGATTGATTGTTTTTGCGGGTGAAGCAGTTGTTCAATGCCCACTAACCATTGATTACAGTGCATTTTTTATGTTTTTAGACAATCTTGATGTTGCAACTATTTCTTCGGGAACAACCACTATTGATGGAGCGATTCATACAGCTCTTGGTATTTTTGAAGCAATGCCAGAAAAAAAGACGAAACTATTGTGCTTGTTTACGGATGGTGAAGATTTTTCTACTAACTTAGGTGGGGTAAAGGACAAGGCTGCAAGTCAGAAATTATCAATCTTTACGTTTGGGATTGGATCGGGCAATGGAGCTCCAGTTCCTATCTATGACAATCAAGGTAAAAATATTGGATTTGAAAAAGATGACAAAAGTAATGTCATCATGTCAAAACTCAATGAAGGTATTTTGAAAAATTTGTCAGAGCAAACAGGTGGAAAATATATTCGAGCAACTCGCGATGAGCGTGATGTGCAAAAATTTATTGGATTAGTTCAAGCTTTTGAAAAAGACAAAATGGGCAATCAATCATTTGAGCGCTATCAAGAACAGTATCCGTATTTTATTGCAATAAGTTTTCTTTGTTTTGGATTGGAATGGTTGTTATGAAATTATACATCTTATTATCGTTTATTTTTTGTTCAATGTTGGTACAAACTAATTTTTTAACAGATGCGTGGTATCAGTATCAAGCACAGCATGCTTACACGGCATCAAATTATGATCGAGCTGGTACGCTTTATACTCAATTGTTGCAACAAGATCCGTATGATGCTCAAGCAAATTATAATATGGGATTAGTGCTGTATGGACAAAAAAATTATGAAACAGCTTCTCATTATTTTGAACGTGCAGCTGCGCATTCTGGGCGTCAATTAACATTAAAAGAGCATGCATTGTTTAACCAAGGAAATGCATACGTTGAACAGAAAAAACTGTATGAAGCGATTGGATCATATTCGAAAGTTTTGGAAATTAATCCCAAAAATGATCGAGCTCGCCATAACTTGGAGTATGTAAAACAGTTGCTTCAAGAACAGCAGCAAAAAACAAATGAAGCCCAGGACAAGGATCCGAGGAATCAGTCAAATCAAGATCAACAAAAGAGTGATCAAAACCAAGAACAAAAAAATTCAAAATCTCAAAATCAGCAGCAGCAAGATCAACAAAATTCGTCGCAGAAAGATGGTGATGGTCAGGATCAAAAAAATAAGCAGCAGTCAGACGGTAATCAAAACCAGTCAAAAGATAAGCACAACAAAGACGCATCTTCAAAAAAAGATTCAGATGAAACATCAAAAGAAGATGTAGCTGACAAGTTGCAAAAATCAAGCGAAGCCCAGGACAAAGATGCGCAGACCCAGTCAAAGAAAAACAATCAGTCAAAGAAGGACGTGTCCGACAAGGCCTTGGCGAAATCGGATGATACCAAAAAAGATGCGCTTGAAAAGGCTGGTAAGTCCTCGTCTCAAGAGTCTTCAAATATTCAAGGTGATCAGGAGCAAGCAGTAGCTTTACAAGATGTGTACGCTGATGAAATGCAACAAAAACCAGAAGGTGATGAGCGACTTGATGAGCGTGCAGTCATGGTGATGCAGAAGTTACAAGAGCAAGAAGATCATGTGCAAAAACAGTTGTTAAAAATGAATGTTTCCAAACAAGGAGCTTTCGGGTATGGACAAAAAAATTGGTAATATTTTTCGATTATGTATGGTGTTGCTGGTAGGACAAGGAATTTTTACCAAGGGCCTACGCGTTGTTGTGCAAAATTCACAACAACAACAAATCAGTCAAGCTGAAATAGGAATACCTTTTTTGGTACAGTTGTTTGTTGATGATTTTGAGCCGCGTGAACAGCCTAAGGGCATTGAGCAAGCACAAAATTGCACCGTCCAAATGTATGGCACGACGCAATCGTCAAATTATATAAATGGCAAACAAAGCCAAAGAATTATTTTTACGTATGTGGTAACTCCTGATAAAAAGGGTAGCTTGGAGCTTGGTCCTATCACCGTAGTTGGTCAAGATGGGAGCGAAGTTAGTACGGATAAAATTATCATACCCGTGGGTGACATTGCTGAGCCTGAGTATAAAGTCAAGCAGCCTTACGCATTGGTAACTGACGTAGATCAAAAATCAGTATACCTTGGACAAAAAGTTACGATTTTTTTACGTTTTTGTTATACCCAAGGGTTTGAAGGCCTTTCGATTGAAAATAATCCGATTCGTGGCGCGCATTTTGGTTACCAAGAACAAAACTGGCAACAATCAACTATTACACTAGGTGAACATGAGTATTCATGTAAGCAAATTTATTTTGAAATCTATCCTCAAGAGCTTGGTACCTTGGTGATACCGCAATTTAAAGCGACCTTTATGCCGGAACAAAATCAACAACAAGGCATGGGCAATCTCTTTAGTTTGTTTGGTTTTTCAAATGCAAAAATGATTCAATCATATCCTCGTGGGATAGAAGTAAAACCACTGCCTACAACATCCCAATATCAGGGCGTAACGGCGATTGGACAATTTCATAAAATTAGTTTTACATTGAACCAAAAAAAGGGCCAGGTGGGTGAAGGTCTTGCCGCAAAAATGGTGGTGGAAGGTGATGGAAATTTGGAAGTTGTTAAGGCTCCTGGGCTTTTTGTTCCTGATGGGTTGCGATTTTATGAGGGGAACAGCTCGATGCAGCGCATTGACGAGCACCTTGCAAAAAAAACATTTGAATGGATCTTGCAAGCTGATGCTCCAGGAACTTACATAATTCCTGCACAACAATTTATTTATTTTGATCCCAGCTCAGCATCTTACCAGGTACTGCATTCTGAGTCTGCAAGGCTGACGGTAGAAGGAGTCGCGCAACAAGCTGGACCTGTTGAAGAGCATCGTGATACCCAGGCTTTATCGCAACCAGAAGAAATTGTATTGCCATCTCCTGTCTCAGATGAAGTTACGTATGTTCATACAACAGGATTACCATCAAAGGTGGGCAAGCAAGAATCATTTTCAGACTTTTTAGGATGGTTGATTATCGTATTGTTGTTGGCAATGGTTTTGATTTTTATAGGGTGGCTGCTACGGCCATATCTTTTACAAATCTTTTTTATTCAAAGCTTGCAGTATCGATGGTTATTTTGGAAATATTGCCGCAGAAATGACATTCAAGCAGTGTATCAACTGTTTGAGCAGCTTGGGATACGGTATGGTTTTGGGTTGCAAAGCCCTGAGCTACAACAATGTTTTCGTGATTTAAATTTGTCTGACGATGTCTTTGAGAACTGGAAAAATTTTGTTGAGATGTTATTGGAATTTAATTTTGCATCTAAAAAAAGCGAAGAAGACGTAATGCTTGCCTTTAATTTGGCAAAACAGTGGTTTCCAATTATACTTTCATGTTGTAAATTGTTGTATAAGAAACGATAAAATTCTATATTTTTTCACACACTATGTTGATTGGATTATTATGTTTGAGCAAGTCTTAGGGCTCCTGTGGGAAGCTGCGCTGACCACTGAAGAGTTTTTTTGGACGTATATTGCCGCTCCAGGTCTTATTGGTCTAGGCCTGTATCTTTCGATTAAATCTCGATTTTTTCAAATACGACAATTTCCGGCGATTGTAAAAATATTTGCAGGATTTGCGCGTCAAAAAAATACCGATACTGCAAAGCGCGGTATTGCTCCCATTCATGCATTTTTTGCGGCAATTGGTGGTTCAATTGGGGTGGGAAATCTGGTGACCGTTGGAGTTACGCTTCAAATTGGTGGTCCTGGTGCAGTATTTTGGATGTGGTTTGCAGCTCTTATGGGGATGCTGGTTAAATACTCTGAAATTTATTTGGGCGTTAAATTTCGTATTCAAAACAATGAGAACAGTTATTCCGGTGGACCGATGGTGTACCTTCGTCATGTGCCGCACGGAGCATTTTGGTCGACGTGCGCTGCCATATTGATGTGTTTCTATGGGTTTGAAGTTTATCTTTTTAGGGCGGTGACGCATAGTATTTCAGTTGGTTGGAATATTCATCCTTACGTTATCATACCGATTCTTTTATTTTTAATTGTGGGTGTTGGTCAAGGTGGTATCAAGCTAGTTGGTAAAATATGTTCATTGGTGATACCGCTCTTTTTGGTTGTCTATGTTGGTATGGGTTGTTACGTGATTATGCAAAATATGTATATGATTCCTGGGATATTGAAAAATATTTTTGCGCATGCATTTACGCCGCATGCAGCTATTGGAGCATTTGTGGGTAACACCGTTATGCTTGCAGTTTCTCATGGTGTTCGTCGCACTTGTTACATCAGTGACATTGGTGTTGGCTATGCATCAACCATGCACGCAGAGACCACCGAATCAATTCCTGCAAAACAAGCATCACTGGGAGTTATTGATGTTTTCATCGATTCGTTTGTAGTCTGCACCATGAGCATCATGTTGATTTTGATTTCGGGTGTTTGGCATCAAGGCATTGATCCAGCATTTATGGTTTCTACTGCACTGTCGCAATATTTCCCTGCAGTTTCATGGATTTGGCCACTTTTTATTTTTCTGCTGGGCTATACGACCATGATTGCGTTCTTTGCAGCTGGTCGCCGCTCTGCAATGTTGCTGTATCCAAAACATGGAGCAATGGGATACTCAGTTTTTGGTACGGTTTTCTTTTTAGCATTTTCTTTTTTTGGAACCCAAGATCAATGTTTATCAGTCATGTCCATTGTGGGTAGCATGCTGTTGATGTGCAACTTGTATGGATTGTTCTGGCTTAAAGATCAGATTGTGTTTGATGTTAAGGCGCATGAAAACAAGTAGAAAAAACTATTTCAAAAGCGTAGCAAGTTTGTGATTTGAGCTTTTTCAAACAATAAACTATTATTCAATTCTTTTGCTTTGGCTAAACAGGAATTAAGAGCCTTTGTTCTACATCTTATCTGGCGAATCAATGCAAACGCAGTGTCGTTTGAGTTGGTTCTAGTGCAGCGATCTAACATGGATTCTAAATGTTGAATGTCTTTAGCAAGTGATCGTGCATTTTTTTCTAAAGATCCAACTTGAGACTCATAGTCCTGAAAAAATGGCTTATTTTCATAATCGTATCTTATTTGAGCTACCCTGCGGTTGAGTGCTCGTATTGCATTGATGCGTGCTTGTGTGGCTGGGATGAGGGTTTGAAAGTTTTGCGGAGGACGTTGATACGCAGTTGTTTTGTAAGTAAATGAAGTTATAAAAATGCATAAAAATATAAAATATTTCAACATTGGTTTACTCCTTTTTTACTTATAAACCATATTTTTTAAAATTTAGTTTTTACCCCGCTCCAGGCTTCCGACTTCGCCAAGGCTTCGACGGACACGGTCGCGCAAGGCTACGCCGGACACGGTCGTGGTGAGTATTTTGCGTAGCAAAATGTATCGAACCATTATAATCCTTTGAGTTTTTCAACTTCTCGATCAGTCAGAGCTCGATAGGTACCAAGCGTCAGACCTTTTTTGCTTAGGCCAGCAACGTTTGAACGATCAAGTTTTTTGACAAAGTAATGTAGTGCTGCAAAAAGGCGCTTGATGATATGATTGCGTCCGCTGTGGATCGTGACGATCACAGTTTTTGGAGAGTGAGTCGATGCAAGTTTTGCTTCATCTACTTTCATAAAACCATCTTCCAAAGTCACGCCAGTTTTAAGAATTTCCAAATCTTCCATGATGATAGGGCGATGCAGTGTTACATGGTATGTTTTGGGAATATTGTATTTTGGATGTGATAGTTTTTGTGCAAGTTCACCGTCATTGGTCATGATAATCAGGCCTGTCGTGTTACGATCAAGGCGACCAATCGGGTACAAACGTTCTTTCACGTTTTTAAATGTGTGTGCAATGGTGTTTCGATCTTGTGGATCAGAAAGTGTGCATAAAACATCTTGTGGTTTGTTAAACAAGAAATAAAGTTTCTTTGCTGGAATAACTCGTTTATTGTTGACTTTGATCGAATCTTCATCTTTGACTTCGTAGTACGGTTCCATGACCGTAACGCCATTGACTTTAACAGCTCCAACTTTAATGAATTCAGTTGCTGCGCGGCGTGAACAATGTCCAGATTGGGCTAAAAATTTGCTTAATTTTGTCATTTTTTTGTTTTCGTCATCGTATTTAATACGAGAATATTATAATAAAATTTTTTCAACTCTCTACCATCCCCAGCCGTCGTCTAACGACTATGGCGGGCACGGCCGTGACTTGATCACGGGATCCAATAATTATTATTCCTTTTGCTTGACTATAACATTATGCAGTGACTGGGTCATTGAATCTAAAGCTTCACCAAGCATGTTTTCCCATGTCGTTAAGAATTGGTAGAAGAATGCTTCTTTGGTTGCATGATCTTTGAGTTGTAACTGTTGGGATGTTGCACCATGCTTGAAGATGAGTTCCGCATATTGTAAATACATAATTATTACATGGACTTGAGCTTTTGGCTTAGTTGCAGCAATGTATTCATAGAATTTTTTAAAAGAGCTGTCAACGATTTGGTCAAATTCTTCTTGAGTGATATTGTCAGGAAACCGCGCAGTGAGTTCGGTTAACGCGGTGTCGAGTTGAGCTATACATTGTTTTGCTGGTTCTTGGTTTGAATTGGATAACTCTACAGGGGTAACCTTTGCTGGATGCATGGGTACCTGAAGACAGACAATGGCAAGAAAAAATGCAAAGAATGATTTCGACGGGATCATAGAGGGCCTTTAGCTGAAATAGATTTAAAATAACTAGAAAATAGGTATACTTGCGTATTCTTTATACTTTTAGTATACGGTGACTATGTCAAATCGTCAAAAGGAAAAATATGATTTTGGGAACGTTTATTTTTACTGTTTTTCGTAGCTTTATTGCAGTTATGGCCCTGGTGGCTCGTAACCCATGGTATCTGTTGAAAGTAGCGTTTGTTTGGTTTTTTGTAGTTATGGCGGTGACCTACGGTTATTTTCTGTGGACTCATCAGGACTATATTGCCAAAGTGCGCAAAGAACTCGCTCTTTGCTTGGGTAAAAGTCTTTGGTTTGGTTTTTTATGTACAGCTGTTTTGGTAGGGTTGTATGAATTTATCTTGCAAATGTTGTGTGCTTCGACGCTGTTTATGGCTTCGGCTGATACAATCTGTTATCTCAGTTTGACGCAGGGTGATCCGATGCGGCTTTTTAGAATCATGAGTACGATTTGGATTTTGCTGAATGCTTTTTGGGCCTATCATTTTGTTGAGCCTTTG
>Ga0207050_1065_pt1 | contig 10375 bp, 10 predicted proteins | sample Alteio_BWMinCont_64_FD_153291 | JGI IMG/M metagenome (GOLD analysis project Ga0207050, IMG submission 153291) | Enriched cells from forest soil in Barre Woods Harvard Forest LTER site, Petersham, Massachusetts, United States -... | ecosystem: Environmental > Terrestrial > Soil > Temperate forest >...
CGGCGGACTGCATGCCCCTATTACTCGAGCAGGGCGCGGAACGCGCCATGAGCCGGCTGCACAGCCGGTCGGGAAAGACTTGATGCCCATTCGCTGCGGAATCGTCGGCTTGCCGAATGTGGGAAAATCCACGCTGTTCAATGCGCTGACGCGCGCGCAAATCGCGGCGGAGAACTATCCGTTCTGCACCATCGATCCGAACGTGGGCGTGGTGCCGGTGCCGGATCCGCGGCTCGAGAAGCTGGCGGCCATCGTGCATCCGGAGCGGATTTTGCCGACCACGGTGGAATTCGTGGATATCGCGGGCTTGGTCGCGGGCGCTTCGAAGGGCGAGGGCCTGGGCAACAAGTTCCTCGCGCACATTCGCGAAGTGGATGCCATCGCGCACGTGGTGCGGTGCTTCGAGAACGACGACATCATCCACGTGGCCGGGAAGATCGACCCGGTCAGCGACATCGAAGTGATCAACACCGAGCTGGCGCTGGCGGATCTCGACAGCGTGGAGCGGGCGTATCAAAAGGCGCTCAAAGCGGCCAAGACCGCGGACAAGGACGCCGTCAGATCGAGGGATTTGCTGGAGAAAGTACGCGCCCAGTTGAATCTCGCCAAGCCGGTGCGCCTGCTCAAGCTGGATGTTCACGATCACGCGTTGTTGCGCGACCTGCATCTGCTGACGGACAAGCCGGTGATGTATGTGGCGAATGTCGATGAGGGAGGGTTCACCGGGAATCCGCGGCTCGATCGCGTGCGGGAAATTGCTGCGGCCGAAGGTGCGATCGTGGTGCCGATTTGCGCGGCGATCGAGGCCGAAATCGCGCAGCTGGAGGAGGCCGACCGGGCCGAATTCCTGGCGGAGCTCAAGCTGGATGAACCGGGGCTCAATCGCGTGATCCGGGGCGGGTATTCCTTGCTCGGCTTGCTGACTTATTTTACCGCCGGCCCCAAAGAGGTGCGCGCCTGGACGGTGCATGCGGGCGCGACCGCGCCGCAGGCTGCGGGAGTGATTCATACGGACTTCGAGCGCGGCTTCATTCGCGCCGAGGTGATTGCCTACAATGACTTCATCGCCTACAAAGGCGAGGCGGGGGCCAAGGAGGCGGGCAAGCTGCGGTTGGAGGGCAAGGAATACATTGTCAAAGAAGGCGATGTAATGCACTTTAGGTTCAACGTTTAGGTTGAAGGAGGAGAGGCGGTGCGGCGCATGAATATGAATGGTGTTGTCCGGTGTGCGGGGTTGGGAATGCTGTTTGGGCTCGCGGCAGGCGCGATGGCCGACGCCGCAACTTCGTCCTCAGATATGACTGTTTTGAAGCAGTGGAAGGTGGGCGGCGAAGGTGGTTGGGATTACCTCACTCTGGACGCCTCGGGGCAGCGTCTGTTCGTCAGCCGCGCGAGCCGAGTCGATGTCATCGACACCGTATCGGGAAAGGTCACAGGCAGTATTCCCGGCACCAGCGGCGTACATGGGATCGCCCTGGCGGAAGATCTGAAGCGCGGCTTCACGAGCAACGGCCGCGGAGATTCAGTCACTGTTTTCGATCTCGACACCCTCAAAGTCATCCAGGAAGTAAAGATCCCCGCCCACAATCCCGATGCCATCGTGTACGAGCCGGTGGGCAAGCATGTCTTTACGTTCAACGGCAGAAGCAAGGACGTTACCGTCCTCGATGCCTCGCAACTAACGGTCGTCGCGACGTTGGCAGTGCCTGACAAGCCTGAGTTTGCAGTTGACGATGGTGCCGGCCAGATCTACGTCAATATTGAGAGCGAGGCGGGCCAGATGGTCGTCATCGACAGCCGCGCGTTGACGATCAAGGCGACCTGGCCGTTGCCGGGTTGTGCCAGTCCCAGCGGGCTGGCGATCGACAAGGTGCAGCATCGTCTATTCTCGGTTTGCGACGGCAAAGTCATGGTCATCACGGATGCGCAGAGCGGCAAACAGATCGCGCGCGCGACCATCGGCGAGGGACCGGATGCAGCCGCCTACGATTCGAAGCGAAAGCGGGTGTTCAGTTCGAACGGCGAGGGAACCCTCACGGTGATCGAACAGGTATCCGCGGACACCTACCGTGCGGCCGGCACGGTGAAGACGCAGCGCGGCGCGCGCACCATGGCGCTGGATGCCGCGAGCGGCAGGGTGTATCTCGTCACCACCGACTTCGGTCCGGCGCCGCCCGCTACCGCTGACCAGCCGCATCCGCGACCGGTACCCGTGACCGGCACGTTCACTGTGCTGGTGGTGGGTACTCGCTGACGGCAAAGTGCTCCAGCAATCCTTGACAGGGCGAGTGGGTCTGCCAAAATCCGCCGCTCGTTGGGGGGCGGCCCCGAGAGTGCGATAATTCGAGAACAATGGTGAGGTAGCTCAGCTGGTTAGAGCGTGGCACTCATAATGCCGAGGTCGAGGGTTCGAGTCCCTCTCTCACCACCATAAAATCAATGGGATAGAAAGGCGCGGCAGGATCCTTATTTCCCTGTAAGCGCATCGTAAGCGCAAGAAGCGGCTTCTCGTTGAGCTTGGCAACCGCCTCGCGTCGTTGGTCGGGCGCCAAATGGGCGTATCGCTGGGAGGTCGCATAATCAGTATTGGAAACGTCGACTCCACATTCTGTGGTCAGACGTCATCGTAAGTGAGGGAGGAGGACAGGTCGCGGTTCGCGTTGGCCTGGGCGAGCAGAGCATTAGCTTTGGCTTCGAAGGTTTGCACCGCGTCAGCGCCAGCGGCGAAGCGAGTCGGAGGTTCCTTGAGCCCCGCGAGTTGCACAATCGCATTGGCGAGCTTGGCCGGATCGCCGCCCTGTTTGCCATTCATGTTGCTCCACGCAGTGACGGTCTCCCTTGCGCGCTCGGCGTAGTCGTCGATGGAGGGCTTGGCGTAAGTGGTGGACTGGGAGGAGAGCAGCTCGCTGCGGAAGAAACCGGGTTCGACCAGCATCGTGCGGATGCCGAAAGGAGCGATCTCGGGGGTGAGCGACTCAATCCATCCTTCGATGCCGAACTTCGCAGCGGCATACGCGGTGCAGAACATGACGCCGTTGATCCCGGCAGTTGAGGAGAGGGTGAGGAGCAGGCCGGAGCGTTGCTTGCGCATCACCGGCAGGGCAGCGCGAGTCACGTTCATCGGGCCGAACAGCAGCGTCTCGATCTGATTGCGAACCTGTTCTTGGCTAAGCTCCTCGAAGAAGCCAGCATAGAAGTTACCTGCGTTGTTGACCAGCACGTCGATGCGGCCGAACTTCCTGACGGTGGCTTCGACCGCAGTTTGGGCATCCTCGGGACGGGTAACGTCGAGCTTCACGGCCAACAAGTTGTCATGATTGCCAATCGCTGCTGCGACCTTCTTGGGATCGCGGCCGCTCGCAACTACGGCGTGGCCAGCGGCCAGGGCCGCCTTCGCGATATCGACACCGATGCCTCGGCCTGCGCCGGTAATGAGCCAAACTTGCTTTAAGGTCACGTGATGCTCCTGTCTCTTGCCTCTCGAAATAGTGGCATTAGTGTCACTCTCCCGTGGTGAGACCGGTTACCGGAACCAACACAGTTGTTGCCTAAACTGACGAATCGCCTCGGGAAATGCACATACGGGATCCGACAAGCGCTAGAGTATGTCTCGTGAAGAGATGATCAGGAATCCGCTTATGGGCAGACGTTTACCACTCAACGACGCGGCGCTCCCGGCGGCGGCCGGTTTGGCCTGTGCCGTTGCGAGCTTTGCCCACTCCGATGGCGACCACGCAACCGCCATCCCGGCGCTTTCGCTCCACCGCCGCAAGGGGCCCACCGAGCCTTTGCACTGCATCTACAGCCTGGGGCTGGGTGCCGTTGCGCAAGGCCACAAACAGGTCCTGCTCGGAGGGGAAGTGATCAACTATGGTCCGGGCCAATCCATGCTGACGACCATCGACGTGCCGGTCATCTCGCATGTCACACATGCCAGTGTCCGTGAGCCGTTTCTTGGCATGATGCTTACGCTAGACAGTCGGCAGATCGTGCAGTTGGCGGCTGAGATGCAATTGCCACATTCCGCCAAGCAGATTGCCTATCGGCCCATCACGATCGAAACTCTTGATGAGTTCCTGCTGGATGACCTAGTCCGATTGATCAAACTGCTGGACAAGCCAGGGCTGCTTCCCCAGCTGGCACCGCTGATCCAGCAGGAGATCATCATCCGTCTAATGGCCGGTCCGCACGGCCCGCAATTGCAACACCTTGCTGCCCACGGATCGCCGAGCCAGCAAATCGCGAAGTCTGTCGCGTGGCTGAAGCTGAACTTTACGCAGGCCCTGCAGGTAGACGATCTAGCTGCTCGCGCGCACATGAGCCCCTCTACCTTCCGGCAGCATTTCCGTGCAATCACCGGCACCAGTCCGTTGCAGTACCAGAAGCAGTTGCGACTGCAGGAAGCGCGGCAATTAATGCTCAGCCAAAACATTGACGCGGGTAATGCTGGCGGCCGCGTGGGCTATGAAAGTGCTTCGCAGTTCAGTCGCGAATACAGCCGTCTGTTTGGCGCGCCGCCCCGGCAAGATGTCAGGCGCATGCGGATGACCCAGTTGCATGGGTGACGATTCATGCATTCGCAAGCCCGACTCATTTCCCGTGGCGGGAGCCATGACTGCCCGAAAGTGCGCTTGCCATGACCGGGCGATGAGCATCCAGGTGGCGAGCAATGGGATTTTGCTCACATAGTCCGCAATCGAACGGAATGCCGGCGCAAACGATATTAGGAAGGGCGACTTTTAAGAAGCCCCTTCGATGAACTGAACTTCCTATTTTGGGAGTTGCCATTGGCGGCGACGCTTACGAGTCGGGAACAGAGATTTCGTCCAGGAATTGGCGGAGTGAGAGTATGCGGATCTCCTGATATTTCTTGAGATTCAGCATCGCGCGATCGCCCGTTACGATTACATCGGCATGCCCCGTCGCAGCGCACTCGAGAATGCGGTTGTCAGGTTCGTCGTCGAGGACAGCCAATTTCTTGCGGGGAACGACGAGTTCAGCCAGTTCGGACAAAAATACTGCGGTTCTGGACAGCTCTTCCGGACCTTTCGAGAAATTCTGTGCCAAAACCCCCAGCACTTCGTGAATGATCTCTTTGGATATGCAGAGATTTACTCTGGCGTCGATGACCAAGTCGATAGCTCGTTCAGCCTGTCCGCCAGGGATTGCCAAGGCGGAAACGAAGATGTTGGTGTCGAAGACCGCTTTCAACGACGGAGTAAGCGCTCAAGGTCCCGTTCGGACAGGATGCCTGCAGCCCGAGCGCGATTGGACCAATAACCTTGCAGCTCCCGAAACTCGCCGCGCAAACGCGATCGCTTCAGGGCGCGCAGCGCGTCCTGCACCACGGCGCTCAATGATTTGTTCTCATCACGTGCAATGGCCTCGACTTCGGCCGCAAGGTCCGCCGGTAAAGAGATCGCCTTTTTGACAGCTCTGCTCACGTTGGTATCTCCGAGTTTCTGGTAGTAGAAACTACCACCAGAGTAGCCCAAGCGCCAGAGCGCCAGGCCTAAGCGTCCGTAATTCTTGCGTGAGTTTTGCGTGACCCAGTGCTGCTTCGTTGTGCTTCGTGGTGCTATTTGCAACGGGCGCCACGCGGTAAGTTATTCAAAACATTCAGACGATTACTAGGTTACTGCTCTCATAATGCCGAGGTCGAGGGCGGCCCGGGCGCTGCTTTGCGACAGTGCGCACCCGTGCCCTGGAGCTCGGCGAAGCCGCCGCACTCGCAGCGCGCTTGGGCGCAGGTTCGCTAATGCCGGCGGGGCTGCGCTCTATTTCCTTGGCGGCGTTCTACAAACTGATCGACGACGCGCGGGCCGCCGCGCCGCCCACTTCGAGCTGAGGTGAATCATGGGAATGTTCGACGAGATCCATTGTGACGCTGCGTTGCCGGACGACGCCTGCGAAGCGGGGACGTGTTTCCAGTTACAAGTGGATTTTTGATCGGCTCGTTCAGTGTGGCAGAGCGCGCTCGCAAACCGCGGGTTCGTGAAATCGAAATGGCGCGATGAGAATTCGGAATAGTTTCCAGCAGCTATGCCTGACTGATCGTCGAGAAGGTGCGCGAGCAGGTGACCGTGGGCGGCGGGCGGCATGCCCACTTCTGAGGGGCTAACCGGGACCAGGATTAGGCGAAGTCCCGCGCATCCAGCGGCGAATCTTGCGCTTGCCAAGGATGTTTACCGCGACGGACAGGGCGATCAGCTGTAGATCAAGGGATAGGCATTGCCGACGCAAATACATGCGCTCCATGTGTTCACTCGACCTTACCCCGCGCCCAGCCATCAGTTGCGATAAACCCGTGATTCCCGGTTTTGCGGTAAATCTCCAATCGTGAGATTGGCCGGCCCACCCGAGTCGCTCGATGTCCTGTTCAGTTAATGGCCGAGGTCCGACGACGCTCATTTCGCCGCGACACACATTTATGAACTGCGGCCATTCGTCGATCGCGGTGCGGCGCAGCCACCTTCCGATGCCTGTTACTTCCTGGTCTCGCATACTTCGAAACTTGAAGATGGTAAATGGTCGGCGGTACTGACCGAGCCGGGTTTGTAAAAACAGCGTTGGCCCTCCATCTTCGAGCTTCGTCGCTACCGCGACAAACGCGACCAGGGGCGCGAATACGATACACGCGGCACCACTGACGAGGAGATCGAGGGTGCGTTTGCCGCAATATGCGCTCATATCATCCTCAGACTCCCGGACTTAGGTACTGACTGAGCCTCGGCCCAATGGCTGCGGTGCTCTTATTCGCGCCCAGCGCTTCGAGATGCGGCCGCAGCTTTAGGTGACGACGGCGCGAGTGTTCGATCAACGGCCGCCACACCGACGAAGTAAGCTGCTGCTTGATCAAGAGGTGCCAAAATCCATTGGAGCGCTTGTAGAGGTAGCTCATTCCCAGATATGCGAGCACGGCGCGCGGGTCGGCGGGGCGTCGCTTCCAGATCGAGCGATGCGAAAATAGACGCTCGTAACACCAGGCATAGCCGTGATCGAGTTCCTCGGGACTCATATGCTTCGGCTGGAACACTACGTGGGCTGTGTCGTAGCGATCCCAGTCGCGATGCAAAATGCGTTTTTCGGCATCTAGTTGGCGAAACAATGGCGTCCCGGGGTAGGGCGTCAAGATGTGGAACGTGGCGCACTCCAACCTATTCGTCTCGATCCAGTCGACAGTCCGCTCGAACACGTCGGGTTGATCATGATCAAACCCGAGCACAAAACTGCCGTTGACCTGAATGCTGTAGCGATGCAGCACAGCTACTCTGCGCGCGTAGTCCTCCGGAGCGGGCGTCTTCTTGCGCGAATCGATTAGGTTGCCGCCATTGACGGACTCGAACCCGACAAAGACGCCCGTGCAGCCGGCTAGGGCCATCTCGCGCACCAGCGTTGGATCATTCGTGACGTCGATTGTGATTGCCGCGCTCCAAATTATCTTGAGTGGGCGCAACGCTGCGCACAGAGCACGCAGGTAGTCAGGTCTCGAGCCCAGATTATTGTCGACGAAAACCACATAGGGCTGCTGGTCTGCGACGATCTCATCAACCACTTGCTGGACCTTGCGCATCCGGTACGGCATGTGAAGACCCTCTGTCGACAAATAGCAAAAGCCGCACCGATTGTGGCAGCCGCGCGTCGCGATCACGCTACTCGTCGTTAGAAACGAAGCACGCGGCAGGATCGTGCGCCGCGCTGGCGGATCCATTTGGTAAGGGCGTGAGAAGTCGGCCTCGTAACGGGGCTGCAGGGATCCTGACTCGACGTCCGCGAGGATCTTCGGCCAGAGTTGCACGCCGTCGCCGATTGCGATCGCGTCCGCGTGGCTCAGTGCCTCTTCCGGGCATGACAGCACATGCAGGCCGCCGAGTATGACCCGCGAGCCTTGCGCGCGGTACCATGCGGCCAATGCGTAGGCGCGGCGCGCGAAGGTCAGATGGACGGTAATTCCAACAACTTGAGGCAGCGGATCGGTCGGGGGCGGACCCTGTAGTAGATTTTCATCCCAGTAACGGACATCCCAATGAGGCGGGGTGGCGCCCGCGATGCTGGTCAGCGCCAATGTAGGAGTCAGTACATGTTTGCCGAAACTCGCTCGCGGGTCCTTGGGGTAAAAGGGGTTGACGAGCAGCGCGGAGCGGACTCGCGGGCGGCGAGGCTGCGCGGGGCATAGGTTTGGTGCGACCTCCATATCCTTAGGTACGGAGAGTTTGCGCCGCAAGCGCTTGGCGCAGTTATGCATGACTCAGCGCGGCTCTGCGCCAGCCGTCCCGACCGTAGCGGCGGTCGCGCGCAACGATGCTGCCGCGTGAGTATCGATCTTTACGGGATTCGCTCGTTGCATGATTTGGTGGTTTTGCTTGTGCACGATCCAAAGGTACCAATAAGTACTGTATGATGTCAAGTACTCTGTATTGCAGAGTAACGGCAAGCACATCCCGCATCGCAGCTTCGACAGCCGAGAGGAGGAAGTGGGCGATCCGGTGAATTTGTAACGGACATCCCCGCGAGCGTAGTTGTTAAAAATCAACGATTGGCGATCGTCAAAATTTTCAGTTCTCTACCCCTTCGAGCTTCGAACCAGGTGATCGGGCGTAATGTCGCAGACGTCATTGGTTAGTCTCTAATAGCAAGCGTTACTGAGGACGGGGTAACGTCGAAATAGCCAAAATAATTATCCGGGCTCAGTTATCGCGACGTCGGCGACTCCTTCGCTTCAAAGAGCTAATAACATTTCGCCAGTGTTGTCGACAGTGCGGCAATTCTCAGCGATTCAACGGCATTTCGTCCGTCAACTAGGCGACCAACGGAGTTATCCATGATCCAATCCCATTGATTCTTGATCATGGATTTCAGGAGTTGTTCGTATATCTGCATTTTGTCGGAATCGTCGCCATATTCCATTGTGATGAAACGATCGAATGAAATATTCTTGAAACGACCCTTTGCCGAATGTGCTTCGGTTGCTGATGTGCTATTCGTTGACAAAGAACGTGACGGATTATGGTCTGCTTGGCCGGTGTCGTGGGTGACGATGGCGCATCCACGAAAATCCAGCTTGAGCTTCTCGAGTTGCTCTTTACTGAAAAGTCCGGTGATCTTTATTCTTACTGGAACCCAGCCGTAAAGCGTGATGTCACCGCGCTCAAATTGTAATTTGATTTCCTGACGATCCAGAATCTTTGGTTGGTCAAATCCGTGATAATAACTTACCGGTCCCTTTTCGTAATTTACAATCGCCTGTACGCGATCGTATATGTCCCCATCGGCGATTGGCCTTTTCCATTTTGCGGAAAAAACAAGCTCACCTTTTCCAAGCCAACTGGCAAATAGGTCAAAAAAATGAACTCCATGCTCTATGAATATTCCCCCGCTGATCGAGTCATTCCAAAACCAATGTTCTGGCGCCAGGGTTTCGTCGCTCGCATAATTCTCAAAATATCCGTGTGTAAATTCACCCAGAGAATTTTCTTCTACCATTATTCCGACCAATCGACACAAAGGATTGTATCGCTGCATCAGATTAACAACGTAGAGCAGCTTGTTATTTCGTGCAATCTCCACGAGCTCTTCCGCTTCACGAACGGTCAGCGCTGCCGGTTTCTCGCAAATCACATGTTTTCCGGCTAGAAGGGCAGCTTTCGACTGCCCATAGTGCAGTGCCGGAGGAGTGGCGATGTACACGACATCGACTTTGTCATCCTTCAAAAACAACTCATAAGTCGAGTAGGCGCGCGCCACATATGCATCAGCCAAAATGGATGCGGATAGCGCGTTAGAGTCTGCGACGGCGACTATCTTGACGCCCTCCACTTTTTCGAGGGCGCGTGCGGCAAAGGCAGCAAATCCGCCGGCGCCAACAATCCCAATCCGAAGTTCAGATGCGGAAACACTCATGTTGGCCCTTTTTCATGATGGCAGGCGACGACATTTAAAGCCGGAAGAATTAGCGATCGAAAGTGCTGGGCATCGGGCTCAAAAACGGGTCAGGAATATCGATCCAATGCGCTTCAGCATCGGACACTCCGGCGTAAAGCCTAGTTACGCCGTCGCGTCTGACTAGGCCGGAGGAAAAAATCACGTCCAGCAGATCGTCCCGCTTTGCGGGACCATCGAGAAATTGATCTCGCGACGCGATGATCTTGTAGTCTCGAAATCCTAGGCTGTGTGGATTGAACGTGAACGCCGTAGAATAATAATGACGCACCTGAAGCTTGTCATCGTTCTCGTAGCAAGCTGCGTGGGCCAACACCCCAATTTCTCCGTTTGAAAGGAGGTGGGCTTCATTCGCGCCACCCCAATCGGAAGGGTGGAACATAGGTTCTATCAATGGTGCAGCGATACAATCCTTTGTGTCGATTGGTCGGAATAA
>Ga0207050_1171_pt1 | contig 10336 bp, 11 predicted proteins | sample Alteio_BWMinCont_64_FD_153291 | JGI IMG/M metagenome (GOLD analysis project Ga0207050, IMG submission 153291) | Enriched cells from forest soil in Barre Woods Harvard Forest LTER site, Petersham, Massachusetts, United States -... | ecosystem: Environmental > Terrestrial > Soil > Temperate forest >...
ATAATTTGATTGGTAATATAAAAAGCAGAAATTAGCGAATAAATTGTACAAGATTTTTAAATTATGTAAATATTTATAAAGTGTTTTTATTTAAAAGGAAATAATTTATGATCAAAAAAATTGTTATTATTCTTTTAATAATGAATCAATATTGTTTTACTTTTGAGTATTTTCAAGAACTAAATAATTTTGATAACTTCTTTAAAGCTTCACGCAGAATCATATTCGATAATGATGATTCCAAAGAAGAAAAAGAAAAATGGGAAGAATATATAACTTGCGGTAAAATAGCTGCCATTTCACCAACAGATGCATTAATCGCAGATGCTCATCCTTATGTAATTAATATATGGGATTTGCCTATGAATATTATTGTTAAAACGTTATGTTCTCAAGATGATCCTTCTGAAAAAATTACCAATGAAGTTAATAACAACTTTACTGTTAGGGCAATAGCATTTTCATCTGATGGGCAAAAAGTAGTAATAGCAACTAATGAACCAAAAATAAAAATATTCGATCTTAAGTCAACAGATATTATAAAAATTTTTTATCTAAAAATAAATCTGGTGATAGATCGTATAAAATTTTCAACAGATGATCAGCGTTTATATTATGTGAATCAAAAAAATGAACTTTATGAACTTGAAATAAATCAAGATGATCCCAGAATTATTACAAAAACTGATGTTGATTTTGACAACTTATGGGGATTTATCTGCAGCACAACTATAGAAACAATTGATCATCGCTTCAAAATAGATATTTTAGATACTGAATCTAAAATATTTAAAAATACTAAAATACTTTCAGAACTCGATATTAAAATAAAACAAGAATTAAGACAGAAAGAAGAGACAGACAAGCAAAAAAAAAGATGTCAGATGCATTGTACAATTCTATAATTATTAATACATAAAGAGCTTAACATGATCATCAAAAAAATTGTTATCCTTTTATTAATCATAAATCAATATAACTTTGCTACAGAAGTCCACGTTAATAATTTTGATCATTTATATGAAAAATTTACTTCTTGGGATAAAAACCTTCTAAATGCATCTCTTAAAATTGTAAATGATGTTGAAACTAAAATAAGTTCTGAATTTGAAGAATATATGATGCTTAATAGTGCAAAAGTAGCATTATTCCCCCAAGTACATATTCTTGCTGTCGCTTATTCAAATGGTATTCATATTTGGCATTTGCCGATGAGAAAAATTATTAAATATTTAAACCCTTTTGATGATCATGACAACCCTAAAAATCTTATTGTTACGACAATAGCATTTTCAAATGATGGACAAAAATTAGCGGTTGCAACAACTGAACCTCAAATAATAATATTTGATATAAGTGATATAGAGGGTTTATATGTTCATAAAGTTGTTAAACAAATAGCATTAAAAGAAAATCAAATAGTTAAATTAATAAAATTTTCAGAAGACGATCAATATTTATATTTTCGAGATAATAGAAAAATCATTTATGGGTGGACAGTAAACATAAACGATGAGCCTAAACATATTTCATCAAATGGATTATATACTTTTTTAAAAACAAGTCCAAAATATGAAACAGTCGATCAAAGATTCAAAATAGAATTTAATGATAAATCTTGTAAAGTTTATAAAAATTCTCAAATAAATTTAGAACTTGATATTAAAGGTAATGATTCTATTAATATAAAAAACAACAATCGATGTAGCTTTGAATCTGTTTGCACGATATTGTAAATTTTAGTATTTATTCAAAATAAATAAAAAAAAGAAGTTTAGTATTAAACGTAAAAGAAATAATAATTGCCGGTGATTTTAATTCTTTGGATGATTCACAAGTAACCAAATTGCTTGACCGGCAAGGTTATATTGATACACATAAAAATAAAAATTGGTGCCGTGGAACGTGGATGCCTGCAGATCATAATGATTTTGAATGGTTAAAAAATGAAGGCTGGCCATCAGGAATTGATCATAGGTTAGTTATGACAGATTTAGAGATATTTAATTAAGTTTAAATATTAAATTCAATATCATAATTAATATCTTTAAACAAACTAATATTATTATGTGTAAAATAATTTGAATAAATACATAGCTTGTTAATATCTAATTCTTCTCTTAAATAATTCTTTACACAATCAAACATTTTTAAATCTAGATCTAAAAAATTATAATTGCCGGCAAATATCCTAATACTTGCATATTGGCCAGACAAATAACATTCAATATTTCCTAGTATGATTGGTTTCACCACATTATCCAATTTGAGATAAAAAAAGAAACTGATTTTTTTATCATATTTTAATGAATTATATTCATATACTTCGTAATCACAAGCATCAGAAGGGCCCCAGATTTCGGTCCGCAATTTATAATTACCTTCTCTAATTATTTTTTCCACATCCAAAGCAGAAACTGAGAAATTAATAATCAGTAATAAAAAAAGAATTTTTAATATTTTCATAAATTTATTTATAATTTTATTTTCCAACAATTTTCTGACACCTTTTACATAATTTATCCGGATGATTTGAAACTTCATAGTTCCAACAACGTGGGCATTTATCGCCTTCAACTCGTTTTGCATTGACAAATAAACCTTTAAGTTCTTCAGTTCCTTCGACAAAGCCTGCTTTGTCTGATTTATCAACTAAATTAAATTTTGAAACAATCAAAAACTCTTTAAAGAATGCTGCTTTATCGACATTCTTTAAAAACTCTAAAAGCTCAGCAAATTCTTTATTATTTATATCAAAGCAAACAGAAACTTCGGCTTCAAGCGAATGCTTGATTATTCCTTGAGCGCGTTGTTCTTCAATTGCTTTTAAAATTGCATTACGCACTTGAATTAATATATCCCATTGCTTCTGCCAATAAATTAAAGTACCAAATTTATCAGTTTCTGCTTTACAATCATTTGTCTTATAAAATTCAGTTGAAGTAATTGTTGATTTTAATTTTTTATATGGATCATTTAAATCAGCATAAGTTTGCAGATGAATAGATTCAGTTTTATTTTTTTGATAATAATCAGAAACCTGCTCTGCAGTAAAAGAAAGTATTGGCGCCATTAATTTAGTCAAAGAATCCAAAATGTACCAACAAACAGTTTGGGCAGAACGGCGCAAATGACCATCAGCTTTTTCTACATACAATCTATCTTTGGCAATATCAACATAAAATGCGCTTAAATCTTTTGCGCAATAATCTGCCAGCTCATGAAATATTGTTGTAAATTTATATTCCTGATAATGCGCTTTGATTTTTTCATTAAATGAATAAAGATTAATCAGAGCATATTGATCTATCAATGGAAGTTTATCAACAGGCACCGCATCTTTTGTAATATCAAAATCATAAAGATTTAATAGTAAAACACGACACGTATTGCGAATTTTACGAAAAACTTCTTGCACATTATTCAAAAGAATTTCTGAAACAATAGGGTCATCTTTCAGATCAATACTTGATGTCCAAAGGCGCAACCCGTCGGTCCCAATTTTATCAATAATTTCCTGAGGAGAAATTACATTACCCAAAGATTTAGACATTTTTCTACCAAGTGCATCTACAGTATATCCGTGAGTTGCAATTTGTTTCATGCTTGGTTTTTTTTCAATCACAAGACTTGTTAATAATGAGCTTTGGAACCAGCCACGATGCTGATCCTTGCCTTCAAAATAAATATCCGCAGGAAAATGCAATTCAGGATTGTGATATAAAACAGCAAAATGGCTCACACCCGAATCAAACCAAACATCAAGAATATCTGTTTCTTTTTTAAAATCTTTAGGTAAATTTCGACCGCATTTGCATACATAATCTTTTGGTAATAATTTATCTATAATAACATTATCCCAATATTCAATGCCCTCTTTTGCAACACCTTTGGCTATCTCATCTATAAAACTTTGATTGGTGTAAACTTCATCACAGCCTGTACATAAAAAAGCAGGAATCGGTACGCCCCACACGCGTTGACGCGAAAGACACCATTCAAGACGTCCTTCTAAAGTCGCTTTAAAGCGGTTTGCGGATTTGTCAGGATACATCTTTATTGTATCTACTGCATCAACTGCTTTTTGGCGTAAATTGTTTTTTGAAAGATCACAGAACCATTGTTTTGTTGCACGGAAAATTAAACCATTTCTACAGCGCCAACAATGCGGATAGGAGTGTTTGATTGATGTTTTATAAAACAATCTTCCAAGAACCGAAAGTTGGTTTATTACCCAACCTTGAGCATCATTAACGCTCATGCCTTCCAGCTCTTCCGGTTTAATTCCTTTAGTATATTTTCCATCAGGGCTTAATGGCGAAAAAATTTCCAAGCCATTTCTTATAGCAATTTCATAATCCTCCGGACCGCAACCAGGAGCTGAGTGTACGCAGGCGGTTCCGTCTTCCAAAGAAACTGATTGATCTAAAATTATTGGGACAATTAAATCAGGAATAAATGGATGCCCAACTTTACCACCTTCTAAAGCTTGTGAACTAAATTCAGCAACAACTTTTTTTTCAATTTGAAGCATTGAACATATTTTATCGCTCAAAACTTTTGCTACAACAAAATAGTTTTTTGCATTGGTAATAGCTGAAATAGTTTCCAATATTTCATAATGTGTGTGCGGTTTTAATATAACTGCCCTATTTAATGGTAATGTCCACGGAGTTGTTGTCCATACTAATAAATTAACAACCTGGCCCGCCAATTTTGGAAAAACTTTTTTTATAGTTTCGGGAGCTAAAGGAAATAAAACATATATTGAAGGATCTTTGCGTTCCTGATATTCAATTTCTGCAGAGGCCAAAACAGTTTGATCCGTCGGGCACCAAGGCACTGTTTTATTTTTTCGTTCAATGTAACCCTGAGCAACAAAGTCACCAAAAGCTTTTAAAATTGATGCTTCATATTCATAATTCATTGTCAAATATGGATGGTTCCAATTCATTAAAACACCAAGATTTTTAAATTCAGATCTTTGAATATCTATCCATTTATTAGCATAAACTCGACAAGCTTTTTTTAATTGAATAGGATCCAAATCTTTTGTCTCTTGAGTCACTTTTTGTTCAATTGGCAATCCATGACAATCCCAACCGGGTGTCACAGGAACTTGCTTACCAAGCATACGTTGTGACTTACACACTATATCTTTTAGAATTTTATTGTATGCGTGCCCTAGATGAATATGTCCATTTGCGTAAGGTGGGCCATCATGCAAAATAAATTTTTCTTTACCTTTATGAGCTTCAAAAGATTTTTTTGATAAATCTTCTTTATCCCAACGCTCCAACATCGCTTTATCATCAACTTTTGGATTTGAACGAATTGGAAAATCTGTTCTTGGCAAATTTAATGTATCTTTATAACTGACTGCACCGGTTTTATTTGAATCTTTTTCTGACATATTCTTTCCTTAAAAGCATTTACTAAAGGATCAAAAATTTATTATTATTCAATTATATATTTTAAACTGGCTTATGCAAAGCTTCAGAAATGTGAGGATGCAATCTAAAGCATTATTAGTATACGGTTATTGTTATTTATTTTTTAATAACTAACAATTTCCATTGCAATACTAATTTCAAAACTTTGCATAAGCAAAGCCAAAATTACTATTTTTTACTTTTTACTCATAAATTGCAAAATACCCTTATAATATGGGCTTCCTTGCAAATTCTCTAAATATTGCTCACGCAACATCAGCATAGAAAATATTTGAAATCCATTAGTACCAAAAGTTTTATCAATTGCTCCATTATTGAGAAGTCTAAATGCAAACCAAACTTCCATATTATTTTCAATCATTTTACCTTTTCCAAACACAGTAATTGTACTATCTTCATCTGAAATTAAATGTCGAACCTCAGTTGGTTTAACATTTAGATGTTTATTTAAAGATATAAAAACATGGCCACAACCAGCATCAGCAGCATCAGAACCAAAATGCCCATCAAGCCACCAATCTAATACCATATTTCCATTAAGTTCCGCATAATGTGTTATATAACGTGAAACTCTAACGTATGTTTTTAAGAGATCGCAACTATTAAAACAACCCCGACCCCGAACTAAACCAGCAAATACAAACTTTTCATCATTTTGTAGAAGACAAGGCCATTCAGGACGTTCTTTTTTATATTTTTTTAAGGCTTGTTGTCTTAATTTTTTTGATTTATCAACATTTTCCTTATTTAATTTATCATCTGCACCATCGCTTTGCCCCAAAAAACCAGATGGATATTTATCCGTCCAACAAACTTTTTCAGAAGTATTAAAATTTCTCCCTGATCGCCATTCACAACAATTCAATTTAAAAACAAACACAAATAATAATAATTTAACTAACTTTTTCATTTTAAAATCCTTCACAATTTAAATTTTACTTATAAACACTTAAGCTCATTAACCAACAATGCATTTTTTTCAAAAAAATCTTTAAACACTTTCGGGTCACCCAATACAACCATATCCATTTTTATTCCACTATTTGGATCTTCAAACCAACTAGGATCGAGCGCCACACGAGCTTGACTGGCGTCTAACGCGTTGGCATCATATTTTCGATATTCTCCGCCCAAATAATTAAACAGATCAACATCTAATGAGGCACCACCACGCTTGGCTAAAAATGCTCTTTTATTTCTTACAAATTCTTTTGGTACCAAGACTCTTATTAAATTGCCCGATGCTTCCAAGGGGGCACACATTGTAGAAACTCTTTGTTTATATTCATCCCAACATTTTTCAAGTCCGTGTGCTTGAAATGTCCGTTTTACAAAATCAACATTTTTCATACCAACTTGGCCTACAACCTCATGAGGCAATTTAGCCAACATTGAATAAAATAAATTTGCACAAACATTAAGTTTAGTTAAAAAACTCAGTGAACAAGAACCAGTATAAGCGCCCTTAACAAAAGTATCAGGAGACATTGAATTTCCCATTAAAAAAACATTCGCCGATATAAATGCCCTTGATGCACTAGGATGAGAATCATAAAAATTTTTCTCATGCTCAGCCAAAGTTCTAAACGACTTCATGTAATCAGCTACATCACTTACTTTTTCTAAGCCTTTATTGACTCCCGGATCTCTTAATAAAAAGAAGTTTTTATTATTTCTATTTTTAAATTGATTGTCCAATGCCGTTCTGAATAAAAGACTTGGAAACAGTTGCGTACCGGTGTAAAAAACAAAATGAGTATCCTGATATAAAGCTTCATCCAGGCTAAACAGGACAACCGTATCTACAACCTGATCAACAGTTTTTTTATCAACTGGTTTATTTGCCCATTGCTTATTTAAAAACTCAGACTGCGAAGGAAACCATTCTTTGTCTTTTGCAAAATTGTGTAATGACAAATAATATAAAAGATCCAACAATTGAACACCAGCAAATTTCAAAGTTACAAATGTTGTATAGCCATAATATTTTTCAACTACCATTCTTATACACTCACGATATTGTTTAAGCTGAGTATCAAGATCTTGATTTTCATCTAATTTTATTCCCAATAACTTATGAACTTCATAAAATGATTGTGATTTACCTAGATTAAGATTTTTGCTTTTTAATAATTTTACTTTAGTATCAAGAATAGTTGACAAAGACAACATGTCATTGCTTGTTGTCCCTGATACATAAGATCTTTCATTACAAAGTTTTAATTCCTCATTATAAACATTAACAGCTTTATTGGCACCCAGTGATGCTAAAACTGCTGCGGTAGTCAAACCCGTCGCTCTAAATCTATTACTGTTCAACCATTTAGCTGAACTATTTAATCTGCAAGAGAACTTGGACAAATTAAATTTACATTGAAAATTTCGCAAAACTTTAAACATTGTAAAAGTTGGAGACGTAAAACATCCCAACAAAAAAACCATAAATATGGTTTTTTTATTTTTAAATAACATAATTATCCTTAATAATTAATTTAAATATAAAAAACGATCTTTCCCCTGTGGAAAGATAATCTGTAACAAAAATTTGGTTTGGTTTAAAAATTTATATACTGTGCTGCGCACAGATAATAATAGAAATGTTAGAAATGGAGATAATGCCTGTGATTAGGCTTGAGTTAAGAAAAAAGAATGAATTTTGATTAAATACATTTTTATTCATAATAAACCAGGCTAACCTGCATTTATTAAAATGTCAAATATAAATAGAATTTTTTACAAATCTAAAAGTATTTTTAAACGCTGAGTAACTTGATTTAAACTTTTATCCGAAACAATGCCAAATGGCTTTCCAAGCAATCTTTCGACTGATACCGTTCTGACTTGATTACAAATAACATAAGAAATAATAGGCAGGCCACTTTCTGCAGTTTGCAACTCAACAAACCACCAGAGGTCCCTAAACTTTGAGGTTATTGGCAATACACAAACTAAATCATACTTACTATCATTAAAAGTATTTGTAGATACAATAAGACATGGCCTTTTTTTAGCTTGCTCCCTACCTACGACTGGATCCAAGTTAACTAACCAAATTGATCCTTTGGTTAAATATTTTTTATTAATATTCATTTAATCCATCAGCCAATACGCTATCCCAATCTTTTAAATTTTCTTTTTCTTCTTTTGAGAATTTTTTATCTTTCAAGAGTCTCTCATACTGCTTATTAGCTTTTTTTAAAATATATTCTCTAGCTAATTTCTCTAACGCATCGCTAACTATTTTTTGCTTTGAAAGACCACTCATATCTTCCAATTCTTTTAAATACTGAGCTATTTCATCATTAATTCTCATCATTTTAGACATTTTAATCCTTTACTTAATCTAGTCATAATTATACAAAAAATTAGATACAATTGTCAACATTAATGTAATCAATTTTGCTAACAACGCATTAAAATCTGATATTCATTTATTTTTCTTTACTTTATTTATTATAGAAACATACAATAAAAATTATTATAAAAAATTGGAGAAACAAATGACCCTGAAAAAAACACTTCTGATATTTTTTAATATATTTTTATTTGAAAATCTAAATTCTGGACAAGTTAAGCCCCTGAACTTCGAATTAGAAATAAATCAATATAATTCATTATTAAATCTAATTGATAAGGCCCTATTAAAAACTGATGTAGATTTAGTTGAATAATATAAAAAAAGCAAATGAAATCTTAGACAAAATAGAAAATGAAGCATTAAAAACCATACCCCAAAATTTTAAATTAAGAGTTTTATTAGCTTCCAAAAATTTTTATCCTCAACAATTTATAAATAATGAATTTTTATGACAGATTAAAATTGTTTTAAATTTGTAAAAATTACAAAAATTGATAGAAGAAGAAATGCAAGAACAAATAAAGTTTCCAGAAATTATTTTATTATCGAAGCTATAGAAAAAGCTGTTAAAAATTAAAAGATAATTAGCACAAATTTTAATATTAGTACTAATTATTTTTTAATTAACATATAAATGCATTCATTTAATGAGACAGGTGCCATTGACAGTCCATATACCACTACAGGTATCAGTGTCCGTCCCAATAGGATTATGATGACATTTTAAAAAACCATCTGTGGCATATAAACATACTTTATATTGATCATCTTTAACTATTGTACACCGATCCATAGCTTGTTTGTTTATACATGCATTGAACAGATCTTGATCAGAAATTGAATAAATTTTATCGGCCATCATTGAAGCAATTATTATGATCGCAATTGATACTACTCTAATAATTTTCATTTTTCCTCCTTTTTCTTTTCGGTCGAATAGTGAAATTAATTTAGGAAACATCTTTTTTTAACTAAATCCTAAGGTCAAACCTTGATAGTCACACTAGTCAAACTAGTGGTTTACCTATCTTTTAATAACTACCTGTACAAGCCCGGCACACGTCCATCATCGCCCATTTCGTGAAAGCATGCGCTTTAAAAATATCTAAAGAACAGTTCAAAAATAAGATTAATGCACTAAAAATTAATTTTTTCATTTTTTCCTCCTTGAATTAGTTATTGATAGCCAATTGGTATAAATACACCTGATCTTCCTTAAAACAAAGACTCAAACGACCGATATAATATCTAATTGACCACAATAGTCAATTTCAATTATTATAATATCATAATTAATTTCTATTATGCAATAGTTTGTATAAAATATTTTTCTTACTATTTTCTTCCTGAAAAGTTGGATTTTTGAATAAAATTTTATAAGTTCTCCTAGAATATAAAAAAATATATAAAAAGGAGGCCCTATGTTTTGTCTAGAAACCTTATTTTGTCTGGTAGATAACATTGTCAAAAACGTTAACGATATTAAAACAACGGATAAATTTTTACAAGCAATTTTTAAAAAAAT
>Ga0207050_1174_pt1 | contig 10194 bp, 11 predicted proteins | sample Alteio_BWMinCont_64_FD_153291 | JGI IMG/M metagenome (GOLD analysis project Ga0207050, IMG submission 153291) | Enriched cells from forest soil in Barre Woods Harvard Forest LTER site, Petersham, Massachusetts, United States -... | ecosystem: Environmental > Terrestrial > Soil > Temperate forest >...
ATCTGGTTATCAAATCAAATTGAACAAAGCCGGAACGGAAAGTAAGGAGATTTTAAGATGGCAAAGAATGGGAATGAAATCATGACAGAAAAAACGGGTGTTGAATTAATATGTGCAATCGATGTAGAGCCAGAGCCTATACATTGGCTTTGGAATAACTGGCTTGCGGCGGGGAAATTCCATATTCTTGCCGGTGCGCCAGGAACAGGTAAAACCACTATCGGACTAAGCCTTGCTGCAACGATTACATTGGGTGGCCAATGGCCAGATGGTACTCAATGCGAGCCAGGAAATGTTTTAATTTGGTCTGGTGAGGATGATCCTAAGGACACTTTGCTACCTCGATTGCTCGCTCATGGTGCTGATCGAAATCGCGTTTATTTCGTCAGTGATGTTTTTGAACACAATAAACCCAGAGCCTTTGATCCTTCTCGAGACATGCCAAGGTTGTACGAGAAAGCGGCGCAAATTGGCGAAGTCCGGTTAATCATTATTGATCCGGTGGTTAACGTTATTTCAGGCGATTCACACAAAAATGGGGAAGTCAGAAGAGATCTACAACCCTTGGTTGAATTGGGTGGAAAATTGAATGCAGTAGTGTTGGGAATATCCCATTTTAATAAAGGGACATTGGCTCGTGATCCACTTGAGCGGGTAACCGGTTCAGTTGCATTCGGTGCATTGGCTCGAGTGGTACTGGCTACAGCGAAGATCAGCGACGAGAATGGTAACCCAAAACGAATATTGGTCCGGGCAAAATCCAATAACGGTCCTGATGGTGGAGGCTATTATTATCAAATTGAGCAGATAGAACTTGCCAATTATGAGGGACTGTTTTCATCCAAAGTGATTTGGGGCGATCAGGTTGAGGGATCATCGCAAGAGTTATTGACGGATATCAACGATCTGGGTACGGTGGGTGATTGCTCTGCACTTTCAGAGGCCATAGACTTTTTAAGGATCTTACTGGCAGAAGGAGCAGTCACCAGAAAGGAGATTGATGACAGAGCCAAAGAGCTGGGGATCAGGAGCATAACATTACGCAGAGCTAAAGCCTTTTTGAAAGTGGAAACGATACACGAGGGTTATGGGAAAGGCAGCGTTTGGAAATGGTCACTTCCTTCTTCAAAGTTGCTCAAACTTGTCAAAGATGATCATCTTTTAAAGCCAAGTCTAAACAGGACCTGTCAAAATAATGCCTTTACTAAATAAAAAAACAGATGGTTTTAAGGGGAAACGGTTTGGGTACTATTATGAGAAATGTCAGACTTGATCTCTTTCTGTAGTTTTTTAGTTTCTTTACGCTGTTTCATTTTTTGAAAATTTTGGGTTTTGAAGTCGAATGGCCGACCACTCGTGAAGGTCACAGAGCGGCTTAGTGAGCAACCTTCACCATCCATCACGTACCCTCAGGTTTTCTCGGAGCTTGAAAAAAATCCCCCTTTTATACTAAATGATAAATCATTCTGATTTTGACGGTATTATTTGTGGTATCATCTAGTAAGGCATACAAAGTACCTTAGGAACCCAAGGTTAAACAAGGAAGAAAGGAATAAAATATGTTTGGATTTGCAGATCCCTATGGCATTTTAAAATTACTCGCCAAGCCAGAAATAAAACAAAAAAGTGAAGAAGAAGACTTTTTATTTGAACAACAGCCACCCATTAAAAGAATTCCCCGCTCTCCTATGTTGGGACGATTTTTGATGCGTTTATATCATTCTCTGAATACGCTCAGGCAATTGCGATTTCCTCTTCATCTCCCATAGCGAATACACATGAAATATGTTTCAGTTTTTATGGTATATTTGGTAGAACAAATTAAAAAGAAGCGTTACTGATGATGGCTAAACCCAACAAAGGAGGAGATCAGAATATTATTGACGAGTTGCTTACGATAGGATAAAAGTGATATTGCATTCACTAAGTCACACTAACCATAAACAAGATCAGTTATTGTTTGAGCCACCATTTTCTTTATGACTATCCATTAAACCAAGTTTAGATTTAAGATAGGCGATATCTACTCTCATTAGGTTATTCTTTTGTTCCATGTCATTTCTTTCATACAACAATAACAAGGCTTCTAGTTGTTCTCTCCCCTCTTTCGTTTTAGTGGCTTCTATGGGAGTTTTATTATCTAACATGGGAATCGGTTGGTCAAACCAATTTTCCCAATGTTTTTGAATCATCGTTTTCAACATTTCTTGGATTTCAGGCGAGTCCTTCATTTCTTCTATTTTATTGTTTGCATTTGGAGTTATGTTTTTTGATTTTTTTTCTACTAATTCTTTTAACAAATGGGCACTAGATTCTATCAGAGTTTTTTGAAAATGAATTTCTTCTTTTAAATATTTTTTCAATAGCTTGTGTCCCTTATTGGCTCTTTTTTCTGAATTTGTTTCCAAAACCAATTTGTTGTTATTGATTTTAATATATCCCAAAAGGGTATTATCCCAATTGGGATGGGCTTGATTGCCTTTTGTCAACCAAGGAAATTCAAGTTGAGTAATCATTCCAGCATTATCTCTTTTTGCTTCTGCATGAAAAGATTTTACATCTTTATATAAAGTGAGGGGCAATAGCTTCTTTAGCACAGCTTCAGCTGATATTTCTAGGGTAAAAAATGATTTGCATAATTGAATGGGATCTCCATCTGTATTTCTTAATTCGGGTAATGGTTTGCGGAAATTTTCTTCAACAATGGCAAAATAACAATCAAATATATCATATGCAAATTTTTCTTTTAGTAATTGAGGAGTTAATGATTCTATTTTACTTTCTTTTATTAAGTTCTCTCGAAATTTAATTAATTCAGCATGATGTTGTGCATGAATATGATAGGGCGACATCCCAATGAAAATAGATTGATCATTAAGCGTTAATATTCGACTTAATATGATATCTCCTTTGTTGAGAGATTGGGTTCCAAGTTTCTCTTTCACCAGGAACTCTTTGCCTAAAAGAATATCTTTTACCAACAATGATTGATTGACAACCACATCCAACACCACAAAAAAACTATAATAAGTCTTACAAATATGTTCAACAAAATTCTTTTGCTCAGAGTTTAAATGACAGGGATATTTTTTGATATACTGCATAGCAATCGGTTCATTTGGCAGAAAATCCTTTATCCCGAAGTCATCATTAGGGATCCAATTAAATAATAACCAAGGAATAAATAAATTTGTAAAGAGTAATTCTTTGTCCATTTCTTCTGGCAAGTCTTCAGGAAATAGATCATGCATCGCAGTGGCCATTATGCTTTCAGGCAGTTTATGACTAACATAAGGGCCCAAATATTCATCGATAACTTGACCTTCTAATCGACGTAGATTTCTCCAGGCAAAATCTATGATATTAGCTGGTTTAAGACAACAAACCTTATACTTTCTCCCACTTCCACAAGTACAGAGATCATTGCGGCCAATTTTATAGGAAGGTGAAGCGATATCATCCATGATTTTTTTCTCCTTTGATAACGATAATTTTTTATGAACCTACATACTCAGAATTTGCTATAGCTGTGCGACGGTTGGCGAATCAGCCGCTAGTGATGTGCCATTTTTTTTTAAATCTATTACAATTGCCATAGTTCTTCCTTTCATTAAATCAATCCTTGAAAATTTCCTCAATGGTTGAACTTGTCAATCCTCGTTCTACCCATTTTTGTAAAAGCTCAGGGTTTGCCTGTTCAATTTTTTGAAGATAATCTTTTGGTACCTTCTTAAATTTGTGTTGTAATAAAAATAATAACATTTTCATTCTTTCCTCTGATCTCCCTTTTTCTTCTCCTTCTCGAAATCGCCCGGCGTAAAGTGTTTTGTCCGTACTCACCGAGTCCCAATAGGCATCATAGGCCGCTAACTCTTCTTTAGTGTAAGCCGCTTGTTCTGATAATTTAACCGCTTCATTGATTTCAGGGACTGCTAATAATTCAGGATCTATTTCCGTCGTGTTTTCATTAATTTCGGACATAAATCGTAACCATAGAATTTGTAATTTTCGTTCTGCATGGCTAGTAGGTTTAAACTTTTGAAGCTCAATAAAGACAAATTGTAATCCTTTCAATTCACGCTGTGGCTTATCCACGTTAACAATTTTATAATGATGATAAAAATGATCACTTTCATGATCAAAGTTCTCAGCCAACAATCCCAGTCCATAAACCGGTTTTAGGTAATCGTATTCTTCTCCTTTGGCTAATTGATTCACATAAGCTCGACTGGCTCCAAATAACATTCGTTGCATAAAATGGGAAGTCCAGGCAATTTGCATTTCCACAATGAAGATGCGACCCTGTTGATCAGTGCATTTAACATCCACAATGGTTCTTTTAAGAACGGGAATATTGGGAATTTGTTCTGTGGGCAAATAAGTCAAGGATTTTATTAACCCATTAGGGGGTAGGGGTAATAGAGAATTGAGAAAACTAACCAACAGATAGTCATGTTCACCAAAAATCTTTTTGAACACCAGATCTGAGCGCGGATTTAAATAACGAGCCATAAAGCCCTCCTTTCTACAATTTTCACCATAATAGCACAAAAAAACATTCCTTTCAGAGTTAATGGTAGCCTACAATTAGCTTACGAACTCCGCAGGAAAAGCTTACTTCTGAGCCGCTAAAACGCCCAAGGGAGATTGCACGGGTCAATCCCCCCCTATATTCTGAAGTTAGGGCTCATTGGAAGCCAAGTCCTTAAACTTGGGTAAATAGGCTGTTATCTTAATCAACCTATCGAGTAGCTCTTCATTTAATGTTTTAGCGTCACGGATCAAGTCACTGATTGCGCATAAATATTGATGCAATATTAGCCTTGGACAATCGATTACATCTTTAAATAATAGCATTTCTATCATTGCCTCTATTTTTAAGTGGTACTCGAGTAACATTTGTTGTGCATCGAGCTGATACTTCATTAATGCCAAGTAATCTGATAATTTACTGGTATCCATCGTTGACTCCTCCTAGAGTTGATTGTGGTAGTAGGGTGTTGGTGTTCATCTCACTGACACCCTACGGGTTGTGGCACACAAGCGTTATGCCTGCGTGCCACCGCTTTCTTCTAACCTTTCCTTACCTATGGCCCCCTCGCACTGTAGGCGAAGTTTTCGTAATGCCCTAGCTTCAATTTGTCGGATCCGTTCTCGGGTCACCCCAAACTGCTTCGCCACGGCTTCTAAGGTATGATCATCCTGATCAATCCCAAAACGCATCCGCAATATTTCCGCTTCTCGGGCACTGAGTTCGGAGAGCATTTGTCGTGTATGCTCCTGTAATTTTTCAGTTACGATAGCATCCAGCGGAGACACGGCAGCCAGATCTGAGATCAAATCCCCCAAAAACTTTTCTTCCTCGATAGGGATCTGCATTGAAATAGGCTCTTTTACGAGTTGCAATACTTCTTGAATTTTTTCTTTCTTTAGTTTTAGGCCTGTTGCCAATTCTTCTACGCTAGGTTCCCTCCCGATTTCCGATAGCATTGTACGAGTCAAGCGATTAATGTCGTGGTAGATCTTCATTATCCAACCCGGCAGTCTAATGGTTTGACTTTTGGTTTCAATCGCTTGTAGAATTGCATGTTTTATCCACCAAACGGCATAGGTGGAAAATTTACAACCCTTACGATGTTCAAATTTTTCCGTGGCTGTCATCAAACCCATACTGCCTTCTTGAATTAAATCCAAAAACGGTAGTCCTCGACGGGTATATTTTTTAGCCACTGAAACAACCAATCTTAAATTGGCTTCCACCAATCTTTTTCTAGCGGCTTTGACTGTGGACATCTGTTGCTGAATATGATGATGAACTGTCTCAGTTTCGGATGTGTTGAACATAGAGTCGACGAGTAACTCTAAAAACCGAGGGTTCCATTTAAAAGACATTAATAAATGACCCATATTCCTTAAGCAGGTTTGAGTTTCCTCATCGTTTTTAGAAAAGAAACAAAGTCCCAATTCTGCTTCCCGTTTTAGATTAAGGGCTTCAATTAATTTCTGCTCTATTCGGCTTAGATCTGTTTCAGGATCCTCTGGCTCTAATGTTAAAGCATCATCAATAAATCCACTGATAATATCAGTGATTTTTTGCTCGCCCCTTTTGACTTTAGCAAAAGCTATTTCAAGAGGTTCTAATAAAACGGGATGCTGAGCCAAGGTGACGAGTACCTCTTGTAACCCTTTCTCAATTTGTTTTGCAATCCTGACTTCCTCTTCACGAGTCAATAACCCAAACATCTTCATCTCTCGCAGGTAGGTTCCCATCAGATCAATTTCCTCAAGATGAGAATGTTCTTTCGATTTAATTTTCTGCTTGATTAATAAGCAGTGACGTGGTGTATTTTTGTTAGCCATAACTAGTTCCTCGCAATTGGTTTGTTGGTGAGCGGAATAGAGATGTTATAAACATTTATATTCCGCAAACGTTAGTGGTTAAACATCGCCCCTAACGACGAGAGAAAACATGGCATTTCCCCTCAGCTTCTAGCGAGAAATAGTCATGGCTAAAAATGGCTTCCTTAAACATTTCATAATCAACGAAGTCTTTAACTTTTTCAGAAGCAGCGCCTAAATAGTGGGTGTCAACAAAATGGATGGTATATTCCAATTCGCTTTCATATGCCCCACAATAGCGATTCTTAACGGCTTCCGTGGCGTTATTGATATCTCCATGAAAATAGATAAGCAATTGGATCCCTAGTTCGTCGAGCTCCAAAAGGAACATCATTTTTTCTTGGAGGACATCGATGTTTTCATATTGCTTAACTTCCATAAAACCAAAATCTTCAGAGTCATGGATGATAAAGTTGTCGGTACCGATGATGGGATCATCGGATAACCTTTTTTGAACTTCATGTTGGATAATCTCAATTTCTTGAGGGACTTCCATCCAACGACCATGAAATTTTTCATGATGGTAGGCGGCTACCGCAACATAAATTTGGGGGGTGGAATTATCAGTGGAAGAGGGGTTGTTTGAATGGACGAGATCGTTTAATCTGACGTTAGTCATAGTTAGCTCCTAAGAAGTTAGCTGTGATTAGGGCTGCAAGGGTGTTTTCAGCACTTTTGCAGCCCGCTTTGATTTCTTATTCAAGAAACCTTAATTTAAATAATAGATCAAAACTGCCTTTTTGTAAAGAGGTTTTGTGCTTTTTTTGGTTATTTTTTCCTATTTTTGTAGTCTTTATTTACATTTATATTTTCTAGGCATTGAGTTCACAAGTCCTTTGCAATAATTTTAAATTTTTGCCGGTAAATTTGATGGTGGCGCTTTTAGTATATTTTAGGGTCCTGTTTGATCATCTTTTAAGAGTGGTGGACGAGGTAATCGTGATTATTGATGAAAGAGGATCTCAACGGATTGATTAAAGAATCCTACCCATAGATCCTTTAACCTAATCTTCCCTGATTGTTTCAGCGAGGTTTAATAACCAGAATAAGAAGAGGTTGGATCTGACATATTTCAATCGTTTTTTATAGTATATTGTCGTCACTTTAAAATAAATTTTAAGCTCGGAAGACTTGACTGGCATAAGAGTAATAATGAGCAGTAGGCATAGAATGCTGATTGTCGCTCATCAGGGGACAGCATGCGTACAAGTGAACCTGATCTTTTGTATTGGTGGCTTAGATTAGGGGCCTATACCTAGCAAGAGGTAGAGCTAATTTTCGTGGACAGAGGGGTCAAAATAAGCACTCACTTTTCCTTCCACTTTGCTTTTTTTTGTCTTGTTTGACCAATGACGATCGGCTGTTTTAGGGTTTTTATTTGTCCCTTCAGAAAAAAATATCCGGGTTTGTAGGCGGAACCTCTGGCGGGATTTTTAAGTCAAAGTTACCTGAAGTTTATCTAAAAATGATCCTCCAATTTTTTAAGGTAGTCTTCCAAAACGTAATCGACTTTTTTCTTTTTGGCTGGTAACACTAGGGTGATATTCAAAATAGGTTACAATAGAGAACTGTTTCAACTTTTTGCTGAGGTTTGCCCTTCAATTTTATTTTGACCAAACAAGGTAACATTTTTTAGCTTTTAGGTCTGTATTCGGTGTTGAGGGAAAAAAGATCAAAGTTTGTTGTCTGGGAACCTAGCATTATTTTTTGAGGTTGAAGCAATCTTTCACTTGGGTTTGTCTCATGTCGTTACATAGGTCATTTGTTCAATCCAGTTATTTTTTCTTCAACACACCTCCAAACTGTGGTTTCAAAATAGCTTCCATTTTTTTAAAACTTAACCTTAACTTTTTCTTTTTTACCGGGTGACCCCTTACCAAAAGCCTCTCCCCTCTTTGTCTGGTTTTTGGGTTTAAGATCCGGTTTTCTTGAAGGTAGCCGAACGCATGCAAGGTACCTAAAGCATCCTTTTGATTTTTGACGCACTGGGGCATCAGTCCCTAACAAGCGTTATCTTTTTGCAAAATTTGTTGGTGCTAATGACCGTTATCGCAGGTCGCAAATCGAAGACTTACTGATTCTAAAGTAGGCATTGCCAATCCCCGCACACCAGACGCACTGTCAACCGTTTTTATATTTTCATTTATATTTTCAGCGTTTTTAACGATTTAAAAGGCTCACAATCGATTCTGAGATATTATGTCTTAACATGCGTTTTATTTTTAGCTTTGGGTTTTCATATGTTTTAATATGCGTAAAAAAATCGCCGAAAATCAATACATTGGAAATAGCAGACATATTATTTCAGTATATTTTATATACAAAGATATGATGATTCAGCGTTAGGGATATTAAAATACATTAAGACCATTTTAAGCCTTTAACTAAGGAGAGAAAATTATGCGTTCAATATGTGTTGCAATACCAGAGCCTTTATATCAAAAACTGGAGGCTTCAGCTCAGGAAAAGAACCTTAAAATAAGCGATATCGTTCGAACGTTTTTGCGAGCAGGGGTTGAGAATCAACGCTCTGATGAATGCAATAAAGTATCAGTTAATCATTTACAAGAACAGATAGCAAGGTATACGATGATGACATACTGCTTGACGGAAGAAGCAATGCAAAGACTGGTTACTGAGGGGGCGATGCTGAGCGAAAAGAGTCATAGGCAGGCAGAGAAACTAATCAATCATGTAATGTCAAAGTCTGTTAAAGTTTCTGCAAGTTAAAGTAACTACCAGTGCAGCCTATTTTTTTAGTGTTGTTTGGGAGTGCCTACTGAGAGAGCAAGGGCGAAGCGAGGGCGTAAAAAATTTGCTTTCATAAGATTGGTAGCCGTATAATGGCACCATGAAGATCCAATTTCCCACCATAAAAACTCGCAGCAGGCAGCAGGCTGGAAACTTAATAAGTTGCGCTCCTTTATTTCAACCGCTCTGAAAATATTACGCAAACAAAATAGACTGAGAGGGGAGAAGAGTTTCTGGTGGTATTTCATCCATCGATGGCCTAAAGATGAAATGAACGCCATTACCCGTTTTATCAATGGCAGTTATCAATTTGAACCTCTAAAAACTTATTCTATCAAAGGCGAAAGTGGCGTTGTATGGACCTATGTTGACAGGCTATTCGTTAAGGCCCTGTTATCCATCATCAAACCCTTGTTCAAGCACATTATTTCGCCGAGATGTTTGCACATCAAGGGGCCTTCGGGTGTTCACGATGCTTTAAGTTTAACTCAGAAAGCCTTTGAGAAAGGTTCGTTTCGTTATTTTATACGGGCAGATATTAAAGGATTTTATGCCTCTATTGATCGCAAAATATTGACAGAACAGGTAAGAGAACATTTCAATGATCCCAGAGTCTTGAATTACTTGGAACAGATTATCAACATCCCAGTGATCGAGAATGGAGCAATTCATATTCCTCGCATCGGCATTCATCGTCGTAGTAGTTTGTCCCCTTTTCTAGCAGCATTATATCTATCCCCGCTTGATCGAGTATTTACAAATCGTCCCAATGTGTTTTTTGTTAGATATTGTGATGACGTCTTAATTTTGCTCAAAACAAAAAAACAATTTTGTAAGGCCAAGCGGCAATTACGACAAATCTTAAACAAACTAAAGTTACGATGCTCTCCCCGCAAAACAAAAATGGGTCTTTTAACGAAAGGATTTCATTTTTTGGGCATCAACTTCCAAATTAACCAGGAGCTTTCTGCGGTATCTACTGATGCTGAGCAGGAGGCTTCTATCGTTAAAGAGGCTGCGGCGCGAACCCAGTCTCTGTTACAA
>Ga0207050_1175_pt1 | contig 10136 bp, 2 predicted proteins | sample Alteio_BWMinCont_64_FD_153291 | JGI IMG/M metagenome (GOLD analysis project Ga0207050, IMG submission 153291) | Enriched cells from forest soil in Barre Woods Harvard Forest LTER site, Petersham, Massachusetts, United States -... | ecosystem: Environmental > Terrestrial > Soil > Temperate forest >...
ATCAGCTCTGAATATCTACTCATGCTCAAAAAGGCAGGGATAATGGAAAACAAAGAAGAATTGAGTATTATGGATTTTGCGAAAGCGCAGAAGCGGGGTTGCCTATTGCTTTTGAAGGGCGTAAATGCCAGGGAGGCTGCCGGCATTTCCGAGGGCATGGATGCCCGGCCCTGAAAAAGCAATAGGCAACCCCACTTCGTCGAGCTTGTATTTCTTTTTTTCAATGAATATTACATTGCAAAAAAATAAAATTATGATCGTTGTATAACATGGATTCCTGAAAGAATGTGCGCAGCACTCATTTTGAAAAACGTGCGGAGCACACATTTTGAACGTAGGAATGGATGGCGGCTTTGTTCGGAGATAAGATCAAATTAAGGCCAAAAAACTGTATGACTTCAATTCAGTTAGAGCTCACCAAAAATTTATCAACAAAAACTTTACAAGCCTATCTTTACTAGAAGTTTAACTGTTAAAGCAAACCTGAACTGCCAACCATTATATCACTCACTATATCAATTATTGAAGGCTCTCAGAAAAATCTATGCATTCCAAAAAATAGCCTGCATCAATCACACTTTCTTGCACTCCATTTACATGGATCAAGACTGGCAAACATGAGAATCCTCTTGGCAATGAAAGTTTCTTCAATTTTTCTTGCATTTCATACATAACATCTAATTTTATTTCCTGTTTTGAAAATTTAATTTCGCAAGCAAATATGGTATTAAATCGGGTCTGGATTAGATAATCAATTTGACACCCAGCGATCTTGGAAGTCTTTCTTTGAAAAAAGGGGTTGTCTGAAACAATATCTTCTGAATTTAAATTAAGTTTTTTCCATATAAACTCTCGATTATTTAAGACCAGATTCTCAAATTGTAAACCAACAATAGAAGTCCACCCTGAAAGAGAAGGCAACGATTTATTATTGAAATGACCATTTTCGATCCTCTCTCTATTTTCCTCTACATATTTAAGATAGAATCGTATGTAATTATCACTTAATCGATAATGACTGAGATTGGACACTTGATTATTTTTAATATTCCAAGTAAAATCTCTGCGTATAAAACCAGCCTTGATAAGATCATCCAAATATTCAGACATGACACCACTTTTTTCGAGATCTAACTTTTCGCAAATTTCATTAAATTCAAGATGGCCATTGACTAACAATTCAACAATTCTCTTGTAAAGAATTGAACGTTTGGAAAACAAATCATGAAAAATTTCATTAAATTCATTAAATAAAATACCACTCTTTTTAAAGCAAAGTCGCTTAATATTTTCTTCTGCACCTAATTTAGACTGCATTTCTTCAATATACCTTGGAACACCTCCAGTGACAGATAACATTTTAAAAATTTCATAAGGATTTACATGAAACTCTAATAATGTTAAAAATTGATTGCATTCTGAAACTGTCAATTCTTTCAAATGAAGCGTAAGAGATATTCGCCCCATAAAACCCTTGCTTGTTAAGATATTTTTTTCAATCCAGGATGAAACAGAACCACATAATATCATAATTAAAGTGGGATTTTGGCTAAAATACTTATCCCAGGCTGTTTTAAGTTTACCCAAGAAATCAAAATCTAAAGAACCCATCCAGGTTATTTCATCTAAGAGTAAAATGATCCTCCCCCGAGAAACCTGTTGTGCCAAAATAGTAAATAAATCCCCCCAATCATTTGCTTTTAAGCCAGGCAATGGAAAATATTCGTTTAATTGTCTAGCAAACTCTTCTCTTTGAGATTGTGCTGTTGTTTTTTCCGTTGGGGGAATACCGGATAAAATACATAAATTTTGTTTTTTACCAAATTCACGTACTAAACGACTTTTCCCAATTCTTCGCCTTCCATTAATGACAACCAAACTTGAACTTTTCTTATTCAGTAAAAGCTTTAGTTCCTTTAATTCTTCTTTCCTACCGACAAAAGGGGCATTTTTTTGGTTATTTTTCCTCTTTATATGTGGAGTTAGGGGTTCTTTTCTCACCATTTATAAGACCTCAAAAGATCAAAATACGTCTATTTCTATCACTTTAACATAACACTTTAACATAACATCACAAAATAGACAATAGCCATTTTCGTGATGAATATTTTTAATTAAGATCGGATCACAAAATTGGGTATATACTATTTTGTGATCTACTCCATATTGACACAGCAACTTGCTGCATGACATTGGCATCCAACTGCTGCGTATTCTACCAAATTTATGTTCATTAGATAATTTTCTATTAAATTTGGAGCTATACACCTAACTTTAGAGTCCTAAGTTCGCCACCAAATTAAGCTAAAAAACTTTTTCTTTAGGGCTTGTTATGACATCGTTGATAATTGCTTTTTGTGTCTTTCCGGCAACTATGTGTAGCATAAATTTTTAGCAATCCATATATTCACCCCAACAATCTAACAAGGTTAGAGGAGATGACACAAAGGCCATTGGTTGCTATCTCTGTTTCAATCGAGATACATTTCAATCGAGATACATGTTGACATAGCAGCTTAGAGTTGCATAAATTACTTGAAAGATGGGGTTAGCCTACGATATCGAGAGGATACAAACAAACGGTACGCCGCATTGTCTTTCACGTCGTATTCAATTTGGCGATCAGTTTTATTAAACAGTTGTTGCAATAGATAAACGCCCATGGGATAGGAATAAGTTGATCTGCTTTAATATTTCAAGGTGAAACTTACACAACCCTAACACCATTAGACTACAAAAGTGTCTAGCATGTCTGATTCCAGCTTTCCTATTACCTCAGCATTAATATTAACTCTTGGAGCATCTCCAAGGGCAGGATGCCAATCCCTGACAAGCTTCGTCCATCTTGTATTTCTCACTGCAATCAATATCGCGTGACATTAAGAGTAAGAGTCTGATAATAAAATAAGAATCTGATAATAAAAACAGTTTGACTGGTTATTCTTTTATGATATATTCCTCCCGTAGGATCAATGATATATTCCTCTCGTAGGATCATAATTATCCTACATCAAGTAGTCATTTTTTTTTGAAAGATATCAGCACCTGTCATCTTGCTTAGAATAATCGGTGACATTACATTTTCTTGATGTCATTCATTAATATATTAATAAGCCAAAGAGCGACAACTTGTTCATCGTTGAACCTTGATTAAATTAAATCCCAGAGGAGTTTTTTATGGCATCTATACCCCCAAATCCACCCACACATACAGACCATACAAACCCTAAAACAAGATCTCAAAATGATCAGCTGGTTATGGTTCTAAAACTCAAAAAACACAAATTTGCTGCAATTGCTACTTCAAGTTCAACAAGCACAACCGCTGCTATTGCTGCTATCCCCGTCACAACGCCAAACCCTGCGACTACTAATACAGCCTCCATCACTACTCCAGCGATTTCAACGGTTCCTACGTCTTCTAGCAGTTCTAGCAGTTCAACAGTCTCTCCCAGCAGTTCTAGTGCTTCAACAGTCTCTCCCAGTACTTCTAGTAGTTTAAAAACGTCCGCCAGCACCAAAACAGCTCTCAGCACATCAACTGAGAGCGTCACAAAACAATCCAAAGAAATTCCTGTCTATACGGTTACTCAACTTTGTAAATTTATCGAAGAGATCGCGATTGTTTCTAACCTAGGGGAATATGATCCTAATGAAATATCGAAAAAAAATGGGGACCTTTTTAAGGTATCTTGCAAGGTCTTATCTGATTTTCGAGAAGTTACTTTACAAGATTTGTGCAAAATAGCTCAACGGAATCATTTTTTTGGATTTAGTCTTTTAATACATTTTAATTCATTATTTAAACATCTAACCCATCAAAACACAGTGCCTACACCGTACCTGAATCAATTACTCAGTGAGTTTCTTGGGGACATCGCCGCATCAGAGATAAAGAATCTCGTCCGCCCTATGTTTATCGGATGTTTTATAGCAGACTTAGCTCTATCAGAATTAGCTCTAAAGGAGGGTCTATTCACACATTGCAAACAACTCGAAACTGTTTTTTTAAATGAATTGTTACAAGGCTTGACTATTAGCACCATCCCCTCACGCTGGCTTCAAAAAATCAGCATTTTTCAATCCTCTGAAACTTTACGGCAAACCTCCTTACCCACACCCCTAACGCAAGCATCATCAAAAATAGAACCCTCGGCTGTTCCCACACATACTCCAAAAAATGACCATGATATTAAACTTGTTATGGAAACCAGCAAACATTTCATTCTTTCGGAGAACCAGGGTCCAATCAAAATCAATGCTGAAGTACGAAAATCTGAACAATTTGCAAAAATCTTCCACGAGATTCTAGAATGCGATCACGCCTTGGCAGAACAGACTCTCACACTAGACAACTTGAAAGCATCAGGATTCCCCATTTTTGCTACTGATGCTTCCATACAGTCAATTCAAAATCAAAAAACAAAATTATTGAAAAAGGCTTTTGCTACCTGGTTTTATGCTCGCTTTCCAGAATGGGAAGGGTTTGGCCAGCGTTTATTTAATGATTTTCTACATCAAGATGGAGGGACAGAAGAGCTCATCAAAACAGCCAATGCACTGGCCTTGTATTATATTAAAAAAGCCAATCAAATTTATATTTTCCCAGAGAAAGTCGAAGCCGAAGCTAAAGTCGAAGTCGAAGCCGAAGCCGAAGCTAAAGTCGAAGTCGAAGCCGAAGCCGAAGCTAAAGTCAAAGTCGAAACTAAAGTCAAAGTCGAAGCCGAAACTAAAGTCGAAGCCGAAACTAAAGTCGAAGCCGAAACTAAAGTCGAAGCCGAAACTAAAGTCGAAGCCGAAACTAAAGTCGAAGCCGAAGCTAAAGCCAAAGTCGAAGCCGAAGCCAAAGTCAAAGTCAAAGTCGAAGCCGAAGCCAAAGTCAAAGTCGAAGCCACTTCCGAGCCTGATCATCTACACAATTGTAAGAAGTATTTAATAGCGGCCATTAATTTTTTACAGAAAGCCCTGGATTCCATTGCAAAGAAAAAATTACCGATTACTCCTCTTTTAAAACAAGAAAATCTTGAACTTCAAGCTTATTGCTTTGCTGAGCTGGCAAAACTGAAAGTGCTGGATGAAGACCACGCGCTTATGCTTAAAGTTTTGAAAGTAGAAGATGAGATCCCTGGCATCACTGAGGAATGTCACGGAGATGCAAAAAAAATTATTGCAAAAATCACCCAACGCTTAGCTGAAGTGATTGCTAAACAAAACAATCACCTTCAAGCCACCCAAAAAGGCAGGCTAGAATTTCTTCCCCCTGGACCTGTTCCTGATAATTGGTGTTTTAAAGCTTTAGCAGAACAATCCGATCTCACTATACCTGCCAGCGTTTTAGGCATGATGCTGAGTCCAACGACGGGTTGCACCATACTGCATCTCTTAGCTCACAGAGCAAGAACAAAATCTGAGTGCGAAGTCATTAAGCGTTTGCTTAAAAGACATGGGGAATTAATACAGGAACAACAAGCGTCATTACTCAAGAAACAAAAGGGTGGATTACTCACACCCCAAGAAACTGAAATACTAAAGCTAGGGATCATTTCTCGTTCTGCTGTATTAATCGGCGACAAAGAAGGATTATTACCTACACATCTGGCTTTAGATGTAAGAACAATGGATATTCTCAACAAAAAACTCCCCGCAGAATATACAGATCAAGATCTGTATTTTTTTCATTCTAATGCTGGATTGATCATGGTGCCGCTCAAAGGCAATACCTATGCAATCGATGGCCAAAGAATGGCGCTACATTTAACAGAAACTTTAGTCCATCAGCCTGTTTCGCTAAAGTCTGACGATGGCAATGATGACCCTGTAGATGTCTTAGGAACTTTAGGAAATCATGAGACACCCACTGAATTTCGAAGCATGGGTCTAGAATATAATCTTTCTATCTATGAACCACCGAAAACTCAAGCTTGTATAGATAAAATTCTAGTTTTAGATAATGTGTTTCAGGACAAAGCAGCCATGATTGTTTCTATCCTCCCTCAATATCGTTCTTCTCCTGCCGTAGCTGCCGCTGTTAAAACGGCAATCGAGGATCTAGGTTTAAAAGTTGGCCCCACAAACCAGGCTGCCAGAACTTTCTTAATGATGGCCATCAAAAATCAAGATAAAGAACAGGTCGAAGCCTTATTAAAAGACAAGGCGTATAAGGAGGTCATTAATAGTTTGGACGAGGAAGGAAATTCACCCCTTTCAATGGCTGTTAATTCCTATTCTTCTGACCAAGCGATTGGTTGTTTATTAATTGCAGCCGGTGGTAACCCTTTACAAATTCATCGAAACGAACGCCAAAGGACAACCACTACCCCATTTCGATTGGCTGTTTATTATGGACTCCACAGTGTTGTGAATGGCATGTTACATATGACGAAAAAACACTGGAGCGATAGTGAACGGAGCATTGCATTAGGTAGAGCCCTATTTAGAGCAGTTTTCTGTGGCAAAAGTGATTTACAAAAAGTCTTATTATCGCATGAGGCAGATCCAATGGCCCGATTAGATAGAGATGCCTTCTTGTCTGCTCTAACGACAGATCTTGAGTTACGCGATCCAGGATATAGTACGGCGCTGTATGGAGATACGCCCTTTCATTGGGCATTAGGACTCTGCTCGGGGTTTTATCATACCACTCCACAAGATTTTGTGAATTTGGTGGATAATTTCCTCAACCATCCCTTATCCCGAACCAAAATTGATTTAAACAGAAAAACAGTGACTCGATTAAATCATGATTTATTATACGAACATCAGGGAATAAAAATTGGGGCCAATGCCATTTTAATTCCCATCCAGGCCTGCGAATATAGTAACAATCGCAGCTATCATGAAAAAATAATGTTAGTGATGAGAGCAGGTGCTAATCACACCACTCCTTGTTTTAAGGATTTATCCGCCTATGACATCGCTAAAAAATTAAATAGCGAAAGATTAATGAACACTTTTGATCATTTCGAAGCAGATCCTGAAAAACAAGAAATGGAATTTAAACATCTATCAGATAAGGTCGGCCATCTGGATGCTTATTTAAAGCAGCTCTTGGAAAAAGATAAGTTATTTTATAGAACACATAAAGCAAAGAGAGGGTGGAGTGCTTTTCTTCATCCTGGTCAACTGTATATGACCTCCGCTGATTTTACCAAAGAAGTGGCATTTACACTATTAGGCCAAGAAGACACCACTGTTCCAATAGGAAAAATAGGCAAAGACAGCGCTGTTTCAAATAAGCAACATGCTTTCAAAAAAGGCTGCTTCGCTTATTTTTGTTGGACATTAACAAACATTGCTAGACACTTGGCTGCACAAGCGGACGAAGATAGTTATGGCAATCAACTGCTAGATAAATTGAACTGTCCTTCTGCAAGCGAGAGGGCCAAGGAGTTATTAAATATTGATAGCGCATTATCCCAGCTGGGAGGATGGATGCATGTTTTTAATTATATGGAAAATCCGCAATTATATGTTGAGCGCTCTAAGGCCGCTACTCGTGGTGGTATGGTAGAAGCTATGACAAGAGGTGCTGCTCGTATTGAACTCGTTTCGCAATTCGATCAAGAGGGTACTAGTTTAACGGTACCCTACAATTGTATGGATGTGAGTATTATACAACGTCATCCTTATCTTGATGAAGCCTTGTATATGCATTCCTATTTTATAAACTTAGTATTTGAGACACCTTCTCCCTATTTAAATTTAGAAGAGAGAGCATTATGTGTATTCCTTCTTCAAACTCCTCGCTATCGAACCAGGAAGGAGATGCAAATTAATCTCCCTCTTGAAAAACGTTTTGATAATATCATGAAAGCAGCAGAAAATATAGTGAGTACTATGCTTGCACAACATCCTCAAAAATTTCATGCTTTCCGCGAATTACAAAAGAAAGGGGTTCCATGGCCGCACACACCTCAATTACGTCGCGCGATTGAAAATGCTGGTTTTGTCTTTAGACCTATGATGATTAAACGTGATCGCTGCATTTGTGAAACTTGTGGGGTAGAGGTCAGTGGCTGGCGTTCTTGTGATATCCCATTGGCTTTTCATAATCTGGAGAAACATCCAAAGGACAAACGTGCTGAGATTGAACAAAAACTGCTTGCATTAAGGAAGACATATGATCCCCTACATACTGCTGTTCCAAATGTAAATTTTGAACAAAGTAAAATGAAAAAAGACAAAGATACAGACAAAGGTAAAGATAAGGGTAAAGATAACAAGGCTAGTCATGATGCTGGCAAGCAAGATAAGAAAACGACAGAGAAGGACAAAACTGACCTGCAAACTGCATCGACTTCGTCTACTTCGATCACCACCCATACGGCGACAATGACGAGCCCAACAACTACAGTGGCTACGACTGGATTGATGACGACTACAGTCACAATCAAGCCCCTAATCTTATCGGGTTATGAACCAGCTACTCAAGCGCCCGCTCAACAAAGCAAGCTATCCGATGATCCAACAAGGATGCAGATGCAAATCAGTAAATGAGTAGATATACTCTTCGTAATATGCGCAGCCCCGCTCACAATACTGATTTATTCAAATATCAGACTATTCTTATTTTTTCGCCACAGGTTTCCGCATTTTGACACTGGAACCGGATTCTGTAACCGTCTTTTTTGCGGATGAGGCTTTTTCTCTTCGTTCTGCTCCTAGCTTTATTAACATCGCCTTGTGTTTCTGGACTTCCAAAGCGCTTCTTGCCGCAAGTTCCTGCTCTTGTCTTAAGAGATCTTCAGGTTTATTAACAATAGGCTTAAAATTATTCACTACCGCATCAGACTTACGTTTGGTCTCCTTTGCCTGAGCCGCCTGTTTTTTCACATCTGTTCCATTAATAGAACTAGTTTTTTTTGCTGGCTTGTTCGCCTCGTCACTATTGCCTTTTTTCGCAGTTGTATTCGCACTGGCATTAGAACCCACAGCATTAGCAGTCGAGAGTGAACCTAAATGAACATCCGAATCCGAGCTCACACTTGAACTTGAACCAGAACTAAAAGTTGCAATTTTAATGGCGGGTTTGTTTGAGCTTGAAGCTCCCTGGCTGGAATGGACCCCTGCACTGGAACTTGCCGAACTAGTTCTAGCGCTAGAGCTAGAGCTATCACTAGCGCTAGTTCTAGAACTAGTGCTAGAGCTAGTGTTAGAATTTGAACTGGTTCCTGAGCTTAAACTTGCACTTGAAGCTGGAGCAAAAGTGGCATGATTGGCTAATGCTAAAACTTCATCTACGCTTTTCTGATGAACAGTAGAGCTAGAGCCGACTTTAGATATTTCAATTATGCCGATGCTTGACTTTAGTTTCGAGCCAGAATTTGAGTTTGAACTTGAGCTTGAGTTTAAATTGAAGCTTGAACTTCCAAATCCACTTTGAAACAGTATAAAATGCTGAACTGCAGCTGCAGGTGAAACACTTAAGCTTGATACAGTCGAACTAGCACTTGGGGCTGCGTCTGTAGAACTATAACTTGAATTTGCACTTAAACTTGCACTTAAACTTGCACTTGAACTTGAACTTGAATTGGCACTTGCACTTACACTTGTACCTGTACTTGTACTTGCACTTACACTTGTACTTGAAGTTGGAACACTTACGGTACTGCTAAGTCCCAGAGACGCTGCTATCGCGGCTTCAAAAGCTTGATCGGAACCTCCTTGTAGTTGTTGAGACGCCAGTTGCTGAGACTCCAAAAGGGCAGCTTTCAAATCTGGATCGTTCTCTGCTTCTGGATCTAGCTCTGGCTCTACCTTTGCACTTCTACCATAGTCTGAGGCGGATTTCTCATCGATTAAAAGCCTAAAATCTACAGGTACGACACCCTTAGCTTTAGCATTGGAATCGTCTTTTTCTTTTTCTTTTTCTTTTTTTGGCTTATCAGAATTTCCTTTCTCTTCTATATCGGTCTTATCTTTGCTTGTAGCATTCTTGCCAATAGTCAAGCTGTGGACAGGATCATGACCGCTATTGCTAGTTCCCGAATTATTTCCTAATCCAAGCATCGATGACTGCGAAGCAGCAGCATGGGAGGCCTTTATAGAAGAAGCCGTATAGCCTAGTAAATCAAGCGCATCAGCCCCGTTATCTTGCGAGGCAACGGCCTGGGCAGTTTGTGTCAAAGCAACGAGCC
>Ga0207050_1177_pt1 | contig 10046 bp, 3 predicted proteins | sample Alteio_BWMinCont_64_FD_153291 | JGI IMG/M metagenome (GOLD analysis project Ga0207050, IMG submission 153291) | Enriched cells from forest soil in Barre Woods Harvard Forest LTER site, Petersham, Massachusetts, United States -... | ecosystem: Environmental > Terrestrial > Soil > Temperate forest >...
AACGTAACCACGTTTCGCAGCTAAAGCAAACCACTCAGCGGCTTTTTTGTCGTTCTGTTTAAACCCAGTACCGCTTAAGTGACAGTCTCCAAGTTCATACATGGCTTCAACGTTTTCTAATTTTGCTAAATTCGAAAGTAATTCTATTGCACGTGCGGGATCTCGTTTTATATTTTTTCCATACAGCAGTTTTAGAGCGAGAGAATACTGCTCTTTAGCCTTTTTTTGTTCAAGTGTTAAGATTAAATGATCTTTGCTGTTAGCAGTCTCTGTAGCGTGTTTTACGTTTTTTATATTTTGCTCAGAAGCAGAAATCTGAGGAGCAGATTTTGAATATTGAAAAAAACCATTTAATTGTAGTGTATTTTTTTGCAGGGCGTTTTGTGAGTTCGTTTCAAGTTCCGATTTAAATTTAGTTGTGATTGTTTGTGGTTGTTGATTGTTCAATGCGGTTCTTGTGTTGAATAAAGGTGTAAGAAATTGTGAAGGAGACGCGCCAAGAGTGCTTTGGTTTTCAGGAATATTTGGCTCAATTGTAAGTTGAGTTTTTAGTTTTGTTCTAGTTTTTTGTAAGTCTTTTTGTGAAGATGATGATTCCGAAATTTTTTCAAGTTTTGCTCTTTTCTTTAAATTTTGTTTGATCATTGGTTTTTCCGAGGATGAAATATGTAGCAAACGATTAATAAAATAAAAGAGGGTAACCAAGGGGGCGACGAAAGTTAAAAAAGATGGACGTACCGAAGAACTTCCTGAAATAACACAGTAACCGTTTTGAATAATCGATTCATCAGCATGGTTGACAAGTAGGTTTAACGATGTAACGGGTATATTGGTCCACGGAAGTACTTCACATAAGGCTTGAGCACCGTCATTATAGATTTTATTCTCCAGGAAATTTAAAACAGTTAATTTTGTGTTTGCCTTAGGTGTTTCTACGATTGGTTTGTCATTTGGATCTACTAAATTAATCCACAAAGAATGATGATTTTTTTTAGGAGGAATAATTAATGCTTCGGCAATAATTTTTGCACCGCTATCGCCGATGTTATTGTAATATAAATATAGGGTTTGTAGCCTAGAGTTAGGTAAAGCGGAACCGATAGCAGCAGCACCTTCATCGTGGATATTATTGCCCCATAAGTTTAGAGATTGCAGCCTTGAGTGAGGCAGGGCAGATCCAATGGAGGCAGTACCCATATCAGTGATATTATTGCCACCTAAATTTAGGATTTGGAGAATCGAATTATTTAATGCATGCCCAATGGCAGCAGCACCGATAGGGCCAATTCTATTGCCTTCTAAAGAAAAGTCGAGTAGCCTAGAATATGGCAATGCAGAAGCAAGTGCTACAGCTTCAGTATCGTGGATAATGTTGGCACTTAAATCTAAGGATTGCAGCTTTGAGTTGTGCAATGCAAGGGCCAGTGCGATGGTACCATTATGGCTGATGAGATTGTTGCCTAAATTTAAGGTTTGTAGCATAGAGTTGGGCAATGCAGTTCCTATGGCAACAGCACCGATATCGTCGATTTGATTGCCATTTAAATTTAGGGTTTGTAGCTTCGAATTATTTAATGCATGGCCAATGGCAGTGACACCATCACTGTGGAAATAGTTGACACTTAAATCTAGGGATTGTAGCCTAGAGTTGGGTAATGAAGAGACAATAGCAGCAACCCCTGTATCGCCGATAAGATTGAAACTTAGATTTAACACTAATAGACTGGAGTTGGGCAATGCGGAACCAATGGCAGCAACACCGCTGATATCACCGAAACCGATATAAGGATTGTTCCCTAAATCTAAAAATTGCAACCTAGAGTTATTTAATCCGAAGCCAATGGCAGTGGCACCGATATAGGTGATTGAATTATGATTTAAACCTAGAAATTGTAGTTCAGAGTTATTTAGTGCGGAGCCAATAGCAGAGACCCCATCATCACCGATGCCATTGTTACTTAAATCTAGAATTTTCAGCATCGAATTAGGGAGTGCATAACCAATGACGGCAGTCCCGTTATCGCCTAACCCATTATGACTTAAATTTAGATATTGTAGCTTAGAATAGGGTAATGCAGTGCCAATAACCCTATCACCATCCTCGATTCTATTGATACTTAAATCTAGGTTTTTTAGCCTTGAATAGGGGAGAGCATAGCTAATGGCGGTGGCACCACTCATGCTGATTTCGTTGTGACTTAAATATAGTGACTCTAGCCTAGAATTAGGTAATACGTAGCTAATAGCGATGGCACCGCTATTGCTGATGTAGTTGTCACTTAAATCTAGAAATTCCAGTATAGAACTGGGTAATGCTAAACTAATGGCTATTGTGCCATTATCCCTGATATAGTTTTTGGTTAAAGATAGTGATAACAATTTGGAATGAGATAAAAAAACAGCAATAGCATTTGCACCTGCAAAACCCATCATCCCAGAATTTTCTCTAGCATTATCATATACAAATTGTTTTAAGGTTGAAATTTGTTTTTGTATAACCGGAATTATTTGAGTTAAATTATTGGTTCCATTGACATCTGGAAAACTTTGTCCTGACAAATTCAGTACAGTGATATTATCTCCGGGTTGAACACGATTTAAAAGCCTAATAATTTCATTTGTTTCTCTGGGTATACGCAAATAATTATCTATACAACTTTGCATGGTAAAGGTATAAGTATAGGGAATAGGGAAATCCGAGCAAACTGTACAGTTATAATCTCCAATGGCATTAATAAATTGCCAGACTTTACCATCATCCAGACAATTTTTTTTACGTTGAGATAATGCTATTGCCGCTGCAATGCCTTGATAAATAAGAACAGCAAATTTGGCTTGTATATAAAATTTTGCCGTCTTAAACGCCCAAAAGAAAGGTTGTAATGTGTTGGATTGGGGTTGCCCTATAGACCATAAGCAATAATGAGCAAAAAGATAACGAAGGAGAGGTTTTAGAAACCGACCATAATGACTTTGGTCTTGTTGATCTGAGGGACGTTGATAATATTTAGAGGATTCCAGTAATTCATGGAAGGCGTGGATTTTATTAGCTAACAGTGATAGTAATAATTGAGGTTCAACACCTAAACGAGAGAATCTAACAAAATCACCCATTGCCATACCGCCGGCGATATCACTTAAAACTCCTAAGCTGTTGAGCTGAGCAAGCTTGTGAGTACTACGAAAATATTTCTGAAAATTACGATATAAATCTGTTCTTTGTTGAGACGTCACTTGATTATTCCATAATAGTGCATCTCGAGTTACCTCTAACAATTTTGACGATTTAGAAAAAGGAGAAAACCAATTACAAATGTCTTTACACACATTAGAAGTTTCGAAATCTCGATTGTAAGGATCAGTAAAGAAATTTTGTAGTTCCGCTCTTCTTTCAGCATCCATGGTTCGAGAAGTACAGAGACTCGCCCATATAGCTTTAATAATGCCAAAGCCAAGAGGAATTCCTAAAAAAGCTAGGAAACCATACCAATGCTCTGGACGTGATAAAAAAGTAACTAAGGCCTGTTCATTATCGCCTTGACTAAAAAAGATCTGACTCGGAGTAGTCCCATATCGTTCATTGGGATAATGGTAATAGTTGTAAAAGTCATTGGCTAAAAAAGAAGCTAACATGAGTGACCAAGCTTTAGTGATAACGGATTCAACCCCATCATAAAAGCTGTCAACTCCATAAGCGCGTCCCAGCATGACTTCAGATTTAAATGGGAGCGAATTTCCTTTTATCCATACTCGGGTTGAAAAATATTTTTGTATTGTGGCTTTACAACTTAATTGCTCGGGTAGGATCTCTTCATTTTGTATTCCTCTCTCGTCTAGGAAAGGGAACACAGTAGCTTTGAATAATGTGCTATCCAGTGCTAACCAGCGTAGTAAACGTTTGAGAGGGCTTTTGTTGAGCAATTGTTCCAGTAAAGCTAGATTTATATTAGCCGTCTGCAAATCTTCTATGGTTAATCCTGTTTGTTGCAAGAAAGTTTGGGTCTTAGCTGATAATAAGTGTTGATCAGAAGAAATAACTGAAAATGCTTGTTTTTCATTAGGGCTAAGCAAGGGTACCATTAATTGGCTTTTTTTGTCCTTAGTTTTTTTATCATCTGAACTAGATTGATGTTGACCACTGTGTTGTAAAGAAGGGTGTTCAACTTCCATCATAACTCTTGTAAGATGCATAGTTGTTAACATGCTGTTAGGATCATCTGTTTCCGAATTTTGATTATTCTGTCTACTTGAGGATCCAGACGATTCGGAAATGCTACTAGTTTCGGCTATTTTTTTTTGGTTTGATTCATTCAATGAATTTGATGATTCAGCATCGCCTGGTAGTGGGGATATTTTCAGATTTTGTGAATCAACTTTCATTTTTTAAGCTCCTTGAAAATTTATTTATACCATGTTCCAATGCCGACAATTTTTTAAATTAACATCAGCATCAGTAAAAAATTGCTTTTCTAGTTCAGCCAATTCGAACTGGGCTTTCGCATCCCCAGCTTTGGCTGCTTTTGCAAACCATTTCATTGCCATAATTTTGTCTTCTCTAACACCATAACCTCCTTGATAGAGATAGCCCATTTGAAGTTGCGCTAGAACATAACCATGTTTTGCAGCTAAGGTAAACCATTCTGCGGCTTTTTTGTCGTTTTGTTTAAATCCGGTGCCACTTAAATGGCAGTCTCCGAGTTCATACATGGCTTCAAGGTTTCCGAGTTTTGCCAAGTTTGAAAGTAATTCTATTGCTCGAGCTGGATCTCGTTTTATATTTTTTCCATAGAGCAGTGTTAAAGCAAGTGACAACTGTTGTTTGGCAACTTCTTGCACCATTGTTAATCTTAAATGACCCTGACTATCAACTGCTTCTTTAGAGTCTTTGATATTTTTTATGTTTTGTTTAGGCTCAGGCATAGGTTCAGTGACAGAAGTTTTGGAAACAGAAGCGGATCTTGAATATTGGAAAAGGCAGTTAAATTTTGTTAGCTTTATTTGTGGAGAGGGGGTATTTTGTGAAACCGTTTCTACTTCTGTTTCGATTTTGGCTGCGGTTGTTTGAGGTTTTTGATTGATCCATGCCGTTCTTGTTTTAAATAGAGGTGTGATGACTTGAGAGAGAGTGTATGGTGAGTGGATGCCACAAACGTCTTGCATTTCTTTGGCAGTTATTTCGATTTTGGTTTTTGATGTTATGTTTTTTTGCAATTCGCGTTGTGTAATTAATCTATTTTGTTCAGGAATTATTTCGTTTTTTTCTTTTGTCTTTAGACTTGGATTTGCATTGTGTTTGGATGTCGGAGATGAGTATGTAAAAGGGAATAGGCGACAAACAAAATAGAATAGTACAATGAAAGGTACAGCAAAACCTAGAAGTGAAGGGCGTATTGAAGAACTTTCCGAGGCAACACAAAGACCATTCTGAACAATAGAACTATCGATATTATTGTTATCTAAATTTAATGCAATATTAGGAATATGAGTCCATGGGAGTGATTGACATAAAGCCTCAGCCGTGGAGTCATTAATATGATTATTATCTAACAATAAACTGGTTAACGGGGTATTAGGCTTTGGAGTTTCTATAATAGGTTTGTCTCTTGGATCCAAAAGATTGATCCATAGAAGGTGATGGGCTTTTTTCGGAGATACGATCAATACATCAACAATGGCCTTAGCTCCGCTATCGCCGATATTATTGTAACTTAAATCTAGGGATTGTAGCGTAGAGTTAGGTAAAGTGGCACCGATGGCGGCTGCCCCTCTATCGCCGATGTTATTGTAACCGAAATCTAGGGTTTGTAGCCTAGAGTTAGGTAAAGCGCCACTGATGGCGGCTGCCCCGCTATCGTCGATGTTATTGTAACTTAAATCTAGGGATTGTAGCGTAGAGTTAGGTAAAGCGGAACCGATGGCGGCTGCCCCGCTAGGGCCGATGTTATTGCTCCCTAAATCTAGGATTTGTAGCGTAGAGTTAGGTAAAGCGGAGCCGATGATGGCTGCCCCGCTAGGGCCGATGTTATTGCTCCCTAAATATAGGGATTGTAGCGTAGAGTTAGGTAAAGCGGCACCGATGGCGGCTGCCCCGCTAGGGCCGATGTTATTGCTCCCTAAATCTAGGATTTGTAGCGTAGAGTTAGGTAAAGCGGAACTGATGGCAGCTGCCCCGCTATCGCCGATGTTATTGTAACTTAAATATAGGGTTTGTAGCGTAGAGTTAGGTAAAGCGGAACCGATGGTGGCTGCCCCGCTAGGGCCGATGCTATTGCCCCATAAATATAGGGTTTGTAGCCTAGAGTTAGGTAAAGCGGAACCGATGGTGGCTGCCCCGCTAGGGCCGATCCTATTGTTATATAAGACTAGGGTTTGTAGCCTAGAGTTAGGTAAAGCGGAACCGATGGCGGCTGCCCCGCTATCGCCAATGTTATTGCCCCCTAAATCTAGGAATTGTAACCTAGATTTTGGTAAAGCGGAACTGATGGCGGCTGCCCCGCTATCGCCGATGTTATTGTAACCTAAATCTAGGAATTGTAGCCTAGAGATAGACATTGCTGAAGCAATAATTGTTGTACCATTATCACCTATATTATTATAAGATAAAGATAACGACTGTAGTGTAGACTTCGGTAAAAAAGCGGCAATAACAGAGCCTCCTACAGGACCCATCGGAAAGGAATTAATCCCACCATTAGTGTAAGAATCATAAGAAAATTGTTTTAAGGTTGAAATTCGTTTTTGTATAACTGGCATTATTTGAGTTAGATTATTTGTTCCATTGACATCTGGAAACTGTTGGTTGGATAAATCCAATACAATGATGTTGTCTCGAGGTTGTACCCGATCGAATAATCTAATAATCTCATGGGGATCTCTGGGAGTATTCAGGAAATTATCTATACAGCTTTGCATCGTAAAGGTGTAAGGATAGGGGATCGGGAAATCCGCACAAATAGTACAATTATAATCTCCAATTTCATTGATAAACTCCCAGACTTTATCATCCCGTAAACAATCCGATTTTCGGTAATATAATGCAAATGCAGCTTCGATACCTTTATACATTAGATAAGCAAAATTGACTTTTACCAATAGTTTTGCACCTTTAAATCCCCAGAATAAAGGTTGTAACCAGTTAGACTGTGGCTGACCTAAACACCACAATAAGTATTGAGCAGCTAAGTAGCGTGTTAATGGTTTTAAAAACCGACCATAATAACTTCTATCTCCTCGTTCTAAAAGTATTTGGTAATTTTTTGCCCATTCTTTTAATTCTTGTAAGGCATGAGCTTTATTTGCCAGTAGAGATTTTAGTACCTTATGTTCCACACCTAAACGAGAGAGCCTAACCAGATCGCTTATTGCAATTCCGTCTGCGATATCGCTTAAGAGATCTAGGCTATAAGATTGTGCAAATTTATTAGTGTGTCGAGAAAAGGTTTGGAAAGCTTGATAGAGGTTTAAACGTTGTTCAGGAGTGATTTGATTATTCCACAGCAGAATTTGTCGGGTTGCTTCTAGCTTACTGCGTGAGGTGGAAAAGGGCATGAGCCATTCATAAGCCTCTCGACAAAAGTTAGCCTCTTCATAGTTTTTAAAGAATTCTTCAAGTTCTTTTAATTTTTTGACATTCACTGTGGGAGGATAAAAACAACCTGTTCGTAAAGCTTTTATTACACCCCAGCCTAATGGGATCCCTAGAAATCCTACAAATCCATACCAGTGTTCGGGTCTCGATAAATAAGTCACTAAAGCCTGTTCATTCTCACCTTGGCTAAAAAGAATGCCAGCAGGTGTTGCTCCGTATCGCTCATCGGGATAGGCATAATAATTGTAGAAATCATTGGCTAAGAATGTGGCGAGAAGGGTAGTCCAGACTCGGGTAATAACGGATTCAACACCATCAAAAAAATCATCAATGGCATAAGCCCGTTTAAACATAGTTTCTGATTTAAAAGGTAAGCTTTGAGCGCTTGGCCAGGTACGAGAAGTGAACCATTCTAAGAGAGCAGGGCGACAATTAGGGTTTTTAGAATTAATAATGGCATCTTGAATCCCCCGTTCGTCTAGTAATGGGAACATAAATCCTTTCTGTAAAAGGTTTTCTAAGGCTAACCAACGGAGTAAACGTCGAGTGGGTCCGGCGTTTAAGAGTTGTTCAAATGTTTCTTTTTTAATTTTTGCATTCGCTAAGTCTTGAATAGTTAGTTTTGTCTCGTCTAAAAATGTTTGAGCTTTGGGTGAGAAATCAGATATGTCTTGAGGCAAATCGATTAGTCTTGAATATGGGGTAACTTGTGGTGAGTCTAGTGGTCCAGATCCACTTTCATGATATGGAACCAATGGGAGGGGCGTTCTCATTTCATGTTCTACATTCTGTTTTGATTTACTTGCTTTGTCCTTGTCATCATTTCTGAAACTAATACTATGATTATCGGATGGTTCAGAAGATTTAGATCTTGTACTATCTGGGTTTGCAGAACGAGACGGTACCACTGCATACTTCGATTTCCGGTTTGGTGACGGTCCTACAGGTGAATTTGATGGTGTAAAATCACTTGGTAGTAGAGGTTCTTCTTTATCCTTAAATACTTTCATATTTAAATTCCTAACTGTTTAACTTGCTCAATATTTGCCCCTACTTATACCTTTGAGCTTCTTATCTGTTTTATAGAACGCAGAATTTTAGGTGAGTAGCGACTCTAAAACGATTCTTATTGTACCCCTTTTTCAGAGAAATATGTTTTTTGAATGTTCAGGGTACATTCTTGATGTGGCCAAAATGTGGCCATAAGCTGTGCAAAATTCAGCATTGTGGTGCAAATTGTAGCGAGCGATGCGGTAAAAATATTAAATAAATCAAACACATAAAATCTAGTTCTCGGACTCATAATCCCGTTATTATGGATTTTTAGTCCTCGAGGTTCACAAATTTTTTCATATAAAATCATAGAGTTGAAATAATTGCCTAAATGCCCTTAAAATCTCTTGTGGGTGTTTTGTGGCTAACCCAGTCCTGAACAGTTCTGCATTTATTTTTGGCGATATCTTTGAGACAGTTTTATATTCCGATAGCTCTAAATAGAGGTATGTGGATTTTAAATTCTGATGTGGTATGCAGGCTTCCCAAGAGCAGCAGTAATTGTACATCCCATCTTATACTATGGCTAATCCCGAGTTATTTTTAATCGGTAAAGAACGTGCGTAATACCTACATACTCAAAATCATGTTCATAAACAAACCCAAGTTTTTTCATGACTGCTAGAGAAGCTTTATTATCAGGAGTTGTAAAGCAGACCAAATTATTAATATTTGAAAATGATCTAGCAACTTCTATAGCTGTTTTTCCTATTTCGGTTGCAAATCCTTTGCCCCAAAATTTCGATTTTACAGAAAATCCGATTTCAACTTCATCTCTGTTATTTATAGAAACATGTCGCAAACCCCCTCTCCCTATAAACTCAGAGGTTTTTTTATCAAAGAAAATCCAATAGCAATATCCATGCTTTTGCCACTGATTAATGTAATTAACAAGACATTGCTTGACTTCTGATTCTGTTTTTGTTCCACCAAGTGTTCTAGCAACAAGTGGATCATTATGCAACTTAAAAATATCGTCGAAATCCGTTGTTTGAATTTGACGGGCAATCATACGATCAGTTTGAAATAAATTTATATTTTCAGTGTTCATATCGCCATTAAAAGATTCATACAACCGTTCTTTTGCTGATGGTTCATTGTAGCCTAAAAGCATGTGTATAGTATAAGCAGAGTCTCTCGCATTAGCAACATTTCTTGAATTTTTCTGAGGTGCAAAATCTAATTCAAGCTATCTGAAATAAATTTAAATTTGCAGAAACCTGGAGTCAATTCATAATGATGTCTGATGTGCAGTTGTACTTGGCTCGCCAATTAGCAAATAATCTTCCTAATCCCTGGGAAATATATTTACCAGAATTTAAAATGCCACGAGAAGAAAAGTCGTCCAGTCAAGTGCAAAAAGACTTCAATAGAATTATTCACGAGTTTTTTTGGCTTAAATGGA
>Ga0207050_1140_pt2 | contig 10022 bp, 9 predicted proteins | sample Alteio_BWMinCont_64_FD_153291 | JGI IMG/M metagenome (GOLD analysis project Ga0207050, IMG submission 153291) | Enriched cells from forest soil in Barre Woods Harvard Forest LTER site, Petersham, Massachusetts, United States -... | ecosystem: Environmental > Terrestrial > Soil > Temperate forest >...
TTTTACAAGCATCTATCCAATGATTGGACCGAGCCGCTCAAAGTTCTGCCGCTCAAAGCCGAGGGAACGTTCGAGTATGAGGCACTGCTCTTTATTCCTTCGCAGGCTCCGCATGATCTTTTTTACCATGCTGCAGAATCGGGCCTCAGGCTCTATGCCCGGCGAGTCATGGTGATGGACCGATGTGAGGATCTATTGCCCCATTATCTGCGTTTTATAAAGGGGGTAGTCGATTCCAGCGACTTGCCGCTGAATATTTCCCGCCAGCGGCTCCAGCAAGACCGCCATATAACACAGATTCGCAAATGGCTGACGCGGAAAGTACTGGATGCTCTGGCGGAAATTTGTGAGAAGGAAGCGGAAAAATACCGGAAGTTCTGGGACCAGTTTGGGAGAGCCGTGAAGGAAGGCGTCAGTTCCGATTATGAGAACAAGGAGAAAATACTCCCTCTTCTGCTCTTTGAAACGTCTCACGACCCCAAGGAGTTGACTTCACTAAAGGGCTATTTGGAGAGAATGAAGCCCGAGCAAACCGAGATCCTGTATCTGACTGGAGAATCGCGCAAGGTGATCGAAAACTCTCCGCATCTCGAGGCCCCGAGACAGAAAGGCTATGAGGCGCTGTACCTGAGCGATCCGGTCGATGAACTGCTGGTTCAGCACCTGCATGACTTTGAAGGGAAGCCTCTCAAGTCGGTTACCAAAGGAAGAGTTCATTTGGGAACAGACGAAGAGAAAAAACAACTGGAAGAGCAGATCAAGAAAAAGGAAGAGGAGTACGCCGATTTTCTCCAAGCCTGCCAGAAAAAGCTGGATCAGTATGTCAAACGGATTCGTCTATCGACCCGTTTAGTTGGGTCTCCAGCCTGTCTGGTGACGGAGGAACACGAGTATAGTCCGAACATGGAGCGCCTGCTGCAGAAGGGAAAAGGAGGCGGTCCCAAGCAGCGGCGGATTATGGAACTCAACTCGGACTATCCGGTCATTGGGCGCCTTCATGAGCGTTTCAAGTTGAATCGCGAGGACCCATCCGTAGGGGATTCAATTGAGATCTTGTTCCAACTGGCCCTGCTAGCGGAGGGATCGGAAATTGCCGATCCCGTCCGGCTGAATCAGCTGACCCTGGATTTGCTGCAGAAAGTCGTGTAAGTTATTCGAAGCCGTACAACTAGCTCACAAACATTATGACCACTTCATTTCAATCAAGCCGGCCGCGTTACAGGGTAGTATTTGGCAAAGACGCGCAGGATTTAGAACAAAAACTCAACGATCCCGGCTTCACGCCGCTGGGATACACGGTCACGCATCTCGTTTTTAACTCAGCAAGAGCGGAGTACCTGGTGATTTTGGAGGATGAGAAGCTCCAGCAGCATTAATGACTGCCACAATTGATAACCCATGGTTCGCTCATGCCAAACCGCGCGCCGGAGCCCGGGTGCGCTTATTTTGCTTTCCTTATGCGGGAGGAAGCGCTGTTATTTTTCGTAACTGGGCAAAAGTATTGCCGCAGTCGGTTGAAGTGTGTCCCATCCAACTTCCGGGGCGGGGAGCGCGAGTCCGCGAAGAACCCTTTACTTCCATGAGCCGGCTGGTGGATGCACTAGCAACCGCCAGCAGCGCTCACCTTGATAAGCCATTTGCATTTTTTGGACACAGCATGGGTGCAACGATCAGCTTCGAGCTGGCACACAAGTTGTATGTGGAGCGAGGATTGCACCCTGTCCACATGTTCGTTTCCGGGAGAAGAGCGCCACAAATACCTGACGATGAGCCGCCGACTTTCAACCTGCCCGATCATGAATTCGTTGAAGAGCTTCGTCGTCTGGAAGGCACTTCCCCAGCAATACTCTGCAACCGAGAACTCTTGGAAGTACTTCTCCCCTTGCTGCGGGCAGATTTCGAACTTATACAAGCTTATCAATATAGAGCAAGGTCCCGGCTGGAATGTCCAATCATGGCGATGGGCGGTCTCGCCGACAAGGATGTTAGCCAGGAACAGCTTGAAGCATGGCGTAAGCAGTCAACTGGGCAATTCAATATCCACATGTTTCCCGGTAATCATTTCTTCTTACATGAGGAGGAGAAGAAGATCCTGCAAATAATAGAGCGCCAACTATCGCCGCCAAGGATTCCGGTTGCCACCGATGATCAAGGGCTTTCTCCACTGTAAAGCCGCATCAAGCCATTCAATTTCTTGAACTGGCCGAACAACAACTCATTGAATCGCCCTACATTCACGAGCCAACAACCGCAGATTGGTAGACTGTTGACGAAAACACCAAGGGTTTGGCCGAGCAACACTTTACGCCACAGTGCACGAAGGTTCCTAGGTTTCAAATAGCTGCTGTTAAGCCGCCGGCGACAGGCGGCGTATCAGCTCCTTCGGCAATGCGCGCACACCACCCTAATCGCCCGACTCTTGTCTAAGCCCAGAACCGGCAGAACCGGATGCTTACGGCGGTCCTGCCAAAATCATAGATGGCTGTTGGCATAGCGGCACCGGCGTTGTTCGCCTATCCTAAACTCGACGCATAACCCCTTTAGATTCAGTGAAACTCTCCGACGGGTTCCAGGCTTGCGTAACCGCCCCGTTCTTCAGGGGCCGTTCCGTGTTTCATTGCGCCCGCAAACACTTGCGCGTTCTTCTGATTGATAATCTTCTAATTTTTTGGCCATATTTCACGCAACATCCCTTACATAAGTAATCTATCTTAATAAACAGAACTCCATCAGAATGCAGTTAAGAGTTTTCCAAGAAGTCCATCGAATTGGGAGGGAAAATAACATGTCATCCTTAACGGAGATCCTGAGCGCGATGCGCAAAGGGGATCGATTGGCGGTTGCGCTTCCGGTGAAAGTCCTCGTCACCGAAAATGCCACAACCGCGGAGTGGAGCTGCACTTACGAGGTTTCGCGGACGGGTATCCGTCTCAAACAAGTATCAAGCTTGAAGGTGGGTCAAGAGATTTGGGTGCAGAGGCAAAGGCGTAGAGCTATGTACCGTGTGGTCTGGATGGGTCAGCCCGAAACGGTGCAGGCAGGCCAAATGGGAGTCGAGTGCATGGACGAAAGGGTTATTTGGGAGGATGAGATTCAAGGACGGTTGCTTTGAGTCTCTGGTCTCTTCCGCTTCCTCAAGATTTCGATCAGACCGCCGATGATCTCTTGTGACGGATCTAGACCTCCATATGATCAAAATATCTTTTTCCCATTCGATTGTTGTACTTACGCTGCTATCGCTTGCCGCGTTGTCCGCCGCTTGCCAAGAAAGGCTGATTGCGCTGACATTTGATGATGGCCCGCGCCCTTATGTCCTCTTGGGCACGAAGACGCCGCGCCTTGCCCCCGGTTTGTTGGACGTGCTGGACCAGAACAACGCCAAGGGAACCTTCTTCGTGACCGGATGGCGCCTCACGCCCAAGAGTTGGGGTGAACCGCGTTCCGAGACGAACATTGGCGTCACTTGTATCGAGGCGGCACGACAGGTCCTAAAACGAGGCCATGAGATTGAGGATCACACCTTTAGCCATCTCGAACTGCGAACGGCCGAAAAGAAGAGAGGCGAGGAGTGGGTGCTGAACGATGTGGAGCGGGGTGCACAAGCCATACAAGCCGTCAGCGGTGTGCATCCGAAATACGTGCGCCCGCCCGATTGGGTGCTGCCCGCCGATGTGCGGCGTGATTTGCAACGCCGGGGCTATCGCATACTCACCATTTCGGATGAGAACCCGCTGGCGCTGCGCGACGTGAACTCGCTCGACTACTTGTGCGCCGGCGCGCATCCGGCGAAATGCCCCAGGCCCTCGCTGGCCGATTCAGTTCTTAAGCAGATCGATCAGCGGGAGAAGAAGGGGGTTTATACTCATATATTGGCATTCCACGAGTTGTCGACCACCACAGCGATGCTTCCTCAATTGCTCGAAAAGCTCAAGGCCCGAGGCTACCGTTTCGTCACCTTGGATGTGTACATGAAGCTGGTAGGGCCGGTTCCTCCGCCAGTTCATGCCAAGAAGAAGACCGGGTCGAGATTGGCAGCGTGAAAATCGGCTCGCCATCAAGAGCTGCCGCCAACTCCAAAAATGAAAGCTTACTAACCAGACAAGCGCTTCGCGCTTGATGTCCGTATTTCGCCATCAAAGACTTCGCCCTCGATTCTCAATTACCAAATTACCCGATTACCAAAGTCTCGGCGGGGCGGTGCAGTCTTCAGCGCAATGGGAACAAAGTTCCGCCTGCATAACGGCCAAGCGGGCTTGCGCCTTCCGTGAAAATGGGTGCGATTGATTCGCGCGAAATGGCCAGACTGTTCATCGAAGAGGCTAAACTGTGATCATAGACGTGCCGATAACGATGGTGAGGTTGCGTTCGCGGGTAATCAGATGCCGGCAAGGCTTTGGTGCGTTCCAGCGGCTCCACTCGGAGAAGGAGTTGAGGGAACGGGAATCGGTCTTGCGTTGTGGAACGGACTATCCCACAACATGTTTCTTCGTCGGCTCGGAGGGAAGGCGGTATGCAGAGTAAATCAATTTTGCTGGTCGAAGATAATGATGGGGAAGCGGAGTTATTGGCCAAGGCCCTGCAGAAGAGTGGTATCACCGCCAAGGTTACAAGGGCGCGTGACGGAGCAGAAGCCCTGGACATCTTGCGACGCACGGAAGAGAACGGAGACGACCCGCCTTCTGTTGTATTCTTGGACTTGGATCTGCCTAAGCTACATGGTTTGGAAGTATTAAGACGTATCCGATCCCAGGAGCGCATGCGCATGCTGCCGGTAGTTGTGCTCAGTGGCTCGAAACGGGAAGTAGATATTGCGACTGCTTCCATGTTGGGGGCTAACAACTACCTAACCAAGCACACGAACTTCAGCGAGTTTTCTCAGGCGGTAGGGCTACTGGCGACGTATTGGCTCAGCGTGAATGCACCCTGGGCCGCTGCCCAAAGCCATGGGTCAGCGTCCGCAAGGGATGATTGGTCATTCGTGCGGTAATTCGCGGACTGCAGCCTCGGTTTGGAGCAAGGTGGCGAACTGGCAGGGGGGCACAGGCTGGCTGAAATACTGTCCTTGGGCTTCGTCGCATAGGTGACCCCGAAGAAATGCGAGTTCTTCTTGCGTTTCCACGCCCTCGGCAACTACGCGAAGGTTAAAGCTTCGGGCCAGGCCTATCACCGCCTTCACGATCGTGGTGTTGTCGGAAACGGCACCAATCTGGTGGATGAACGAGTGGTCGATCTTTAAGGTATCGATGGGAAACTTGTTGAGGTAGCTTAGGCTTGAGTAGCCGGTACCGAAGTCGTCGATTGCCAGGTGCACGCCTCTCGCGTTTAGGGACCTGAGAACCGACTCTGTGGACCTGGTGTGCTTTAATAGAACGCTTTCGTTCAGCTCCAGCTCAAGGGACCTTGGATCCAAGCCCGTGTCCTCGAGGATGGCAAAGACGCCTTCCAGAAAGCTCTCATTGCGGAACTCCAGGCCGGAAACATTCACTGCCATGGTAGGCAGGGACAGGCCCGAATCCATCCAGGCACGGGCTTGCCGGCATGCCTCCCTGAGAACCCAGACGCCAATCGGCAGAATAAGTCCGTTGTCCTCCGCAACGGGAATAAATTTCATCGGCGCAATCAACCCCCGGGTCGGATGTGTCCAGCGTAGCAATGCTTCCGCGCCGGTGATCTTTCCTGTAGTGAGATTGATCATAGGCTGGTAATGCAACGCGAATTCCCGCCGTTCCAAGGCTACCCGCAGACTCTCCTCAATGGATTGCCGCTCCTCCGCCCAGGTATTCATGGAAGGCTTGAAAAACTGATAGCTGTGGCGCCCATTTTCCTTGGCCTGGTACATTGCCGTGTCGGCATTCTTGATCAGCGACTGCGTATCCTGGCCGTCGTCTGGATAGACGCATACGCCAATGCTCACGGTGAGGTGAACTTCGTAGTGATCGATGGCATGGACTTCGGACACCGCCTGGAGAATTCTTCGCGCTGCAACCGCGATGTCGTCTGAGTGTGCCACTTCTGAAAGCAGCACGATAAATTCATCGCCTCCGTGCCGACTCACGGTGTCTGAGGCACGTATGCAAGTCAACAGACGTTGAGCAATGGACTGAAGAAGTTTGTCGCCCACCTGGTGTCCCAGGGTATCGTTAATATGCTTGAAGCCGTCTAAATCCAAAAATAGCACCGCGATTTTACCTGTGCGGCGCGGTGCAAAGATGATCGCTTGGCCGATTCGATCGTTCAAGAGCGCTCGATTCGGCAGACCAGTCAGAAAGTCGTGCTGCGCCAAGTGGTGTATTTCCCGCGCGGTCGCCCGGGCTGCGGTCGCATCTCGGAAAACGATTACCGCTCCCGCAGGTTGTCCCTCGCGGTTGCGAATGGGGGCGACGCAGTCTTCGATCGGAATCTCAAATCCGTCACGCCGGATGAGGACACAGTTCGATGGCAGGTGCATGGTGCGGTTTCGCCCAATCGCCATCTCCATCGGATTCGGAATGGTTTCGCGGCTCGTCGCGTCCAGAATGTGGAAAACTTCAGGCATGGGCCGGCTTGCAGCCTCTTGGCACGACCAACCCGTCATTTGTTCCGCAACGAGATTGAGGAACGTAATATTGCCCAAAGTGTCCGTGCAAGCAACGGCGTCGCCGATGGAGTTTAGCGTGACTTGGGCGCGCTCCTTTTCCGCGAACAAGGCCTCTTCCAGTGCCTTGCGCTCGATGGCATAACCCATGGCCCGCATGAGCCCGCGTGCGTTGAATTGACCTTTGATGAGATGATCTTGCGCGCCTTCTTGCAAAACTTGTGTGGCCAGCGATTCGTTGTCCATGCCGGTCAGCACCACCAGGGGGATGTGCGGCGCCGTTCTATGCGCCTGTTGAATCGCTTGCACGCCGCGTGCATCGGGCAACCCCAGATCGAGCAAGATAATGTCAACGGCATGCCCAGCAAGGTACTTCTCGGCTTCACTCATGCGCTCGACATGCGTCACTTCGGTGTGGTGCGAGATCTGCTCATTCAACATCCGGAAGAGCAAGCCTGCGTCTAGGCGGTCATCTTCGACCAGGAGAATTCTTAGGATCAATGTCGTGCTCATATGCTTCGGTTCAACCGAGACGCGGTGCTCATTTCACAATATATTGAGCGGAGACGGCAAGTGCCTTGATGAGGTTCGGCCTGTCTTTGCGTTGACTATCAGCCGTTCGGCTATTACGAATCTGTTCACAATTGCACAGTACCCAACTCGATTCTAGTTGAACTTTCGCAAGAGCAGATCTTCCTATATTGGTGGATCTAGTTAGACAGTACAATACCTTAGAAATAATAAATATCCAATATCAGCATAGATATCCACCTAGGTAAGGAATATATGTTATTTAATGTAGAAGATACGAAATCCAAGACTTGAACACATGACATTACGCATTCCAACGCGACTCGCAGTTAACTGCGGCAAGACGCCCGAGGGCGCGGCATGGCTCAATCAGTTGCCCTGCACACTTCAAGACCTGGAGCAGCGATGGTCTCTCTCGCTTGGGGCGCCGCTCGATAGCGAGGAGATAAGCTGCTCGTGGGTCGCACCAGTCAGGCGTGCGGACGGAACGACAGCTGTGCTGAAGCTAGGCCTGCCACACATGGAGGGCGAGCACGAGATCCAAGGCCTGCGCTTCTGGGACGGAGACCCAACGGTGCGGCTCCTTGAAGCCGATGATAACGCTGGCGCCATGCTCCTTGAGCGATGCGAGCCAGGGACTATGCTGCGCGTGATTCCTGAGCCCGAACAAGATATCGTCATCGCGGGACTGTTAAGGCGTCTATGGCGCAGGCCAGTGGCACCGGACCCGTTTCGTCCGCTGTCTGCTTTGATCCAATGTTGGAGCGAAGAGACAATGACCCGCGCCGGTCAATGGCCCGACGCCGGCCTTGTCGCTGAAGGCCTGCAGCGGCTCAAAGAACTGGCGCGCAGCGCCGTCACGGACGTCCTGCTGGCGACCGATTTGCACGCCGGGAATGTTCTTCGAGCGCGGCGAGAACCGTGGCTCGTCATTGATCCGAAACCATTCGTAGGTGATCCGGCTTACGACGCGACACAGCATCTTTTCAACTGCGATGCGAGAATGCACTCGAACCCCGGCGAGACGATTCGTCGTTTCGCGGACCTGCTTGGCGTGAATTACGAGCGCGTTTGTTTGTGGATGTTTGCTCGCGCTGCGGCAGGGCCGCGCGATGAGTGGAAGGAAGACAAATCAACCGCACTGGCGCGAGCCATAGCACCTTAACTACATGGTCAGCAGTTCCCGTACCTTTCTCCATATTCTGCCTGACATGTCAAATCGCCAGTTGTCGAGCAGGCTTCGCCACAATGCGGAATTGCCGGCTGTTCAAGACCGGGAACCCAGGTGTGGCTTCTCTCCGCTATGATTTGCTCCCAGGGGACAATGACACACTCCCAGCGCGGCAACACATCCACGTAGGCGGCCCGGCAAAGCCGGTCGAACTCACCATAGCCGCTTTCAAAGTAGCGAGTTACCAGCGCTGACAACGGACCGTCCTGAAGATTCCCCACAGCAAACCGATGATTCAGGTTTGGCACTTCCGGGAGCACCGTTCCATCCTCGCGAACCACCAGCTTCTTGATCTCTTTGGCAACCGCGCGATGACATCCGGTCCCATTACAGACGAAGGCGCCACAAGGGTGGGACAGCAGGAATTTACGTTTGGCTCCGATCACCTGGCAACTCATGCCTTGAATGGGGCGCCGGTTCGCCAGATCCGAGAGCTGCAGAATGAGCCGATTCATTTGTGCAATCGTAAGGCACTGGCTGGAGATCTCCGCGCCGCGTCCGAGCTTGAGGAGCGGCTGCACCAGGAATTGGCTCACCCCGGCGTTAGCTGCCCACCCCACCGTGGCCGGCAGCAATTCAAGATTCGCCTGAGAAATCGTGGAAATCACGGTGACTGGTATGCCTGCTTCCACCAACAGGTGAACGGCCCGTTCGGTAGCGCGAAAAGCCCCTGCCAAGTTTCGAAACTGATCGTGAAACTCCGGGCTGCCATCGACACTGATGCTAGCCCGGAGACCCACTTCACGGAACAAGGCAAGATGGTGTTGCGCGATCAAAGTTCCGTTCGTGCACAGAGTGATTTGCAGGCTCTTAACCTGAGCCGCCGATTGAAGAACGCGGTCAAGGGCTTTGTACATCAGCGGCTCGCCCCCGGTTAGGACCAACGTGCCAACGCCCAGTTGCCCACACTCGCCAATCGCCTGCAGGACGCTATCTAACGGAAGCTGCTCCTGCCGTGCAGGCGAGCCTTCCATGTAGCAATGAGCGCACTGAAGGTTGCAACGGCCCAGCAGGTGCAGCATCAAGAGCCCTGGCGGGCCACTTTCTTGCGCCATAGTACCTCCCCGGCAACACTTGTTTCTTTTCCCGAGCGCTGCAGCTCTTCACGCCCGGGAACAGGGATCGGAATCGATGTTAGGCAGCTGCGGACTCAGCAACAGCCGCGGCGGCAATCTGGCGCAACGCAATTTGCCGCGCCTCTATGGTCGTAGTCACAATATGATGAGGACCTCTGGGTACTGTTCCAAAGCCTGGCTCGCCGTCGCCTATGACGGCAACAAAAGAGACTTGAGCGGAAACGCCTTCTTTCAAGCCATCGGGCTTCAGCGCGGATTCAGCAACGTGCTGAACGAGCTGTGCGGAAATTTGGGCCGCGGCTTGGTTGGCGGCGGAATCGGCAAATTCCAACAAACGGCCGCTGGAAATGATGGAACGTAATGCCTCGGGATCGACATTCAGAGTTAGGTGCGCAATCTGCTTGTTCTCCATGATTTCTCCTTCTTTTCAATGTGGATTGAAAACAAACGGGAAAATAGCATCCTTCGACAACCTATGCGAACCAAACCAACAAACTATGCACTGTATGCTGTCAGTTTTTATGTGACGTCCTGTGTAGCATCTTAGTCTGCTTATCGTTGCCGCCCTCGCCGGGTTTCTGCCAGCGCGGCGAGCCTCTCTGGTGGACCC
>Ga0207050_1178_pt1 | contig 9940 bp, 12 predicted proteins | sample Alteio_BWMinCont_64_FD_153291 | JGI IMG/M metagenome (GOLD analysis project Ga0207050, IMG submission 153291) | Enriched cells from forest soil in Barre Woods Harvard Forest LTER site, Petersham, Massachusetts, United States -... | ecosystem: Environmental > Terrestrial > Soil > Temperate forest >...
TCCATGACGAGCCGTTTGAGGCCACGCCGCTATGGGTCGGTTATCACGTCGATAAAAAGCAGATCGAAATCATTTTCGATACTGGCGTCACCTATCCCATCGAATGGGAAGCGACTGATGAGATGAATAATTATCTGCTCAAGATTAATAAAATCCTCATCATCCGCATGGAAGATAAGAAGCCGGTGGAAGGTTACGACACCAGCTTCCTGCGTCTCAAGGACGGCAAGACCATCAACTAGTTTTCCCCGAAAGCGGTCGAATGAGCGTTACCGAAAAATCGGCCCCTGCCATCACCAGTTTCGGCATTGCGGTCACCAAGGGCAAAGTCGTCGGCGAAGGCAAATGGGTAGAGCAAACGCTGGCTGCCATCATTAGCGGTTGGAGACATCTGGTCGGCGCTAATCTGGCGCAGGAACTTTCCGATTTCGCCTCCGGCATTGCGCGCGCCTCGGCGCATCTCATCGTCAGCTGGATCGACGGTGCGCAATCACAAAGCGACAAGAGCAAGGGCGAAGGCGAAAGTAGCGGCGGCTTTGCCACCGTGATGGATTTTCTATTCGTCATGGACGGCATCCGCTCCCAGCGCACCGCCGAACTACAACGCGGTGGCATGCGGCAAAAAACGCCAAATCCAAATAAAAACGCGGGCTAATTAACCTCTCCCCTTGAGGGAGAGGATAGTTTTTCTTAGTATTTTTTGTCCTTACAAAAAATGCTTAGAAAAACTTGGTGAGGGGGTTGTCTCAACAAACACAAAAGCTTTTGTCCTTGCTGAGAGAACCCCCTCACCAAGAAAATCTAAGCGAATTTCTCCAAAAAGAAATTCGCTAAGATTTTCTATCCTCCCCCTCCAGGGGGGAGGTAATTAAAGCCCCCATCCTTCAGGCAATTGCTCTGGCGATTCGAGCTGGCCGAGGATCAGGCGCGTTACCCGGTCGCCAGAACCATCATCACGGAAATCAAACAAACGCTTTGCAAGAGCATGGCGTTTGTCTGCCCATGGGCCCGGACCACCATTGAACGCATCCTCCAGCGCATCCTGCAACGCGGCCAGATTCATTGCCTGCTCGCCCGCAAGATAATGCTCAAACCCCGGCAGCAGATTGCGGCACGAGGCGCGATACTGATCGTGATCCGGCCAATAGAAAACGATCGGCCGGTCGAGCAGCAGATAATCGAGCGCGACAGACGAATAGTCCGTCACCAACACATCGGCATGGCGCAGCAGGGGATAAATATCGGAATCCGGCCGGGCAAAACGCACATCCGGCATGCGCCGCTTGATCTCATCAAATCCTTCGCGCTCGGCCCAATGCAGCTTCACGAACAGGAAATAGCCTTTCATCTCGCACCATTGCGCAAACAGGCCGAGCTCGCGCATATCGATCCATTTGTTGCCCATATGGTCGCGGAAGGTCGGCGCATACATGATGGTTTTGCGTTGCGCCTCTTGCGCGGCCTTCAGGCCGTTTAGCGCAAACAGATCGACATTGATAAGCTCTTCACCGGTGGCATCACGTAAAAGCACATCGTTGCGCGGATAACCCGCGGGAGAAAATTCGCGGAAGGCGAACCATTCGCGCCATTCATCGTGCATGCTGCTGCCTGGGGCCACAAAAAGATCCGCCGGGCCTGTAGAAGAAAGTTGCAGGTTATTAAGCGCGCCGCCAGGCGCATCGCCACGGATAAGGCCAATCTCTTTAAAGGGGATGCCATGCCACAACTGGACCAGCCGCGAGCCCTGCAGCAGAAAATAGGGCAGGGGCGGCGACCATGACTGCGGCGTGAAATGATCGCAGGCGACCAGAACCTTGGCGCCCATCACGGCGCGGATATGGTCGAGCGTCCATTCGTTCAGCGCTGGCAATACAGGCAAACCGGCATCGGCCATAATCGCGCGCTGCGATGCATTGTTGATAAGAAAATGGCAGCTCACCCCGTATTTTCCGGCAAGTTTACGCATGGCCAAAAAAGCGTACTTAACGTTGTCGCCGAACAAATCCGAATGCAGAAAAATCACGCTGCGGTTTTTGGGATAAAGCCGCGCGATATAGCTGAAAAGATGTCCCTGATGCCATAGATTAAGCCGCGCAAGATCGCCGGCCTGTTGCTGATTGATCGCGACAAGTTCGGCAAGCTGCCGCTCCAGCGCTGCGACACGCTGTTCGACACTGGTGTTTTTGGAGTCGTTGGGGTTGGTCATAAAACGGGCCTTTTGACAGCCCCCATTGCAGAGACTGTCTTATGGATTTAATCCCTTGGCCCGATTCCTCAAAGCGGGAATGTATATCGCCATTCGACGCTTATTTATCCGTCGAAAATTGATACCCGTTCTTGCGCCGGCGGCGGCCTGGGCTTGAGTTGCGCCAGCATTTGGGGCGATGGCGTGACGGTAATTGCGAAAACTACGTCACGAATTGCGCTTCGCACATGTATGCCTTTTTTCTCCCATCCGTGGATCGGGCCGTCGAACATCGGCAGGTTTTTGAGCAAAGCATAATGTTTCCGGCGCACAATTCGTGTGCCCCCATAGGGCGATTTCAACAGATCCTGCACATCGCTCAAATCCGGCGGAGGAGCATTGCCTTGTCCTTGGGGTGTTATCCGGGTGCCGAGGCCACCGGGCAGAATAACTATATCAGCGAGCTGGACGGCGGTTACGTGATGATTTTTGGGCTGAGTGGCGGGTAGATTGTCAAGGGAGGATGCTTTAGTTGGTGATAAAAAATTTTCTTATGACAAGCATTTAGGCTAACTTTAAACTATGAAAGTATTTTTAGCCAATTAAATGCGCGCTATATATAGAGTGGTTAGAGAAGGGTTAAAACACACTGAAACTTAGAGGAAAAAATGTATAGAAGTATCGCACGCGCCTTACGACGATTTACAGAAGCTGCACGAACCGAAGTATTAGTATTCAGGTATGGATTTCCTGATAATATATTGCTTCGCCAACACCACCCCTTGCCTGCTTTACGCTTAAGTATCGGACCGTCCTCTACACCAAGCACACACCCTCCGTTTGCTGTGCTTGAGGCAGCACCTACTGAGCTTGGCGCTAGTAATCGCACTGTTGTTTCGAACCTATCTGGTAGCACTGGCGCAAAGTTGGGATTCCCGAGCCAAGGCTAGGCCATTTTCCGTCTCGCCTGTAGCGCCGCTATAAGCGTCCCATCATCCAGATAATCAAGTTCCCCGCCGACCGGAAGGCCATGCGCCAGCTTGGTTACGGCCACGCCTGCTTCCTCTAAACGTTCAGTCACATAATGCGCCGTGGTCTGCCCTTCGACCGTGGCGTTGAGGGCAAGGATGACTTCCTTAACCTCGCCGTTTTGTAAACGTTCGAGCAAACTGTCGATGCGCAGATCGGCCGGACGCACGCCTTCCAGCGCCGAGAGCGTTCCGCCCAACACATGATAGAGGCCGCGGAAGGCATGGCTGCGTTCCAGGGCCCAGAGATCGGCCACATCCTCGACCACGCAAATGAGAGATTTATCGCGGCGCGGATCGCGGCAGATTTCGCACGGGTCGCTGCCGCCGAGATTGCCGCAGATGGAGCAGCCTTTCACATTATTGACGGCGACGCTCATCGCCTCGATCAACGGCAGCATCAGCGCCTCGCGCCGCTTCAGCATATGCAATACCATCCGCCGCGCCGACCGTGGGCCAAGACCGGGAAGCTTGGCGAGGAGGTTCATGAGTTGATCGAGGGGGGACATTAAAACGGCAACTTAACGCCCGGCGGCAATTGCAATCCGCCCATCATCTTTTCTGTCTCGGAAGCCATATAGGCTTCGGCCTTGGCGCGCGCGTCGTTACAGGCGGCGACGATGAGGTCTTCGAGCATTTCGATTTCCTTGGGATCGACCAGTTTGGGATCGATCTTTATTTTCTTGAGCTCGTTCTTGCCGGTCATGGTGGCAGTCACCATGCCGCCGCCGGACTGCCCCTGCATTTCGGTCTCGGCCAGGCGCTGTTGCACCTCGGCCATCTTGGCCTGCATTTCCTGCACCTGCTTCATCATTCCGGCGATGTTCATTTTAGTCCTCCACATTGTAGCTCCTCCCCGTTCTTACGGGGAGGACGCAAATTCTTAGGCTTGCCCTTCTTGGCAAGCCTTAGAATTTGCTGGTGGGGCAGATCCCGGTCTATCCCTTGCAAGTGCGGGGCCTGCCCCACCAGTGAAAACTTAAGCTTAGCAAGAAGGCTAAGCTTAAGTTTTCACGTCCTCCCCGCAAGCAGGGAGGAGCTCAGTCCTCAACCATCTGCTCCTCAGTTCCAATTTCCACATCTTCTACGGCTGCCGCCACCGGCACAACAGTCTTTTGCTTCAACGAGGCAAGCTTTGCGCCCGGAAATGACGCCGTTACCGCTTGCACAAGAGGATGCGCCAAAGCTTTTTCCTGACGTTTCTGCGTTGCGGCTTTGTCTTGCTCTGCCAGCGTCGGCTGACCTTTGGCCCCCGTCGAAACGGAAATCATCCAGCGTTGACCGGTCCATTCCGTCAGGCATTGACCTAACCGCGCGGCAAGATTAGCCGGCGCGCTGGGACCTACATTGATTTCGAGCATACCCTGTTCGCAGCGCACAAGATTCACATTAGAATAAAGCTGCCCATGCAATCCGCCTTCGCGCTTTTCAGCGAACAAGGCGACCAGTTCGCGGAAATTCGTTGGTGCTGGTGACACGCTGACATCGGCCTGCGGAATAGCTTGCGTAGCGACCGCAGGCGTTAAAACTGCCCCTCCCCCGCTCGCCAGTTTCGCGCGCGGCGCGGGACCACCACTAGACGGCGCGGTAGATATAGCCGCAGCATTAGTAGCGCCGCTCTCGCGCAACTGCTTGATGAGATCAGCAGGCGGCGGCAATTCGGCGGCATAGGCGACCCGGATCAGTACCATCTCGGCCGCCTGCGCCGGATGCGGCGCGCTTTGCACCTCACCAATACCCTTCAGCAAAATCTGCCAGGCGCGTGCCAGCGCCGGAACCTTGATGTCCGAAAGTTCGGTCAGCAGCTTACGGTCGAATTCGGCCAACGTTTTGTTCCTGGCATAATCGGCGATGATCTGCCCCTTGGTCAGCAGATGAACGAATTCGCACATATCCTGCAGCACCTGCAAAGGATCAGAGCCCGCCTGCTGCATTGCATTAAAAGTTTCCAGCGCCGGTGCCATTTCACCACGAAGCACTTTACGGCAAAGCTCAATGCTCTGCCCGCGATCGGCGAGGCCGAGCATGTCCTGAACTTCCGTCGCCGTAACATTGCCGTTGCCGCGCGCAATCGCTTGATCGAGCAGACTCAATCCATCACGCACTGAACCATCGGCAGCATGCGCGATTAATTTGATCGCTTCCGGCTCGACCGTAACTTTTTCAAGCTGGGCAACATTTGCGAAATGCTTCGCTAGCATGTCGCTATCCAGGCGCCGCAAATCGAAACGCTGGCAGCGTGACAGCACCGTTACCGGAACCTTGCGCACTTCGGTGGTGGCGAAGATAAATTTAGTGTGCGGCGGCGGCTCTTCCAATGTTTTCAGCAAAGCGTTGAACGCGTTTTTGGAAAGCATATGCACTTCGTCGAGGATGTAGATTTTATATCGCGCGGAAGCAGGACCGTATTTCACCCCATCGATAATATCGCGAATATCGTCAACGCCAGTGCGCGAGGCCGCATCCATTTCCATCACGTCTACATTGCGGTCTTCGAGGATCGTACGGCAGGCATCGCACTGGCCGCAGGGCGTAACCGTCGGCCCGCTTTTGCCATCCGGCCCCGTGCAATTAAGCGCGCGGGCGATGATTCGCGCCGTCGTCGTCTTGCCGATGCCGCGCACGCCGGTCAGCATCCAGGCATGCGGCAGGCGGTTGGATTCGATTGCGTTGGTCAATGTACGAACGACCGCGTCCTGCCCGATAAGCTGCGCAAAAGTGGTGGGGCGGTATTTGCGCGCGAGCACGCGATATCCCGGCGGTGCTTCGGCCTTCGGGACAGCCAGATCAGGGAACAGCGCGTCTTGATCGTCGCTGTCGTCTGCTGGCTCTGTTCGGGCGAAAAGTTCGTTCATTTTAGGTGCTAGCTGCTGGGTCCTAGGTGCTAGGAAAAAGTGGTTGGAAATATTGCATTAGAATATTCAACCCTAGTAGCTAGCACCTAGCAGCTAGCCCCTAGCCGGTGGGAGGCTGGACAACGACCCGAAGCAAAAGTGTTACGGTTGCTTCCTTCCGGACCTGGCCGGGTTGGCACGAGCTTCGCCCGCAGCCAACCTCCCATACCGGTTATAGCAAGAATCGACCGTTACGAGAGCGGAAAATGCCGCCTGCAACCGGGGATGGTTATTATTCGATATCAGTATCTTCGTCGGCGTTTTTAACCTGGTTTGGCGCTTCGTTGGTTTCCACGCGATAGCGTTGGCCAAGCCAGCGGCCGAGATCGATATCGGCGCACCGGGCCGAGCAAAAGGGCTGGTATTTCTCTGCCGCAGGCTTACGGCAAACCGGGCAAGATTTAGGCGGCCCTTTGATCATAATCAGACCTCATAACCGCTGCCCCGCAGCATCTGCGCCACATCGAACAGCGGTAAGCCAACGATATTCGAATAAGAGCCGGAGATAAAGCGGATCAGCGCCGCCGCCCTGCCCTGAATAGCATAACCGCCCGCCTTGCCGATGCCCTCGCCACTTTTGACGTAGGCTTCGATATCAGCCGGAGAAAGCTGGCGGAAAATGACGGTGCTATCGGCAACGCGTTCAAGAATTTTGTCGCTTTCGGTGCGGATGGCGACACCAGTCAAAACATGATGCCGCCTGCCTGAAAGCAGCTTGAGGCAATCGCGCACTTCTTTGTCATTCTCGGCTTTCGGCAAAATTCGCCGTCCGCAGGCGACAACCGTATCGGCGGCAAGGATGATGCCCTTCTTTTCCTTCGCAGCGACGTTGTTGAGCTTCTCCCGCGCCAGCCGCACAGCCAGCTTACGCGGTAATTCGTTTTTTTCGGCGTTTCGTCGATTTCGGCAGCGACGACTTTATCCGGCACAATGCCGATGTCTTTCAGCAGCGTAAGGCGGCGCGGGGAGGATGAAGCAAGAATAAAGAAAGATTTGGTCAAGTCGTAATCACATTGTTAGCTGATATGATGGAGAATTACGCAATTTTTTTAGCAGTCGTATTTGTTCTGCAAATTGTGGGGTTTCCGAAAAATTTCTAACAACACTGTCGATTGCGTTTATATTGCCTCTCGTTGGAGGTATGGCCTTCGCAAGTCTAGCAAATTGTTCATTTTCAGATCGGCCCCATATATCAACATCCATTTGTGCTTTTATCGATGCATTAATAACATCTGTCTCGTTTTCAGATAAGCCAACAAGTAACGCTTGCCCTCTAGACATAAACCCTCTCTATATCACTTATGCCGGAACGTAATCCGTCCCTTGGAGAGATCATAGGGCGTCATCTCGACATTGACCTTGTCGCCGACCAAAACGCGGATGCGGTTCTTGCGCATTTTGCCGGAGGTGTGCGCGAGCACGTCATGCCCGTTTTCCAGCTTCACGCGGAACATCGCGTTGGGCAGCAGCTCGGTCACGGTGCCTTCGAATTCGAGGAGTTCTTCTTTGGCCATAAGTGTAGGTGCTAGGTGCTAGGGGTTAGGTGCTAGGAAAAAAGTATCAGGTATCGGTATGCAGGTAAAGCTTTGCCATTATGCATTTTTGCTAGCACCTAGGAGCTAGCACCTTATCATGGCACGGCTCGCAGGTAGCCGGCCACGGCTCGCCGAAATCTTCAAGCAGCAATGACCAATTAGTCAAGTTAAGGCGGATTTTAGCGCCACCTGAAAAAACAAATTCCAGCTTCTCGCCTTCGGGCATCACGGCTAGTAATTCGAGCATCTCGTCCTTGCGGTTTTGATCGATGTCCTGAAGCTGGACGCTGGATACGCCGCGCACATGCACCGCGCAGCGAATGCGTTCGCGACACCCAAACATAGGATCGCCCTTGCTTTCGTGGCAAAAGCGATTCACGACCATTATGAAATCTTTTTCCTCAGGCCGGTAAATCATGTCGACGACAGGCGCAATGGCATCCTGCAGGATGGCGGAGATCACCTGGAGGTCTTCGGAATCTTTAGCTTGGAGTTTGAGCGGTTTTTCTGACATGGCCATGGCAGCAGATTAAGCGGCTTCTTTTTCTTGTATCCGCTCAATATCAGCGCCGCAAGCGCTCAGTTTGTCCTCTAATCGCTCATAACCGCGATCAAGATGATAAACACGATTTAATATCGTCTCACCTTCCGCTGCCAGCCCAGCCAACGCCAGCGAAACCGACGCGCGCAAATCCGTCGCCATCACGGGGGCACCGGTCAGCTTTTTCACGCCGCGGATCATGGCTGAGGCGTTATGCACGGTGATATTCGCGCCCATGCGCTGCAGTTCCGGCACATGCATGAAACGGTTTTCGAAAATAGTTTCGGTGATCATCGAGGCGCCGTTGGCAATGCACATCAGCGCCATCAGCTGCGCCTGTAGATCGGTCGGGAATCCGGGATAAGGTTCTGTCATCATATCGACGCCGATAATACCCTCGCCCGAACGGCGCACGCGCAGGCCCATATCGGTCTCTTCAACCAGAATACCCGCCTCGCCGAGCAACCGTGCGACAGTATGCAGATGCTCCATCCGCGCGCCGATAAGTTCCATATCGCCATTGGTGATCGCCGCAGCCATAGCAAAAGTACCCGCCTCAATGCGGTCGGGGATGACGCGATGCTGCGTGCCGTGCAAACGGTCTTTACCCTGAATGCGGAGCTTATCCGTACCGACGCCTTCGATCTCGGCGCCCATAGATGTTAGGCATTGCGCCAGATCGCCGATTTCCGGCTCGCGCGCGGCATTCACAATCACGGTTTCGCCCTTGGCGAGCGAGGCCGCCATCATCGCATTCTCGGTGCCGGTGACAGTTACCATCGGAAACACGATTTCGCCGCCGCGCAATCCCTTTGGCGCGCGGGCATGGATATAGCCGTTGTCGAGCGTGACTTCGGCACCCAACTGCTGCAGCGCGTTGATGTGCAGATCAACCGGCCGCGTGCCGATGGCGCATCCGCCCGGCAAGGAAACTTTCGCCTCGCCGCACCGCGCCAGCAAGGGCCCAAGCACAACGATGCTCGCGCGCATTTTGCGCACAAGGTCATAAGGTGCCGTGATGTTGGTGATCTTCGCCGCCGTCAGATCAATCGTGCGGCCGGTGAAGCCTTGCTTGGGATGAACGCCGTTCAGGCTGAGGCTCACGCCATGCTGGCCTAGCAGATTGGCCATGGTGGCGATATCGGCCAGATGCGGCACGTTGCTGAGCGAAAGTTTTTCATCCGTCAGCAGGCAGGCGGCCAACAACGGCAGCGCCGCATTCTTGGCGCCGCTGATATGGATTTTCCCCTTAAGCGGCTTACCGCCCCTGATGCGCATGCGATCCATTAATTTGTTTCCTTTTTCTCGCGTGCGTCTTTTTGGGCTTTGCGCTTCTTAAGGTTTTCACGCAAGGCTGCGGCAACACGGCTTTCCGCGGTCAGGGCCGCATGCTTAACTGGCGATTTGGGCTTCATTACGGCGATTTTAGGCGATGAACGCCTTGCAAACAATTAGTTTCGCGCAGCTTGCGCCACAACAAAGCCTATGGCAAAACTCGCTGTATCAGAAGGTTAATCCGCTGCCGTAGCTCAGGGGTAGAGCACGTCCTTGGTAAGGACGGGGTCGTAGGTTCAATTCCTATCGGCAGCACCAGTTTCATCAAGGACATACGGGAACGATGACGCTATCACCTAGGCCAATTTATATTACATCGTAATATATTTCGCCATCTAGATGCGAAATGAAACACCTGATGCATTGACTGTGTTGTAGAATGGATCCTGACTAGGGAGGGGCGTAGGTTCAGTTCCCTTAGG
>Ga0207050_1180_pt1 | contig 9875 bp, 5 predicted proteins | sample Alteio_BWMinCont_64_FD_153291 | JGI IMG/M metagenome (GOLD analysis project Ga0207050, IMG submission 153291) | Enriched cells from forest soil in Barre Woods Harvard Forest LTER site, Petersham, Massachusetts, United States -... | ecosystem: Environmental > Terrestrial > Soil > Temperate forest >...
AGCCAGGCAAGGCAATACACGGCTCCCGTAGTGGAGATTCTGAACGATGAAACACTTTGAAGGTTGCGCTTGAATTGGGGGAGGGGGTTCATAACGTATTCCTTCTGTGCCTTGTTGCACCGTGCTGTTTCATGGTCGTTTGCTGATTCTGCGGATTGGAAAGACACCACGGCCTGGGCTGCATGTAGCAGCCTGCCGAAGCATTGTCCGAGGATCAGTTGCTTCGTCGTGTCTCAGTTTTTAGTAGCTGCTCGATCCGATGGACATCGGTCTTTAGCCCTCACAGCTTGAATCCCTCTTTTCTGCGAATGGAGTCATGGAGCTTGACCATCGTCAAAGCCCGCAAGGCGAGCAATGGCAGTGGCGCGCAGATAGGGATACCGCAAGGTGATCGTTTCAGGCAGATAGGGGAATCGAATCTGGATGTCTTAGTGCCATATCTCTATTATTGCCGTGGCAGAATGCAATGCATCACGCAAATCCCGGTCAGTGTACTAATCCACGGGTGCCGTGCACGGCCTTCTCGCAAAAGCGGCTTTGGTGCGCAGCGCTACTCGGTTATTTGGAAAACCCACACCGTTTTCCACTTCCCCTCCGGCGTCTGAAAGAGGAAAGCATCTCACGGAACGTACTGGAAAGCATGTTACGGAACTCTACAACACAAGGCTTGAGCGGGGCACCCCAGCGGTGGAGGGATATCCCTAACTACCGGTGCTGCCTTCGCTGACTAGGACCTTAACTTCAGCCCTGCGGTTCTCGGCCTGCCCGGCCTTGGTCTCGTTTAGATTTCCGGTGCATGGTATTTCCCCTTTCGATGACTTATGACAATTCCGGCCGCCGCGCTGTAATCGTCTGCCGTAAAGTCCCGTTTGCATGGGCTCACTGCTTCAGTTGAATTTCTCCCGACTACCCGCGACGCAATGGGTAATATGCGTAGCAGCCCTAACGCAGTCAGTGGGGATTACCTTGTTGATGCAGTCAATGGCGTCCTTGTTAACCCAATATTGGACACACTCGTTTGCAATCTTGAATGCAATTGTGGATATCAGTTCTCGAGAGGGCAACTGGTAAAACAGACAGTCTTTAATATGCTTCGCGGCTAATTCATATCTTCATTCGAGGCAGCAGAATCTGGAGGGGAACCGCAAGTCTGCTTCGGAACCACACTCTTTCTTGCTTACTCGATGCCGTACTTTACGTTCCCGCGAAGCGGAAACGCATTTCACAGATGAGAAATACTATAACTGTCATTCGAGGCATGGAGCCAGTAACTAAAAATCATTTTCATGACATAGTGCTCAAGCTCTGAAAGCCGACAGCACGACGAGGCGAGAGCTTTGTTTGTCCAAGAGACCGCTTACCCTCCGCACCCCGTCATGATTTCGCCATCTATATGAGCTTGGTGTAGAGTGATTGCGCTGTTGACCGAGCTTTCTCTCGAAGAGGTGACGTCATGCGCGCAACCCCCCGGCTTCTCGTCCTCGCGGCGTTTTTCGCAGCACTCTCCGCATTAAATCTCTCCGCCCAGACTTTCCGTGGAGCCCTCCTCGGCACCGTCGCCGACTCGACCGGAGCGGTGATCCCGGGCGCGGCCATTTCGGTCAAGAACATGGACACCGGCATCGAGCGCACAACAGAAAGCAACAGCGACGGCGCCTTCAATGTTCCTGAGCTTCCCATCGGCCGCTACACCGTGACCGCGACCAAGACCGGCTTCACTCCCTACCACGCTGAGGGCATCAACATTGAGGTCGCCAGCCAGGCTAACCTCAGCATCACGCTGCAGACCGGAGTGCAAAAGGAAGAGGTCATTGTCTCCGGCACCGCGTTGCAGGTCGACACTACTTCCAACACTCTCGGCGCGACGCTCACCACAAACGACGTCAAGAACTTGCCGGTAAACGGACGCGACTACACCAAGCTGATCTATCTTTCCCCCGGAGTAACAGGCTCGCCGGATCAGATCAGCGATTCGCCCGGCTCCTTCGGTACGTTCTCCGTGAACGGGGCGCGCGGGCGCTCCAACAACTTTCTGCTCGACGGCACCGACATGAACGATGGCTATCGCAACGATCCGGCGATCAACGAGGCGGGCGTCTTCGGCACACCGGCAACGATTCTGCCCATCGACGCCGTCGCGGAGCTGCGTGTGCTGTCGAACTACGAGCCTGAGTTTGGACGGAACGCGGGCGGAGTCATCAATATCGTAACCAAAAGTGGTACAAATAGATTTCACGGAACGGCAGTTGAATACTTTCGCAATAACGCCCTGGATGCGCGCAATTATTTCAACCCCGTTGGGCAGACTCAAGCGCCATTCCACAACAATCAGTTCGGCGGGTCGATCGGCGGCCCCGTCATCCGCAACCGCACCTTCTTCTTCTTCGATTACGAAGGTCAGCGTGAGAGTGTCGGCACCGTCAGCCAGGCCTGCGTGCCAGATCCCGCCTACATCGACAGCCTTGGCGGCGCGACGAATCCGGTCATCGCCTCGCTGCTCTCGCGGAACCCATGGCCGGCTCCAAATCTTGGCGGCGTAACAACAGGTGAAACCGGATGCAGCGCCCCCAATGCCGCCGTCATTGCCCCTTCCAGCAACGACATCACCAGCCTGATCGCTAAAGTCGATCACAACATTAACAGGAACAATATGCTCAGCGGACGCTACTATTACGGCGACAGCACGCAGAGCTTTCCGCTTGCACTTTCAGGCGGTGGCATTCTGCCCGGCTTTAATACCTTCACTCCCACACGCGTGCAACTGGTCTCGATCTCACTTGTTTCAATCCTCGGTCCTAACAAAGTCAATGAGGCCCGCCTGGGCTGGAACCGCTTCGCTGAAGGATTCTTCCCCGAGGACCGCGGCTTCGCGCCAACCTCTATCGGCCTCAATACGGGTACGGGATATGCCGACGAAGGCTTGCCGGTCATTGTTGTAGGCGGTTACTCGGCAATCGGCGCAAGCAAATCCGATCCACGTCAGCGCTACGACTCTAACTGGCAGTGGTTCGACAACTTCTCGTGGACGGCGGGCAAGCATTCGATCAAGTTCGGTTACGAATTCCGCCGCACAAGCATTACCCAGCTCCTGGGAACAAACTTCCGCGGACGCCTCGTCTTCGATACCCTCTCGGATTTCCTGGCAGGCAGCGTCGACAGCGGTACGCAGTCATCCGGATATTCCCAGCGTCACAGCTACCAGAACAGTCACGGTCTTTACTTCCAGGACAGCTACCGCGTTCTGACCGGGCTGACGCTCAACTACGGCATGCGCTGGGACTACTTTGGCGTCTTCCACGAGAAGAACAACCTGTTGAGCAATGTCACCGGCTTCGATCCTGCGGGCGGCACACTCACACTCACGCAGGTCGGCCAGCCGGGGCTCGGCGAGCTCTACCAGCCCGACTATAAGAACTTTGCTCCGCGCGTCAGCTATTCCTACGACCCATTCGGCAAAGGACAAACCGTATTCCGCGGCGGCTTCGGCGTCTTCTTCGATGCCTTCTCACAGGACGTCTTTCTCGCGCATCTGCCCTATAACAGCAGCTTCGACCCCGGCCCGGCCTACAATCCCCTCGGCCCGGCCCCCATCTATTCCGTCAGCGCCCTGGGCGGAGCCATCGTCTCCGGCGCACCCGTCTTTGCCGCGCCCGGAGGAACCCCCGCCGGCGACATCTTCTCCGTCACCCGCAACGTCCGCACGCCTTACATGATGAATTACAACTTCAACGTGCAGCAGGCCGTCGCCGGGCACGCCCTCGTTCAGATCGGCTATGTCGGATCCCTGGGACGCCGCCTGCTTCGCTTCCGCGATATTAACCAGCCCAGCCAGGCCACCATCACCGCGACCGACATCGCCTTCGCTCAGGCCAACACCTACACAGATCCCTCGGGAGCGACCGTGCCCTGCTACCCGGGAGGAGGTCCCGGCTGTATTCCCACGTACAACTCAGCCAGCCGCGTCTACGCCAATAATCCCTACGGAGCCTTCTACATCAACCAGGAGGAGGCAACGGCTTACTCCAACTACAACTCACTGCAAATCGGCGTGCGCATCTCCGACTGGCATGGCATCACCAGCATTCTGAATTACAACTGGTCGCATTCCCTCGACAACGCCAGCGACAGCGAAGACTTTGTGCCGAATGCTGCGCAACCGAACAACAGTACGCGCCCCGACCTCGAATACGGCGACTCGAACTTCGACGTGCGCAACCGCTTTACTTGGATCTTCGGCTATCAACTGCCGACGACGAAAGGAAGCATGGCTTTGCTGCGCAACGGCTGGGGATTCGACAGCACCGTCACCCTGCAGGCCGGGCAGCCCTTCAACCTGAACTACAACTTTGAGGACGACTACAGTGGAAGCGGCGAGGGCTTCGATCGCCCGGACATCCTGGCGCGACCCCGATACACCACCAATCCCTCCATCTTCCTCAATCTCTCGTCCTTCGCCATCCCCTGCTCGCTCACCTCTTACGCACTGACGAACGGCATCAGCGGCACCGCCCAGGACTGCGTACCCGGCACCCGCCATTTCGGCAGCCTCGGCCGCGATTCTTTGCGCGGGCTATCTTATAAGAACTGGGACTTCGCGCTCTACAAGAACACCAACCTCGGAGAAGTTCTCTCCATGCAGTTGCGAGCCGAGTTCTTCAACATCGTCAATCACCCCAACTTCTCCAGTCCGCTGCTGCCCGCCTTCATCGCCGACGCCGCACCCAACGGATTCTCCCAAAGCGGCGCACGAGAAGTGAGCGCCGGCTACTATTCCATCAACGCCACCGGCGACGTCGGCATCGGCAATCCCTTCCTTGGCGGCGGAGGCCCGCGAGGCATTCAGCTCGCGGCGAAATTCACATTCTAGTCGGTCCCGTTCGAGCAGGCGAAAGCCGGCGCAAATAGCTGGACTGGCAGCAATTTCCGGTGCTACAACGGGTGCCAATTCGGCCCCCGCGAAAAAGTCGACACTGTAACAAGTCGGCAATGTAAGGAGCGAGCATGCGCAGATCATCAACCATGGCACTGGTGTTGATGTTTTTCGGAGCAGCACTGGGCACAGCCTGCGCGAACGCGCAATGGGTAATGGTCGCCCGGGCTGTTTCAGGGCAGATCCAGCAGATGAGCCACAAGGGAGACAATGGCAACGGCTACGACGTCGCCACCGTGGTCCTCGAGGCGAATGCCGACAAGGTTTACTCCACGGCCCTTTCGGCCTTGAAATCCCATCCTGGAATCACCGTCACCAAGAATGACTCTAAGAAGCGCCGCATCGACTTCACCAACGGCGCCGAGTACGCCAGCCTGCAGGCTACGCCGCTCGGCGACAAGCTCAGCCAGTTGATGATCGCGTCGAACCTCACAGGCGAGCAGCCGACACCCACCTCGCTGGTTCTGCAGGGAGTCCTGAAGGTCTGCAAGGAAATGAACGTGAATTGCACGGTGGAAGGCGAGTAGACCGCCGGATAAGTAACAATTAAAGATACAAAAGGCGCGTGGCATCAGCCATGCGCCTTTTCAAATTCTCCGCTCCCCGCAATCCATTCGAGCCTACTGTGCCAGCTTCGCGTAATTTGAGTTGGTCGTCGTTACCTGCAGCTGTTTTGCCGTGGCGTTCAACACTGTTTGCTGTGCGTAATTCGTACCATCGGGAAGACTGGCGAATTGCACAGCGAGAGTAACTACGTCCTTCGGGTCGTCGAGATACGTATTCACATTGACGGTCTGAACTTTCTTCGATGCAGTATCGAATCCGATCGTCATCTTGTCGCCTTGCTGCGCATAATTCACAAAGATCAGGTTCACCAGGTCGGGCCCTCCCTTGTTAATCGAAACATTCCCTGCCTGGAAGGCGCGCTGCATGCGTTGCGGATCAGGCGGCACGTACAGAGCAATCACACCCTGCACCTGCTGCATGTAATCCTTCATCTCTGCGGTCTTCTTTTCGACAACATGCTGCTTGAGTCTTCCTCCGCGGCCGCCGCCACTGCTGCTGCTCGCGTCTTGAGCTCCGATGGGAGTTTTCTGCACCTGCCCATTTGGTCCGTACTGGCATTGGAACGTCTTCGCGGGCTTCGCCTCCCCCTTCAGCGTAAGCTGCTGGGTTTCTGTCCAGGTGTATTGCTGCAGGCGTTGCTTGTTCGCTGCGCTTGCTTCCTTCAGCGCGGCCAGTTTCTGCGTCAGCTCCGGGTTGCCGCCGGCTTGAGCGTAAGCTCCAACCGCCAGCACCGAAGTGACAGCAACGGCGCCGATCAAGCGCAGGATAGTGGGTTTGAAATGTCGTTGCGGAATAAAAGCCGTGCTGGCCGTTTGGAATTCCATGGGTACGTCTCCTGTAAGTCGAAATAGGATGAATCCGCACTTCCCAAGTCTGCCAACCGGGGGAAACTTTGCAGGCTCGCTTTACACTTCAGGAGATTACCAGATGATTGGTGCCGAAGAAGGGACTCTACTAACGCATAGATTGCAAATGAGTTACGGCTTTTGTACAATCCTTTGTACAGCGTACACGTTTACGCTCAAGGGACCGACACCGATGACCACCACTGCCACGCCCAAAGTACCATCCCCGAAATACTACTGGCTCACAAAGACCGATGCTGGATGGAAGCGCATCCCCTGTCTCATCGAGACCATTCACGGTGAGCGCCGTCCCAAGGTTCCCACTGAATACGCGTCCAACGGACGATTCCAGACACGCGAACAAGTGAACGGAAAGACCGTCTGGCGCAATCTCACCGACGGGCGCGGACAGAGCGTCACGAACCCGATACTGGCGCGGGATGCCGCACTGAGACTTCAAAAGGCCGTAGGCGTCCGTATGCACGAAGCCATGAAGACTGCGAGCGACGAACTGTACACCGTGTACAGCGCCGTCGACGCATACGAGATTTGGTTGCAGGACAAAGGCAGGGACGAGGCACTATTGCAGGCGAAACAAGTTCTCGGTGAATTCCTGGGTGTCTGCCGCAAGGCGTCACTCCCGATCACGCGCATCACGGATATCAGCGAGGAGCACCTACGCGTCTATATGCGTGTGTTGCAGGATGATGGGAAGAGTCTCCGCACACAAGCGAACAAGTATGACCGTGTGATCTTCTGGCTCAATTGGGTGAATGATGAGAAGTATCGCCGCGAGCGTAAACGGGCAAAAGGCAAGTACGTACAGCGCAGGGACTATGTTGACACGAAACTCATCCGCGAAGCCTTCCCTGCTCCTGAGTATGACCGCGACGCCCCGGTGACCACGTATAGCAAAGCGCAGGTTGAAGCGATCATGGAAGCGGCTGGTGAAGGTGACCCCTACATGGTGGTCGTTTTGCATCTCGGTCTATATCTCGGACTTCGAATGCAGGAAATCAAGTTCGCCTGCTGGAGTGACGTCAACCGGCACGCGAAGACATTCAGGGTACAGAGCAAGGCTGATCTTGGTTTCCGTGTGAAGGCAAAGCATGAACGCACGATCCCGATTCCAATTGACACACTGGAAGTTCTTAGACACTGGCGAGCGAAGCATCCCAACGCGCGCCTCATTGCCGGGACGGGCAGCGATAGCCCAAATAAGCACTTGCTACGCGCATTGAAGCGGATGGCCAGAAGCGCGGGTCTCAATTGTGGTCATTGTCAGGGGTGCCAGAAAGCGCCATATGAGTGCCGGGAGTTCGGACTTCACAAATTGAGACGGACATACGCAACGGCGCTCATTCGCACGGGAGCCGATTACAAAACGGTTGGGAAGTATGCCGGACACCGAGACCCGAAAACCACGAAGCGGTATATCGACGCTGTGAACGTTACATCCAAAGCAGCGCAGAAACTCGTTAACACTCTCGATTTTGGCGACTGATCGAATCCCACCACAAACGACAAAAGAGCCCCGCCGTCCGATGTTCTGGATAGCGGGGCATTCGTGTGCTATAGCGCCAGAGAATCGCGCCACGTGACGTATGAGCGCGACGTAGGCATCGGGTGATACCTCCCGGCATGGTCCGAATCGGCGACCGCCTTAAATCGGATCGACTAACGAAGACGTTTACGTTCTGACCGTTCTGCGTCAACGTGACGCGATTCTGCCTCATGCTGATTCGCTTTGAGAACACTCTTGGCCGCGCATATCCTCGCGGACAAGATGGAACATGACCTACTCTATGCCGATAACATTTGGCGGACGCCAATCCAGAGTCAGAATTCGTACGCTGCCTCAACAAAGTGACTGAGTTTCAACTTCACAGGTTGCGGCGTATGCGAGTCGAACTTTGCCTGAATGAATTCTCGGGTCTCGACGTTCTGCGTCGTGTACGTCAAATCGGCCCAGCAGGACGCGCCGTCGAGAATCTGAGCGATCACTTCACGAATCTGTGCCGAGGTCAGGTTGTATGGCTTCTTGTAACGCGACGCATCGAGCTGCCACATGTAAGCGCGCATGAAGTGGACGAGGTCACCGCTCCCGCCGCGCTCCCGCCGCGTTCTTTCGAACGAGTGCCTGCAATCCTTGTACGAGCAGGCCCAATAGCCGCTATCTGCGTACACAATGAGCGTCGCCCTTATCCTCTTCCTGTCGGGCCCCGGGTACTCGGAGTCGGGAACGTGGAATGGACAGAGGTATCGGTGGTCGCCACCTGTTGGTTCAAAACCATCGCGAGTGTCCGATCCCTGTAGCCGGTCACCAATGAGAAATTCAAACACCCTGAAGGTCTCGTCCGGGGTGTACACACGCACGGGGTAACGCTTCGAGAGTGCCGCCGTAATCTTCTTGCGTTGCACGCTGCGTTTAAGTTGCCCACCATTGGTCGGGTGCAGGAGTTCGTACTGGAACGGCTTGTCCGTACCCTCCCGTGTCACCGCGATGAGACGCCGGGTCTCAAGTTCTTCTCTGCATCTCTTCAACGTCTTTGCCGACAACTCAGCACGTTCGCCCTCGGGTATTGAGAAGGTTATGACGGGAGACTCCTCGGCGAGTGCCTTGCTAATCAACGCGGTGTACAACAACCAACCTTTCCGTGAGAGTAGATGGCGATGTCGCTTTTCAAGTTCCTCATAGTTCAACGGGAAGGTGAACCCGGTTTTGAACGTACCTAGCTTCTTTTCGATGTTCAACTCAATCAATCCTTGTAGTGTTGCAGTGTTGTCTGATGTATACAGGACTCACGTCTTTAAAATGCTTTCTTGCAAAAGGCATTAACATTATGCAGCATATGAAGTTAGAGGGGAAAATAAGGGTGGGAAATTTCACTGCCCATTTCCCACCCCTAAACCGGACTTTGATGAGTCACTAGATCAAACTCTCCAGCGTAAACGTGGACGTCGTTTTCCTTAAAACGCGGTGAGACGCCGGGAATTACCCCCGTGGTTCGCGGGCTCGATCACGTCGAATCTCGTTGACCCCCTATCCCCCTCTGCATTGGCGTCCAGAACCGAAATCGTAGATCGTTACCCCGGGCCGGTCGGTCGGCCCTCGGCATAGCTTCCGGTTTGCCGGGAATACTCCATCGGTCGCTTGTCCGATGAGATCATAAGCGAGCGAGGAGAAACGATGTCACGAGAACAGAAGGTCGCTGCGGTTGAAGCCTATTTGGATTGCTTTGCAACAAAGGACTTATCCAAGGTGTCCTTTGCCGAAGACGTAACGTTTGAAGGCCCCAGCATGCCAAAGTTGACGGGGCGGCCAAGCTTACTTGGATTTCTCACGCATATTCTCCCAATGGTCAAGCGTATCCAGTTAAAGCAGCACATCGTCGAGGGAGATCACGTCGCGACCGTGTTCGACATGGAGACAGTGAATGGAGTGGATCATGTTTGTGACTGGATTTACATCGTAGACGGACAGATTAAGGCCATACGTGCCTTCTACTATTCGGAGCAGACGACGCCCGCCC
>Ga0207050_1181_pt1 | contig 9825 bp, 9 predicted proteins | sample Alteio_BWMinCont_64_FD_153291 | JGI IMG/M metagenome (GOLD analysis project Ga0207050, IMG submission 153291) | Enriched cells from forest soil in Barre Woods Harvard Forest LTER site, Petersham, Massachusetts, United States -... | ecosystem: Environmental > Terrestrial > Soil > Temperate forest >...
GAAGGCTATTGTTTATAAATGTAGAAAATAAAAAAAATACCTTAAGTGAGTTTGTAAAGATAATTCAGGCAATCTGGGTTAACAACGGTTAACAACTGTAGTTATTAGTAGATCGGCTTAATTTGGCTCGGAATTGAAAATCATTTTAAATCATTTTTTAAAGTAGTCTCTATCGGATATAATGATATAATATGGGGTATAATGACCGTCCCTGCTTGTTTTCGCGGAGGTGACAAGGCTGTAAAAGCAAGGGAATAGTCACTGATAGTCACTAATCGTGAAAGATATATTGTCATTCTAGAAAGAAGACTGAGGCAAACATTATGATAGATGAAATTCCAGAACGCGATCCCCTCCCCAACAAATCCCATAGGTGCTATGTGTCTAAAACGGCTTTCCTGCTGTTTGATCGCCATCTCGGAATCCTCATTGACTTGTACGGGTACGAGGGTTGCGAGAGACTCGGCGCCTAGTCTAAAATCCATCTGCTTTGAGTATATACTCTTCGCGAATGAATTTTAGGTGTTGTTGCGCACCCCCTCTCGCAATGCTCATGTACTATTTGTACACTGCGCTTGCTCGGGGGGGATGCGCGCCTAACCTAAAAATCATTCGCTTTGAGTATAGCATGCTTTGTAAATTAAAAAACGACCGTCGATATAAACTGGGAAACGACCGTTTTGAAATTAACTGGCCCATTTTCAGATGAAAATCTTTTGCCCGAAAATTAAAAACCTCTAAATGGATTTTTATTATGCTAAACAAATAAATCAGATCCTACGACTACTCCATCTACTATTTCTTTTGAATATGTGTTGGATTTAAGGCCATTTGCAGTAATTATTGCTAAAAATACCTGTTTTTTCGTGCCAGTAGATTCTTTAAATATTTTAATTTTCTTTTTTAATTTTTCCTGATAATTTTTATCTATCACAAATGGTTTGTCGGTATATTTTATCTCACCTATCGTTATTGCATCATCATTTCTATCAATGAGCAAATCTATTTGTGCACCATTGTTTTGTTGTTTTCTTGAGCTTAATTTCCAAGATGAAATGCTTTCTGCGGTTTTAATACCGAGAGCCGTAATAATTTTTTCAGCATGTTTATGGCAAATGGATTCGAATGCATAACCAGCCCATACATGATAAATTGGGTTTTGTATCTGTCTTAACCAATGATCTTGCGTTAATTTTTTGCCATAAAGAGAAGACATCCAAAAGATGTAGAAAAGACAAAACTCATCAATAACTTTATAATACTCACCACGTTCTTTATCCAAAGAAATATAGGAATCAATAAAGTTAGTTTGAATCAACTGTTTTAAGCGATAGGTTAAACGCCCGCCTCCTTGAGAAAGTTTAGATGATGATTCAATTTGCCCTCGAGTGATGCCTTCCTTTTTAGAAATCAACTCTATCAATTCTATATAGGCTTCTGCCCCTCTAAAAAGAGACCTAAATAACTTTTTGAATTCATCTTTTAAAGGTGCATCTTTATCGAAAAGGATTTTTTGAATATTTTCTGAGGCTGTAAGTCCCTGTTCTACATATTTTAAATAATAGGGAATTCCACCTAGGGCCATATATAATTCTAAAACATGTTGTTGGTTTAACTTAATTCCCCTGCTTTTTAAATAAAGAAATGTTTCAGATAAATTAAAAGCTGCCAATCTAATTTCACAGGTACATCTATTATGTAATCCTCCTTTATTGTAAATAATGTTTTTGATCAACCATGAGGCACTAGAACCACATACTACAAGCACAATTTTTGGATTCATAGACCAATGTTGATTCCAGTAATAATCCAATGCTTGTAATAAACCCGATTTGCGTGAAGCCATCCAAGGTAATTCATCTAAAAATATAATGGTCTTAGATTTCTGAGGTTTTTTTTCAATAAATTGTGTTAATATTTTAAACGCCTCCTCCCATGAAGCAGGAGTTTTGATAAGTATACCTTCCATAAATACTTTGGATAAAGCTTCACTGAAATGCTCTAATTGTTTTTCAAGTGACCCTTTTTGTAAACCAGTGCTCTGAAAAAATTGACATTTTTTTTCTTTAAAAAATTCTCTTATTAAAAAGGTTTTCCCTACCCGACGTCTACCATATAAAACTAGAAATTCTGCTTCGCGTGAATTATATAGTTTAGATAACCTTTTAATTTCAATTTCTCTAGCTACCAACAACATGGGTTTTTCCTATATCGGACACTTATAAAGTATTATAAGTGTCCGATAATAATTAAACAACTCTTTTATATCGGACACTTATAAGAACCTTATAAGTGTCCGATATAAAATGATGAATAAAAATATAGGCATATATTTTATAATATCATGTTAAATCATATGGTTATGGCTTTGTTGGGGCAGGTATGTTTCGGACGCTTATAAATATTTATAAGTGTCCGATAAGGAGGTTGGCAGTTGCTGGTGATTTTAAATTTACGATTCTCGGGAGTTAATCGCAATTCTTAAAAGTTGTGGTTTTAAAAATGTTCGTTTAATTAAAAGCTTCGATAGAATTTTAGCTCCAAATGAGAATGATGAGGCTATTGTTTATGAATGTAGAAAATAAAAAAATACTTTAGCGAGTCTGTAGAGACAACCCTGACAACTTGGGTTAAAAACTATAATTATTAGTAGCTCGGCTTAGTTTTGCTCGAGGTTGAAAATCATTTTAAATTATTTTTTAAAGTAGTCTCTATCGGATATAATGATATAATATGGGGTATAATGATCGTTCCCGCTTGTTTTCGCGGAGATGACAAGGCTGTAAAAGCAAGGGAATAGTCACGATTAATCACCAATAGTCACTAATCGTGAAAGATATATTGTCATTCTAGAAAGAAGACTGAGGCAAACATTATGATAGATGAAATTCCAGAACGCGATCCCCTCCCCAACAAATCCCAGGCGAGACCTCTCTCTTTAAGCCATCTGGCTATCCTGTTGACCTTGGTTTTCCTTGTGCTTTTGGTGATGTTTTGGGGCTCTCGGGCATTGGATAGTTTGGCTGCTAAGTTATGGCCTTCTCCTATGGATCCTAACATTGAAGTTGCTGTTGATAAGACAGCTGCAGCTATCTCGAGAACCGCTGTCAATATTTCAAAGAGCTCGAACTCAGCGAGCAATTCAGGTCCAATCCCCATCCCTTTGCAATCAAACCAAACCAATTTGGCAGGGCAACAAAATTTTCTAAATCAGCAAGCGGCTTTAAAAGAGCAGCAGGGTAAACAGTCTTCTTCAAAGGCATCTAATCAAGCGACTCCCGAGAGTGCCTTAGTGGCATCAGCCTCTTTATTTGGCAGAGGGGATGCTAAAGATGCTAGAACTAAGGAAGCTACAGTAGAAAAAGCTATAGCAGTGACTCCATTAGCAAAAGCAAATAAATTAGAAAACAAAACAGGGCCTGAAGCTTTACAGCCTATTACCCCTACAAAAGAGAATTCAGCGGGTCTGGCGAATCTAAGGAATCCGAATCCAGAAGATACAAATCTAAATGCTCTCAATAACGAGCTAAAAACAGTGACAGATGCCAATCTAGACCTTGCATCAGATCTGACAGCTGCGAACTCTATCGAAACTTCGCTTAAAACTGCCTCGGAGGCAGTCAAAAGAGAAAAAGAACAAAGACGATTGCAAGCTTTACAATCTGTCAAACAACCTTTAAAGGCTGAGGGAGCTAAACAATATAGCGCTTCTGAAAAAGAAATTTTAAAAAATGATCCTAGACATTATACGGTGCAAATATTAGGGATGCATAATAAAAATAAATTACAGAGTTTTATGAACGAAGCCAAATTGAAAGGAAAAGTACGTTATTGTCGGGGTAATCACCAAGGGAAACCTTGGTATATATTAGTTTATGGAGAGTATGCGACTCGAGAAGAGGCTCAAAAAGTGATGGCAGCCTTACCAGAGGAAGTCAAAAAACAAAAACCTTGGGTTCGCAGTTTTGCGTCACTCCAGGGGACCCTCCATGCTCGCGAATGATCGTTTAATAAGAGCCATTTTTCGACAAAAACTTGATCGCACCCCCGTTTGGATGATGCGTCAAGCAGGACGCTATCTTCCCGAATATCGTGAGGTTCGAAAAAAAGCAGGAGATTTTCTGAGTTTATGTAAAAACCCCGAATTGGCCTGCCAGGTCACTTTGCAGCCCATTGAAAGATTTCCATTAGATGCAGCAATTATATTCTCTGATATTTTGACCATTCCTGACGCTTTTGGACTTGATTTACAATTTGTGGAAGGCGAAGGTCCCTGTTTTAATAACCCGATTCGAACTAGTCAAGCAATTACTTCCTTACCTCATATTATTCCTGAGTTAGAATTAGCCTATGTTATGGATGCTATCCGTATGGCAAAACAGGCTCTTGGGAACAAATTACCTTTAATTGGTTTTGCTGGTAGTCCTTGGACCTTGGCCTGTTATATGATCGAAGGCAGTACTTCTAAAAACTTTAATGAGATTAAACGTTTTTTATATCGCGATCCGGTACTGTTACATCAGTTGCTTTCCCATTTAAGCCATGCAACCACTGATTATTTAAATGCACAAATAGCTGCTGGAGTCGATGTATTAATGATTTTCGATACCTGGGGTGGGTTATTGTCGCGAAGTCATTATCTTGAGTTTTCGCTAAGATATATGCAAGAAATTATACAAGGTTTAAAGCCTGCAGAAAAAAAACAAAAAGTGCCGGTCATTCTATTTACTAAAAATAGCGGCTTGCATTTAGAAGAGATCTCTCGTACAGCCTGTGATGCGATTGGTTTGGATTGGATGACAGATTTACGGGAAGCCAGACAAAAAGTAGGCAATAGGGTGGCATTACAGGGTAATCTCGATCCGGCTGCTTTATATGCGGAACCCGATATTATAAAACAGTCGGTCAAAAGAATTTTAGAAGAATTTGGCCAAGGCTCGGGGCATATCTTTAATTTAGGCCATGGGATCTCCCCTGATGTAGATCCTTCGCATGTTGCCGTGATGATTGAAGCAGTGCATGAATGGAGTCCTGCTTATCATCGATAAAGAGGTCATCGATAAGAGACAATGGATTATCAGAGAGTATAGAACTGGACTTGTGTGAGTATATTTATTGAGTATATTTATTGAGTATATTTATTGTGTCTATTGATTTTTCTATTGTTTTTGGTATTGTTTAGAGATGGAGTGTGACTGATGAATTATAGCGTAATCTTCCCAGGAACTTTTGATCCTATTACCAATGGTCATCGCGATTTAATTGAACGAGCCTCCAAGATGTTTGAGAAAGTCATCGTTGCGGTTGCAGAAAATAAACAGAAAAATCCTTGTTTTTCATTAGAAGAACGTGTGAAAATGACTAAAATAGTATTAAATCATATCCAGAATATTGAAGTCGTCGGCTTTAATAATTTACTAGTGGAATTTACTCGAGAAAAAGAGGCTAAAGCCGTTATTCGTGGTTTAAGAGTTGTTTCTGATTTTGAATACGAATTTCAGTTGGCGAATATGAATCGACGCTTGGCACCCGAAATCGAAACCATCTTTTTAACGCCTTCTGAGCAATTTTCATTTATTTCTTCCACTCTATTACGTGAAATAGCAGCCCATGGGGGGGATGTCAGCTCTTTTGTGCATCAAGACGTTGCAAAGGCACTGATTAAAAGATTTGAAGTGATAAAGATTTGAATATATTCATGCAACCTCGCTGCTTAGGACAGATCAGTTGGTAATGCATGTCTGAGGAAAAAATAACCCAATGGCTCTAAAAATTACTGAAGAATGTATTAATTGTGATGTTTGTGAACCAGCTTGCCCTAATCAAGCTATTTCCAGTGGCCAAGATTATTATGTGATTGATCCTTTAAAATGCACTGAATGTGTTGGACATTTTGATGAACCCCAATGCCAATTGGTGTGCCCCGTGGCTTGTATTCCAAAAGATCCTAATTATGTTGAGTCGAGGCAGACACTTTGGGAAAAATATCAGCAATTAATTTTACAAGAATGAATGACTTCGCAGATTGTTCCCTCTATTGATGAGATCTAACGTAAGATTTTACCATCGATCGGATATTTCCAAAGACCCTAAAAATTCATCAATCCGACGTTTAGTCGCAGGCGAGACATTTTCTGGAAGATTCTGTAAATCAAACCATTTCATTTCTTCAATCTCGGGAGAAGGGGGTCTTTTTACAATTGAAAAAGCATCAATGATATAGAAGATAATATGATCATCACGTCGATGGTAATTGCTATAATAAACGGCAAATAATTTTGGTTTGCCCTCTACTTTTAAGCCAACTTCTTCTTCAACCTCGCGACAGATAGCTTGTGCTGCAGTTTCATTTTTGTTAACACCGCCGCCTACGGTTTGCCATCCTAAATCATTATAGGTATGTTGTATGAGTAGTACTTGCTGATCTTTAATAATTAAAGCTCTTGCGCCTACAATTCTGCCTCCGACTAAATAGATCAAGCGCATTTTAAGATTAAAAAAGAAATGCATAAGTTTTGGGATCACTTTAATTTTACGGGAGGGGGCTTTGAGATTTGACTTTTGCATAGAGTGTTATCCTAGCATTTTTCTATTTCTCTATTACGACTGCTTTTATGGTGAGAACCTCAGAAAAAAATATGGTGTTTAAAAACGAATCAAAAAATAATATATCATGCTTGGCTTAGAACTTGGCTTAGAAGCCGGAAGCTTCAATCTATTTTTCTGCGATTAGCTCTTCCATGATTTCGGTGGTTTCGATGGTTTCGGTGGTTTCAGTGATTGCAGTATTTTCGCTGTTATTCAGAACATTGAGTACGGCTTCGCTGGCTCTGGTAATGGTCATTTTAGCCTTTTGTTCGGCCAATTTTCGCGCATATTCTTCCGTTTGAATGCGAAGCTCCAAATTAAAAATTTGCCCTGCCAGATCTCTGGTTTTTGTTTCTAGATGTTGTCTTAAGTTTCTTTCACCCTGAAGGATATTATTCATTTTTTTCATATGTTCTATCATAGGCGCTACTTTTTCTTGGAAAGCACTTCTTTCCTGCGCCAATTGCCCTTCCAGGCTTTGAGTATCTGCGCATAAGGAACGTTGTTCTTCCTGTATTCGCTTATATTGTGATTCTAATATCTGTATATTGGCCTTTTCGCTCATTAATGCTTGTTCGGTTTGTTCCAGTTTTTCTGAAGTCAGTCTTAAATCATTTTCAATAGTTCTTCTTTTAAGGGTTAGTCTTTGAATTTCAGTTTGGCTTTCCTCTGATAAGCTTTGCAAATCTTGATAGGCCTGATTTTTTGCATGGAGTTCTTTTTCTAAAGTTTGACGCTGGATTTTAACTAACTTCAACTCTTCTTCGGTTTGCTTTCGAAGATTAATCTCAAGTTGTTTGCTATCTTGTAATTTTTCAGACCCTGAAGATAGGGTATGCAATTGTGCTTCAAAGTTTTGCCTGGCTTCTGTTAAGGTTTTCTCGAGATGAAGAGTTCTATATTCCAGTTGATTTTTTGCTTGTTCGCTGAGCGAGAGTTTTTCTTCTAATGCTTGGCTCTGCTCGACCAGCTGTTGAACTTGTCGTTGCGTGGATATAATTCTTTCTTCAGCTGCAGATCTGGCGGTTTTTTCCGAATGAAGCGCCAAAGTACTGTGTTGAATTTCCTCAATCATCTCAGTCAGTTTGAGTTGATGATTGATTTCTACTATTTCATGTTCTTTGTCTTTTAAGGCATTGAGTAGAAAAAAAGTTTGCTCGGAGGATTCTTTTTCATCTAAAAACAAAACATTTTTAGGTTTAAAAAAGCCACCGAGTGTTAAACGATTATTGTCAAGATTCGAAAGCTTCCCTCGTATTTCTTCCTGTTTTTTTATTTGGTTTTCTAATTGATTCTCTAATTTGGCACCAGTTTCCAGTGGTTTATGAAGCAACTCAAGAGGGAATTCAGTCGTCAGATCATTTTCAAAAAGATTAAAAGCGACTTTGGAATCGGTGTTGAGAGGCTGTTCCAACTCAATGACCGGTTTCCACGGTCGAAGGGAACGCTTTTTAAAGGTCGGTCTGGTTTCTGAAGATTCGATTCTTGACACCATAATTAACTCCATGCTTCATATCTAATCTAATATCTAAATAGAGATGGGTCTTCCTCTATAGTCATAGTCTAGAGTTAAATGAAATCAATATCAAATCAGGTTAGAATGGGATTGGACACTACAATGCAACCATGAACAATAGCGATGCAGGGGGAAATGGTTGCATTGTAGTGGGCTGATGAGTAGCGGCCTGATATAGGAGGCAGCCATCAACTTTAATGTAAGTTAAATCACTGATTGATATTTTGTTGAACTTTATATAAACTTTGGCCAACAGAGGTTATTCGAATGAATCTATTTTACGGTGTTCTTGATCTTCCTTGGTGGGGATATATTCTGGTTGCCCTTATTTTCACGCATATTACAGTTATCACTGTGACCATATTTTTACATCGGACCCAGGCTCACCGTGGATTGGAACTACATCCAGTTGTAAGCCATTTTTTCCGTTTTTGGCTGTGGTTAACGACGGGTATGGAGACACGTGCTTGGACAGCGATCCATCGTAAACACCATGCAAAATGTGAAACAGTGGACGATCCCCATAGCCCACAAATTTTGGGATTATCGACAGTATTATGGAAAGGTGCAGAACTTTACCGTAAAGAGGCCCGTAACCTTGCAACCATTGAACGCTATGGTCAAGGGACACCTGATGACTGGATGGAACGTAATATCTACCTTAAGCGTACTTCCTTAGGGTATAAAATAATGTTAACCGTCAATGTCATTCTCTTTGGGGTCCCAGGAGTTATTATTTGGGCAGTACAAATGGGATGGATCCCCTTGCTTGCAGCAGGTATAGTCAATGGAATAGGACATTATTGGGGTTATCGTAATTTTGAATGTCCAGATGCCGCAACGAATGTTTCTCCTTGGGGATTTTTGGCCGGTGGAGAAGAATTACATAATAACCATCATACCTATCCCACCTCCGCTAAGTTCTCTATTAAATGGTGGGAATTTGATATCGGTTGGTTATACATTCGCGTACTTTCGGCATTGGGTTTAGCCAAAGTAAAACGTATCGCTCCTACCCCAGTCATTGTTCCAGGAAAGAATATCATTGATGCGGAGGCCTTGCGTGCCATTATTAGTAATCGCTTTCAGGTGATGACTAGCTATTCCAAAAATGTCATCCTCCCTCTTTTTTATCAAGAGAAAGAAAAGGTATCCGGTGCAGAATTAGGGCTTTGGTCACGCATTAAATCAACGTTGATCCGTGATGACGCTTTAGTGAATGAAGCAGGTCGGCAACGCTTAGAAACTTTCCTAGCGCAGAACACTCGGATTAAAGAAGTTTATAATTACCGTCAAAGGTTACAGGCAATTTGGGATAGAACCGCTGCAAGCCAAAAAGAATTGTTGGAAGCATTGCATGAATGGTGTTGCCAAGCTGAAGCGACAGGGATTTATAAACTGCAAGAATTTGTACTTTATTTAAAGGGTTATACCATCAAAACTTATGGTTTGACTTAAAAACTCGCAATCGTTCACAATCTATTCATGAACTGGACGTTTTCGAAAATTCAAGCGCTATACTTGAACAGTGACAGAACTCTTAATCCTTATTGTATTGTTAAATGAAGCTTTAGAGCATATTCTATTTCTTTTAAAACTTCTTGATTGATTTTACCAACGGGAGCATTATCCAATCGTAATTTAGAAATAGTGCGGATTTGTTGACATTGCCTTTTGAATTTTTTTTAAGTAATGAGTGCTGCGCACATTTTTCAAAATGA
>Ga0207050_1182_pt1 | contig 9814 bp, 10 predicted proteins | sample Alteio_BWMinCont_64_FD_153291 | JGI IMG/M metagenome (GOLD analysis project Ga0207050, IMG submission 153291) | Enriched cells from forest soil in Barre Woods Harvard Forest LTER site, Petersham, Massachusetts, United States -... | ecosystem: Environmental > Terrestrial > Soil > Temperate forest >...
TCGCCGCAGAGCGTCGCCGTCGTAGCCTTGTTCGAGAGCATCTGCCGCAATCTGCGGCAACTTCCAATACTGGAGGTCCCCGAAGTAATAGAGAACAGCGACCTTGTGAGGATCGATCAGATTGTCGGTCGGCTCTTTCACGCCAGTAACTTTACCCGAAGTGCGGGCGTGCTCCAACTTTAACTGTTGATAACAGGCGATTTAACTCACGATCCGGCCAAAAAGTGCTATGGCGATTTGCGACAGTACCTAAGCAGTCCAATTTGACACTGTGACAATTTTACTCGGCTTGCTAGTCGTCATCGCACTTCATAACCGTGGGGGGGTGGTTGATCCCAAGCGAAGCTTCCCTGCATAGCATCTTCAAGGAACGCGTACCAAGCACAATCCATGCCAATGCTCATGTGTGGCCCCGATAAAGATACGAGACCCCATGGGTCGGACGGGCCGAATCCTTCTGAACAAAAGGCGATGCCAGTGTTCGACGGCCGGTGTTCTAAGACCGTCCAGCAAACAAAACGCTCTCCCGGCGCTCCATAATCCCAGTCCCTCTCCACGGGATAGGGAACGACAAGGAGTTGCCGAATCCGCTGCACCAGCGCTGTATCGGTAATTCGCTGAAGTTCTCGCTCGACAGCGACTCGGATTTCGTTCACATTACCCAAATTCGACCACACAATAGAAAATTGCCACCGTTTGGCAGTTTAAACTGAGGGTGTCAGTCGAGGGTAGGGATTATTTCCCACAGTCGCAGACCGGGCCAATTTGTGCTAACCCGGAGTCGGCAAAGAGAATCAGTAGCGCGGTAGTCAGAAGGACGGAGCGTCTCATATTCCCGTAGACGCCAGCCACGGGAGCGTTGTCGCGTCGCCGGGTGTAATTGACGATAGCAAGCGAGTTTACCCGTCGACGGATTGCCGGCGAAACAGCGATGTTACCCTAGTAATCGCAACACGCAAGCTCAGCGGTGTCTAAGCTCTATGTAACATGGAAGCCAGGCGTCTTGACCGATGAAAAACTCTGTTAGGAAGATAATCGCGGGGTTGGCTTTTCTTTTGCTTAGCGTTTGTGCATTCCTGTGTGCGTCGGCGTACGCCACTTACCACACTGCAATCGAAAGATTGGCAGAATTCAAAGAATTTGGCGTATCGAAGAACCCCACAGCGCGGTTTGAGGCGCTGCAACGCAAGTATGGGAGCAAGCTTCGTGCGCTGGAGGGATGCACCCAGCACTTTTGCCAGTACGAAATCGACTTGTCGAACCATCGGGTCGCGGCATTGCGCATTGTGCCCTACACGGAAATGAATATTTGGTTCACGTTCTACGAAGGGTCGTTGCATTTGGCGATGCTTGAGTACAGAACTGCCCTCAGCGGGCCCAATAGCCCGGTTGTTCACGTTCAGCAAGGGATGTGTTCTCCCGGCTGCGGTGTCCGCTTCGACGTGAATCCGCACGGCACCACTCAGCAGATGTGGAATGGCATTGTGGAATTCGACACAAGGGCGAACCCTGAAGAGAGGGATGCTGCTCTCGCCCTTAATCTGACCTGCTTCTTCCGACTTGGAGGGTGTAAGGACCTTGTTGATCTCTTGCCGGCAATGTGGGCGCACACCAGATCGGAGAAGATTTCAAGTCGGCTAGTAGGATCGTCACAAAAGCTTGAAGAGTCACATGGTTTTCCGTCATCCGACGATTTCTGACTGATGTAAACAGGCGTTTGCGCTCAGAAACCCAGTCAATCAGCGCGGTTTATCACCTAGTTATAGCTTGCTCGACAGCAATGCTCGCGCATCTTCTATGATGTCTTGTGAGATCTGACGACGTGTTTCCTCGGGATTCCCGCCGTACGGGTTGCAGTCTTCATACTCGGAAGCGTTGCCAACGAACACCAGCAGCGGGTGCTTTTGGTTGGGCCAGAGTTCATTGACAATTTCCCGCCAGATAAACCTTGCCCCTTCATAGGGACTAATCCATGCTTCTACGATACCCTCGGCGACAAGACGTGCGAGCGACCAACCCGCTTGCTCCCTTGATAGCCCGGTCATGACTCCCAATTCCGTGAGGTACCCCGCCATTAGCGGCTGCAGCTCTGCACTATTAGGCTGAATAAGTCCGGCAATGCGTCTTGTGTTCTTTCCGTCGTATCCAAGTTCCAGCGCATCTTGCGCTAATCGAGGAACTTCTTCGCTAGGCAGCTTTCCCAACACCCAACGAGCCTGAATCAACTGCGGCGCGAACGGAAAGAGATCGAAGCGCATAACGATTTCCAAGTACAGGATAACTGTTGAGAACAGCGTTTGCATGACTTGACGGTTGGCTTGGCGAAATGACGATAATTACGTCAACGTCAGGAAATGTTGCCGGGCGGCTTTACCACTCGTAGACAGGATAATGAGAGAATTATTCTCTGACTCCTTGTGTTGACACGAGCAAGGGGCGGTGAAGGCGGGTGTCAGGAGGCTGATCGCGCTGAGCTGTTGATCGGCTGGAAGATATTCTGCTGGGGATCTCCGCATAAGATCTGCCAAACGGTCATAAATCGCGAGGAGGGTAATGGCGACCAAGCCACCGAGGATTGCAACTAAGCGCCTCATGTTATCCTCGGTAGCGGACGTACAGATCTTGATGCAGCTTGTCTGGTGAATGCGCCACGTTTGGTGACAGCAAGCCATTTACCTCGCCATTTGGGAGACTAACACCGATGGAGCGCATCCAGTCTCGAAGCTCGCCCCTCCTTTTGAAAGTACGGTGCTCCAGCAGAGCCTCAGCAAATGTTGCGCCAGAACAAAGGCGGAATTGGCCCTCATTGTCCAGGAGAACGATAGGACATTCAGCAATGGGGAGGTTATTGACGCCGCGCCAATAACCGAAGTATTGGCCGTCTTCTTCTATGGCGATAAACGCAATATGCTCACAGACGTCTTTGATCGCCCGCACGTTGGCAGCAATGTCTGGATCGGCTCGATCTGTCTCACTCAAGTAGCTTGTATCCAGCCAGGGAGCCCAAGTGTCCTCCCAGTTGAGATTGATGCCGGTTCGCTCATTCAATTCATCGCTATGTACCAAAAGCACTTTTACGTCAGCCGGCACCATCTCGCCGTTGAGTCGATTTGTCGAGAACTGTTCCAATTTGAAGTTTGACATGTGGTTTGATGTATTAGGCTCTCTCTTGAACAAATTGCCATAGCCCCCTTAGTTTTCATACTCCCCTAGGTTGAAAGCCATCCTTCAAAATGGCGGCATTTCAATCATCTGTCGAAATCTGCGCTCAGGACTGGGGGTTTGCCCAATCCGGGTTCTGGTCGGATCACGGTCACACGAGGTGATCAGCCCGGTTTTCAAGTTTCCGGGTCTACCAAAGCCTACTTCTTGCAACGAAGTTGGAAGCACAACGCTTCCGCTGCGGCCATTGTGTGGATACAGTCACATCATCATGATCATCATACATTCCTAGGTGATTGGAGAAAACATGCGCGCTGCAGGCCGCTTGGTACTGGGCCATTTTCCTCTACCCGTTGTTGAAGCGGAGCGAATAAGAAAGCTGCTGCTCTTTCCATCTGGAGAATTCACCGCGCTTGATCCGTGTGTTGGACATGGGACTGCGTTCAACGCACTTCTCGGCGAAACCCAATGCCATCGCTACGGCATAGAGCTGGACGCATTTCGCGCCGTCGCTGCCCGCACCAGCGGCATCACCGTTCTGCAGGCCGATGTGCTCCAGGTCCGTGGCGTCGCAGAATCAGTTTCTTTGCTCTACGAAAACCCGCCCTACGACTTCGAAATTGGGCCAGGACAGAACCGGCGGTTTGAAACTCTCTTTATCGAACACACGTTGCGTTGGCTCAAGCGTGGCGGTGTTCTGGTGTTTGTCATTCCACAACGGCAACTTGCTGGTTGTGCCACAATCCTGGCTGAGTACTTCACCGACCTGCGCATCTTTCAGCTGACAGCGTCTGAATGCGTGCGTTATCGCCAGGTTGTTGTCCTGGGCGTGCGCCGTCCGCCAAGCCAGAGCTTTTCCGACAGAGAATACAATCAAAGTGTCGAGTACCTTAAGGATCTGGCTGACAGCAATGCCATCGACTCGTTGACAGAGCGGGAAACTCCTCATTATCAGGTTCCAACTTCCGGGCCTGCAACTTTCACCTCCAGGGGCATTCCGCTCGATCAGGTCGAGGATGTGATGCCTGCCTCCGCTGCTTATATTCAAGTGAGCCGGTTGCTCCTCCGGCAACCGAACGCCGCGCGTGGGCGGCCTATCACGCCTCTGCACCAAGGCCATGTGGGATTGGTCGCGACATCCGGTTTATTGAACGGGGTATTCGGCCAGGGAACGGACCGCCATATCTCTAACTGGCGTCCGGCCAAAACCGCGCAACATTCTGAAGAAGAGGAAGAGGACGGAACCATTGTCCGGCGCGATTGGGAGTCATTCAGCCACAAGCTGGCCTTGCTGTTTGCCGATGGCACGACCATGATCCTCGGGCACCAACGCCCAACCTCGGGGGAGAATGGGGATGATTTAGTCCAATATCTTGGGATATCTGGCAAGCAAACCGAGCCTAGAACAATCGACCCGCACATTGAGCTAGGTTGCGGGATGTTATTCAATCTCTGTTTCATAGGAAACTCTTTTTCCTTGACTGAACGAAGAACGTAAGGCTTAGAAGCAGAGCAATTGTGGAGAACTCCGCCAGCAGGAGGAAGGATGCTGCCGGGGTCCACTGGAGGCTGGAGCCGTCCATTCCTTTGGCGATGCTTTGGATGTGGCCGACGTAATATCCGAAGCCGTTGAGGGCCAGGTTTCCCACGATGATGGCGGCGACTGTCCAGCCCTGAGATTCGCTTATGAGGGCGGCGGCGAAAATGAGGCAAGTGCTCGTCAGAATTTCAGTCGCCATAATCGCAACGTAGGGAATCAGCCCAAGATGCAAGCCCGGAGGGAACATTAACAGCGCGAAGCTGCCAAGCACCAAAGCTATCCAGGGGACCAGGAAGATGAGCAAGTTGCCCAGAATCTTTGCCGCTGTGTAGTCACGGTAGGAGATGGGTAAGCTCATCACAAATGAGAGCGTCTGCTCCTTTCGTTCCGATACCATCGTCGCTACGGCAAGTTGCCCGCCGACAGCTATGAGTATGGTTATGAGCAAGAGGAGGCCGAGGAAAGATACGGCTTTCCCTGGGATCGCGATGATGGCCAAAGTGACTGCGCCGGCCGGGAGCGACCCGAGAATCATCCAACGCTGCAAGTACCAGTCCTTCAGAATAAGACGCTTGACCATGGAAAAATTCATACAGCTTGACCTTCCCTTCTGCTCTGCACATTGGCGACAAAGATTTCTTCGAGAGTCATGCAGTCCACGGCCTGGACCGTCGCGCCTGTGTTCTGACATGCCGAAACCATGTCTGGATCGAACTGGTTGGTCGTCAGTACTGGAAGCCGGTCGCTCCCGCCTACCTCGACGATGCCGGGAAACCGCGGCAGAGTAACGTCTGGGGGAAGAACGAGACGCAAGCGCCGCCAGCGATCCAGGAAAATCTCTTTGTCGTCGATGTCGATAATTCGACCACGGTCAATGAAAGCGATTTGATCGGAAATTTGCTCGACGTCCAGAGTGTTGTGCGAGGAGAAGAGAATCGTGCGCTCCTCGTCGGCGAGGACTGCCATCAGTTCCCCAAGAACTTCGTGACGGGCAACCGGATCGATCCCGGTGGTTGGTTCGTCGAGCACCAGTAAGCGCGGGCGCCGCGCCAGTGCCAACAGCAATGCAGCCTTGACCCGCTGCCCGTGAGACAGGCCTTTGATCTTCTGTTGCGGCTTGAGATCAAAGCGCCGCAGCAGACTTTCTGCATAAGGCTGGTCCCACCGGGGATAAATCGAGCGAATGAACTCCATATGCCATGCGATCGTTGCCGACTTATAGAGCCGCATGTCTTCCGATACAAAGCCAATGTCGAGCTTGGCTGCGGCCTGTTCCGCGGGCATGGCATGACCGAGCACATGCACCGAGCCTTGGTCCTGGTGAACGAGTCCCATCAGAATGCGGATCGTTGTGGACTTCCCGGCGCCGTTCGCGCCGATGAAACCCATGATGCTTCCTGTGGGAAGCTCAAGGTTGATGTTCTCGAGTGTGAAGTGAGCGTATTTCTTGCTCACTCCCTCGAATTGAACGGAAAGGTCATTCATAAGGTCTCCTTCGTCAATTGGGCCTCGTTCAGCCGGTCGATGGCCTCGCGGAGTCGATGGACAATTTCTTTGCTGCTCAGGCCAAGCAACATTCCGAGACGCACCACCTGCTCTAGATGCTCCGCCAATTCCTCGTCGTAGAGTCGCGAACTCAAATCAGGATCGGGAGCAACAATCGATCCCTTGCCCTGCTGTGTCACGATCACCCCTTCGCGTTCCAATTCAAGGTAAGCGCGCTTGATCGTAATCACGCTCACACGCAGTGCCACGGCAAGCTGGCGAATGGAAGGAATCTCGTCTCCCGGTGTCCACTCCCCCACGGCTATCCTCTGCTTGATCTGTTCCATGATCTGCAGATACATCGGCCTGCCATCGGTTTGGGAGATTACGATGTCACTGTGCATGTTTCTATACTGAGTATACACAGTTTAAGTTCCAGCGTCAAGCGAGCAACGTGCTGGCGTTCGTTTCGTAATCGGAACAGAAAGACAACGATTTCAATTTGAGACTAATGTTCCCGCATGCACTTTGGGGCTGCCGCACGAAACACCCAGGACCCGCACGACTAAATGAAAAGGATGTATGCAAAACGCACATACGCGCTTTGGCACGCTGCGTTACGTCTTTCGCAAAGAAAAGCGCAGCACTTCGATTGCCGTCCCGCTCGAACGCATGATAGCGGAGGTAGAGGCCGAGCCGCCGCGCCGCGCCCGTGCCCACTTTCTCTCGCTTGTTGGGAGTGATGCCCAGATGGCGGCCCTTTGTGCAGCTCTTTCAAACAAAGAGATCGTGACAGTGGAAGCCCCAGGGCTTGAACCGCTCCCCATCAACTTCACGGAGAAACCTGAATACTATCGTGGCTCTGTGATGATCAGAGACCATCCACGGCCATTTCGGCACCTGATCGCCGTATCGCAAGAGTTGGCCGGGGCCGGCATCTCGGACCGTCCGTACCGGACATTCTTCGTCGATTCAACGCCGGAATTCATCTGGACTTCAGTAGCCCAGATTCACGGACTCCCCGGCCTGCCGCAATGGGCCTCCTGGTTCCATCGGCAATTGACCGTTCGCAAGGCAGCCACTCCGCTGCTTGGAATTGGGTGCGATCCGGTATTGGTCGTGGGATCGCGCAAGATGTTCCTCTCATGGCTGGGTGAGGGCATTTCAAGCGGCGAACTGGAATTTCCGCCAGAGAACGGTCCGATCTCTTGGCCTTCGCTAAGTCTCAAGCAGAATCTCTTTCGTTTCGAGAGCCTATCGGAGGAAATCCGAAATGCTCAGGCTGAATGTGTGCAGTCGGCCTGAAACTCTCCTTGCACAAACTGTTCTTCTTCCCCAGCCGTGTGATTTGCCATGAGCCGTCCTGACAATATTTCCACATATTTAAAGCTCTACTCTCCCCAACTCGGTGAACGAATCGTGCAACAGTTCCCCCCGCTGCACGCCCCGGATGCTCCGCTTTCACCACTCGTGCGAACGCTTCTGCGAAAGCCCTACCCTGCCCAAAGCAGCGTGCTGATGGGCTTGGTCAAGTTTTGGCAGCAAGGTAGCCGCAATGCCATCGTTGTGACTTTCAGCAAATCGTGGCCAAAGCGGTCACATTTTGGTTTAACTGGCTGTGGTCACTTTATGGTTTAGATTCAGCTTTGTCCTTGTAAGCTTGGACCATGGGATTTATACGAATTGGCCGAATTCATTGCGTTGCCTGATTGTGGCACCGAACCGAGATATAGCCTCGTCAATGGCCGGACGGAGTAGTGGCCAATGTCCAGCACGACGCTGACTCAGAATTGACCTCACACGAGATAACGACGGGTAGATGTTCTGTTCCCGTAGTTCGCGAACGATCTCTAAGACCTGTACCCGCATTATGAGGGCATGATTGTCACGAGCCATCCGGAGACGTGCGGCGGAACGCCGGACCACCTCTGCGTTCTCCTCAGGGAAGTACATTTGGAAGTAGGCGTGGGAGATGCCGAAGTGATGACAGACTGAAGCCACTGTGGGTGCCGGTTCCACTGCCACCCACTCGCGTATTGAAAGCTGCAGCTTGTTCCGTTGGTCCTGAAGCCAGGTCCGTCGCCATTGCATGTGCACAGCACACGTCTCCGGACAGGCTGTTGAGAGTACTCCTTCGGACGTGAACCCCAACCTGCGAGCGATCTCCTTTAAACTGGGTGGCGGGCTTTCTGCTCGAGCATCTTCGATAGCATGCCGCATGTTTTCCCTCTTCTGAAGGAACTGCTGCTTACGCTTTGCGGTGATTGCGCGACACAGTTCCGGGAATCGTTCGCGGATACCACCGGAGCCGCGGTATCCAAGTCTGGAGGCGATCTCATTCAGTGACAGTGGATTCTCTAGAGCCACATGACGCCCCAGAATGCTTTCGAGGCGCTGCCCTTCTGATCTTGCATAAAGTTGCGCGCCGGCGCTTACGGTTCTACCAGAATCGCGTCGGCGGGCGGCAATCTGCCTGCAGAGCTCAGGTTCACGGGCCCACAGTGTCTGTGTACGCCGGAACTTCAAACGCCGGGCAACCTCAGCGACGCTTGGTGGAGTATCCTCACTTAACGAAGATGTGAGGATGCTGCGAAGCTCATTTGAAGCGATTGCGGGCCGGATCCAAGAGTTGGTCTTCCACGAATCACTTTGTTGCCTAAGGTGTTCAGGTCCTCGCCACTCGGGCGGCACTCCCTTGAATAGCATGATCAGCGGTAGCTTAATCTGATAGCTGAGCCCGGATAAGTGACCCAGGCTCGGCCTGACTCGGCCAGAAACCCATCCCAAGAAAGCGCAAGGCTTTGCGCCCGCGATGGTTGCCAAGGATTGCCTGGTTAGACCTTCAGACTGACTCAGGCAGCGCTGCAGATTCGCGATCAACTTCACGTGAGGCTCAATCAGCTGCAGATCAGGCATCGCCGCGAGGAGTTGTCCAACAGAAGTGGAGGTCCAGAGCGCGCGTCGTTGATCGTCTAAGGACTCCTTGGTTGGACGTAAATCGAAGGTTCCGAGCCAATGCGAACAGGCTGAGCAGTAACCGGGCTGAGCATTTGCCCTGAGGGTGGAAAATTGTCGATGACAGTGGGGGCAGCGGTCTACCAGGGGACTGAGGTGAACTGGACATATCCCAACAACGCGAATTGCCCAAAGTAGTGGGCTGTGTACGGGCATTCCTGTTGTTCGCCACTGCTCCAAGCAAACTGGACACCACGCTTCTGTTGTTCGAAAAATGCTCAGTTGTGAGATGGTCCCCTGAAGCGCCGTTAGAGTGAGCAGACGGAGGTCGCTTCGGCATGTTGCAGCTTCGAAACTCCGGAGAAGGATCTCCGAACCTTTCCCAAGACCGTTTGCTGGATAGGCATAGCGTGTACTGGAGCGCGGTACCCGTCCAGGATTCATGGGGGAAAGCACATGAAGGATCAGACGCCACACGGAGACCACATGGGCGTTCGCTAGTCTCGTCACGTAACTGCTGAGGCTTTCGACATACGGTGTACCAAGCCCGCAGGGAGTGAGTGTATAGAGCAAGCTCGGACGGACGCGGTTTGGCTCCGCCAAATTCCATCGTTCGAAACTACTGCGTTTGAACACAGGCACGAGTTTGTCCTGCACCAACGACATCTCTTT
>Ga0207050_1089_pt1 | contig 9760 bp, 7 predicted proteins | sample Alteio_BWMinCont_64_FD_153291 | JGI IMG/M metagenome (GOLD analysis project Ga0207050, IMG submission 153291) | Enriched cells from forest soil in Barre Woods Harvard Forest LTER site, Petersham, Massachusetts, United States -... | ecosystem: Environmental > Terrestrial > Soil > Temperate forest >...
GGCAATAACCCCCACATATTGTTCCTGATCCGCTCGCTCGAGCGGGGTGGGGCGGAACGGCAACTGGTTATGCTGGCTTCTGGGTTGCGTCGTCAAGGTTGGCTCGTGACGGTGGCCTGCTTCTACGCGGGAGGCCCGTTTCAGCGCGACCTGGAACACGCGGGCGTGCACGTAATCAATTTGGCCAAGCGTGGACGCTGGGATATGTTTGGTTTTCTATGGCGACTCATGCGGATGTTTCGGAAAACGCGGCCCGATATTGTCCACGGCTACTTGCCGGTATCGAACATTCTTTCGCTCCTGGTGCGGCTAAGCCGACCGAGCAGCCTCGTTGTCTGGGGGGTGCGCGCATCAAATGTGGACTTCTCTCGATATGACTGGCTTTCCCGCGTCATCTTCTGGTTACAGTGTCGCCTTGCGCGCTACGCTGACCTCAGCATCGTCAATTCCTCGGCGGGGATGGAACACCACGTGGTTCGCGGGTTCCCCCAAGGCGCGATGCGGGTTATCCAGAATGGCATTGATACGTCCCACTTTCGCTTTGATCCAGCGGGCCGCGAGCGGATGCGGCATGCGTGGGGCGTACCGCAATCCGCCGTGCTGGTTGGCCTCGTAGGCCGTGTGGACCCGATGAAGGACCATCCCACATTTCTAAGAGCAGCGGCGCGCTTGATCTTGACTGATCCTAGGTGGTGGTTCGTTTGCGTGGGCGATGGTGCACCCGAGGATATGGCGAGACTTTCAAAGCAGGCAACCGAACTCGGCCTGGAGCAGCGCCTGATTTGGGCTGGTGCCTGCGATAATATGAGCGCGGCGTACAGTGCATTTGATATGGCTGCTTCCTCTTCATGTGGAGAAGGGTTTCCGAACGTGGTGGCCGAAGCTATGGCATGTGGTCGCCCCTGCGTGGTGACGGATGTGGGGGATTCGGCGCGAATCGTCGGGGAGTTCGGCGTCGTGGTGCCGCCGCGAGACGCAGCCGCGTTATCTGACGGAATTTGCCGCCTTCACGCGCGATTGGAACGAAATTGCACGGCGCTTACGCAGCAGGTACGAGAGCACGTGATAAAATCATTCGGGCAGCAAGCGTTGGTCAATGCAACTGTCGAATACCTGTGGAATAGCACGGGTCTTGGCGATCATCTTGCCAACGCCATCCGGCCACGGGACGATATCTGAATCAAGGGGGGACCCACGCAGAGATATCTCGTCCTTCGGTACTATGTTGTGAAAGACATTACGCGGTGCGTTGAGCGAGTACTCAGAGGAACTGACTAAGTGATTTTCGCGTCCGCTTTCTACCTCTTCTTGACCGTGCTGTTGTTCTGTTTGGAGAGAAACCGCACCAGACGTAATGGGCCAGACTTTCTGAGTCTTTTCGTCGTGATCTTTGCACTGCAAAATATTATTCCTGGAATGGCAATTTGCTTTCTCCTAAGTCAGTATGCGCGTCCACCAGATTTACAGAATGAGCTTTTTGACCGCGTTTATCAGCATATCTCGCCTACCTATATTTTCTTGTCGGCGATGATGAGTCTCGGGTTTCTTCTTGCTCTATATATTTTTTATCACAAACTTTATTCTCGCTATGCACGAACAATGAGGGATCCTCCGCGCGCGCGCCTCCAGGTGGTTCCTTCGAGGCTTTGGTTGATGACGCTACTGGGGGTTTTTAGTTCGTACTTTCTTCTCAAGAGCATGGGGCAGGGTTCATTACTGAACTCCTATGGGGCACTTGTATTGTTCAGATCGGGTGCGGGAGTGTCTCGAAACTTTGTGAATGCCAATCTTTTTGCGTTGACTCAAACGTTTGCTCTGCTTGCGATAATTCCATTCATATACGCAGTTTTTAGACCGGGAGGAATTGGCAAGGCCTTGCGCGTGGTCGTCGCGACCGCCGGTGTCATCGTTTTTTCCCTATTGTGCGTTTCTCGGCGGGCGCTCCCTCTTGATATATTGTTGATTTATTTTACATTGGTAATCGTTAATAAAAAGTGGTACCTGAGGTTTGCCGGCCTCGCATTCCTACTGTTTCTACCAGTGTTGATCTACGGCAAAGCGGTGATTTTTTCAATTGGCGCGGGTGAAACTTTTCATGGAGTATTGGAGGCAGTTAATACTACGAGCGTTTCTGATGCGCTTTTAAGCGGATTTACCTACCTTGGAATAACATTAGTTTCGTCGTGGGCGACTTTCATGTTTCTGGACATCCCATTCCGCTATGGCGTCGACCACATCTTATCCATGCTAAGCAGGATTCCGCTGGGTAGCTTGGGCTTCGATAAGGACGCCATTTTTCCGGAACGTATCGTCAGGATATCTACGCGGGCTTTTGTGAACTCGAGTGCGCAAGATATTCCGCCGGGACTGATGGGGCAAATGTGGCTGGATTTTGGGATACTCGGGCCAGTGATCTGGGGATTTATGTTTGCAGCGGCGCTCAGCTTTTTGCAAATTCGTTTTGACGGAAAGCAAAGGACGCCTCAGGCGGTCGCATTCTTTATGATTGGCCTATATGTGCTCTCGCTTCCACTCAATACTGGATCATTCGATTTCGTATTTTCCGTCGATGTTTTTTTCTTAGTTCTCTTTCTTCTGATTGTGTACAAACGGGTGGCGCGCGGCTCGATGCGCCTAGAATCGAAAGAGTTTTCGCGCTGAAATTGGTTGAGTACGCGCCCAGTCCGGGGTCGCCCCGGAGAAATGAAATGACCAGGGCGATCTACATTATTCTTTACCGACCGCGATGACGCGGCCTATGATCGCGGGGTTCACGCCAAGGTTCTTGATCACGAATCGCAATGCCAAACATCGCCATGTCATTATAGAAAGTACCGCACCGATCGCCGCGCCGACGGCGCCCAGCGACGGTACCAACAGGCAAGAGGCCAGTCCATTAATGATAATACCGACTAGCGCAAATAAGGTTGCCTGTTTCTGATACCTCGTCATCGAGAGCATAAAGCCTACCTCGCCCACCGCAGTTACCGCGCAATAGCCCACCAGCAGAATCAGCAGGGGCAAGTAGGCTGACTCAAAACCTTTGCCGAATAACCCCAGCAGCCAATGCCCGGTGCATACAAAAAAGATGCTGATCGCCAACGCACCCATAAAGCCGAGCCTTGCGGCGCGACGCGCAATCACCTGCAAGCCCATGAAATCACCCTCGTCGTAGCGTTCCGCGATCATTGGCGCGAGAATGACGCTGGCGGCCTGCAAGCCGTAGAGTGTGAATCCCGCAATCTGCGCCGCCGCGTAATAAGCGCCCACTTCGCTCGTGCCCGCCAACGCTCCCAGGAGCAAAACGTCAAGGCGGTTGCCGGCCACAACGACGATCGAAAGCAACGACAAATGAACACCAGCTGTGGCCCACCTGCGCAGCTCATATTTTGGATGGACATTGCGGTGCGGTGCGGGCCACGCTCGAGACAAATCCCACGCTGAAATTGCCAGAGCCGCGACAGCTGACAATAAGCTGGCTGTCATGGCTACCACGGCGTTGACCGCGACGCCAACTATAGAAAGTGCCGCAAGTAAGACAATGAGAATTATGGGTCGCGCCACGGCGGTATAGATGCTCGAGCTTATGGCGCGCTTGAACGCACGATGCAACGCGCTGCTCTGCTGTAGCTGCGTTAACACGGGCAACATCGAAAATGCGATGTAAAGCGTGCGTGACCAGGCTGGTTCATGTTTCGAGCTTGCCTCGTAGATAACCAGGCAGCCGATCGTCGCAATGAGAATGCTTGCGCAGAGAACCAGGGCACCAACCCCCCGGCGCAAGCCGCGCACCTTGCCCCAATCTCCCCGTAAGTAATAGCCGGGCAGGAAGCGCACGACGCTGACGTCCTGCCCCAATTGAGCAATGACTGCGAGTGTGCTGACCCAGCTTAGTGCCAGTGCGAAAATACCGTATTCGGATTTGCCAATAAGTCTAGCGACGGCAAAATGCGCCGCCAATCCTAGGCCCGCGCCCGCGACTTGCACAACAAACGCGCCCGACGCCCCAATTTTGAGAACGCGCAGAGCCGCAGTGTGCTCCAGTCCGCGCGATCGCCTATCTTCCACTATACATCTACGTTCAATTGGTACATTCAATTGCGTTGGAGCGCAACGAATCTCCATCCTGACACAAATATTCCCAAGATGGGCTGGAGTCGCGGAGGTGGCGCGGCCGCCGGTGCGATTCCCGCGTCCGTAGCGGAATCACGCGCGCCCCATTTGGACATCGGCTCTCAGTTCGTTCCTTCTCGATTCGTTGTCCATTGTCACCTCGCATCGTGTCTCGGGAAGTGATGAGTGAACCCAGCTCGCTCATCAAACCACTCAATGTGCCATGGTAGCAATGCTGTCAAAATGGAAATCCTATTGAGTCTCAACAAATCACTTTGCCACAATTTTAAAAATCTTACTTCGCCGTTCAGGGCGGAAACGAGCTCCGACGAGAAATGCAACTGTTTCGCCTTGCGGGGTCTGGGCTAATCATAAGCGCGCTAGCGTGTCACGCGGTAAATTGATTGAATGCAGATCCACCGCGACGCGCTGGTCCACCAGCGACCCGGCGGTCACATTGCGACCACGGGATGTGCTCAGGCGGGTTTACTGGACGCGCGGCCGCAACCGCTGACGCAGTCTCCCGACAGACGGATATGCGGTTGACCATAATAGCGCTACGCCCAATAATCGCAAATCGTTACACCCAGCCATGGTGAACGCCGGTACGTTGTACTTGGCTGCTGGACCTGGAGACATTGGCGTTTTGGTGGTTGCTCGCGGAGCGATTGGTCGAATGCGACTCTTCGTGGCCGGACAAAAGACGCGAGCTTGGAGAAGCGCTTTCGTTTGACCGGACACAGACAGATGTTGTTGCATGTTTATCCGTCATAGGCATTCGAGGCGAACATCGACAATTGGTCGCTTGCGTAATATCGCGACCGCGGATTTCGGGGATGAACAATGGATCAGTCGAGAATATGGGATTACTTTCAAAACGGGGACGCAGCTACCGACACGTTCGCGGGCGCGCGGACGCGCTATGAATTTCTCTCTCGACATATAAAGCCGGGAACGATGGTGCTGAACATTGGTGTGGGACGTGGAGGATTTGAGACTATTCTTCTCCAGAAAGGCGCTGTTGTAAGCTGCCTGGACCCGAGTGAAAAATCCATTGAGAGTATTCGCGAACTACTTGGGCTGGGCGATCGGGCGCAGGCTGGTTACTCACAATCAATTCCGTTCTCTGATCATCAGTTCGAAGTTGTCGTAATGTCCGAAGTGATCGAACACTTGACGGAAGACGAGTTGCGCACCACTTTGAGTGAAGTATTGCGAGTACTTAAGCCTGGAGGACGCCTTATTGGCACGGTGCCTGCAGATGAAAATCTGCTTGCCAATGAAATCATGTGCCCACATTGCGGTCGAACCTCTCATCGGTGGGGCCACGTTCAGACATTCAGCCGGAGTTCATTAACAAAAATATTAGGAACTTGCTTTGACGGGGTGACATTGTCGCGTCACTTCTTTGGTGATGTTCATACACTCAACTGGAAGGGACGCATTAGTTCAGCTATCAAGAAAATTATGGTTGGCATGGGTGTGGCAGGCAGTGGAGAAACCTACTTCTTCTCTGTTCTTAGGAAGTGAGGCTGCTCATCTTCATCTCGTCCCTCTCCGGTGGCGGTGCCGAGCGTGTAACTGTCAATCTAGCTAACCATTGGGCGCTGAAGGGTTGGGAGATCACTATTGTCACGCTGAGAAGGCAAAGTGACGATTTTTACGCGTTGAATCACGCTGTTAGGCGCATTGCGTTGGAAATACACGGCGATAGCGGGAATGTGATCGTTGGGCTCTTTCAGAATCTTCGTCGTGTATTGGCATTGCACCGAGTGTTGCGCCGTATTCGACCTGATGTGGCCCTGGGCATGATGGATCGAGCGAATGTGATCTTGGCCATTGCGTCTTGGGGACTGCATCGGATCCGAGCTATTGGTTCGGAACGGACATATCCGCCCCAGCATCCGCTTGGTACGCTTTGGGAGAGGTTGCGTTATCACAGTTATGGTCACCTGTATGCTGTGGTTGCGCAAACCGATAAAGGGGCTGAATGGCTCAAATCTCATACCAAAGCACAGCGCGTGTTTGCCATACCTAATCCGGCTAACTGGCCGTTGATCGATCAAATCCCATTTGTAAATGTGAATGTGATTGTGGGAAATATGAGTGGCACGGGGCGAAAGTTGCTCCTGGCCGTAGGTCGCCTGTCATGCGAGAAGCAATTCGGATTATTGGTGGGATGTTTTCAATCCCTTGCCGGTAGGCATGCCGACTGGGATCTGGCAATCCTTGGCGAGGGACCTTTGCGTTCGCAATTAGAAGCACAGGTCAGCGAAGCCAGCTTGGGAAATCGCGTCTTTTTCCCCGGTAGGGCGGGCAACATACGTGAGTGGTATGAGTGCGCCGATCTTTACGTAATGAGTTCCCGTTTCGAGGGGTTCCCCAATACCCTTGTTGAGGCGATGGCCTGCGGATTGCCCGTGGTGAGTTTCGATTGCGACACGGGTCCGCGCGACATAATTCGTCACAAGGTGGATGGCCTACTGGTGTCCCCGGGAGATGCGCAAGAATTGACAGCCACGCTTAGTCAATTGATGGGTGACGAGAATCTGCGGCAGGAGTTGGCAAGCCGGGCGGTGGATGTACAAATGCGGTTTGCCACCAAGCGGATTGCGGAACAGTGGGAACGTTTATTTAAAGAAGTACGTGTATTTTGAATAAGCGCTACCACGGCGCTTCAACTTCAATCGTTCGATCCCTTTCGTACATAAACGTATTCATCGCATCCCGAGCCGAAGAAACCGACATTCCGGCCGAAGATCCTACGCTTATTTGGTATGAACGGCCGCCGTGCTTGAAAACCCGTTGACGTCATCAAATCGTCGACTTCGCGACTGGAAATCGACTCGTACGGGTAACCTCCCATCCAATCGTGGACGTCGTTATAAAAATCCATTCCGCGATTCGATCGATATTCTTCCTCGTAGGCGGCAAACCTGCGGCCGGTGAGTAGAAGGGCGATCCTAAACAGGCGGATATAGCTCCTGCGCGCGTATTCCTGCCGTTTGGCGCTGGCCGCTGCATACCATCTCTTTTCGATTGTCCAAAATCGGCAGAACCAGGTCTTTCTATAAAGGGCAAACACGAACAACCCTGAGGGAGCGGTCATTGCGCCGGCCCGCGCGAGAGCTTCGTATAAATTGCCGGTGTGATGCAACACCCCCCAGGAATAAGTAACGTCGAATGATCCAAGGTCGGCGATGTTCAAATCAAATACGCTTCGCTGAATCACACGGTAAGACGCACCCGCTGGTGCGAACCGACGAAGTACTCGCTTGGTCGTGTTAACGGATTCTGGATCAAGATCCATGGCGACCACCTCAGCCGCGCCAAGATGCAAGGCTGCGAGGCTGTGCAGACCGGAGCCGCATCCAATATCGAGGAAGCGTTTCCCGGCTAGAGTTTCGTCACCAAGTAAGCGGTGCAAAGCGTTCTTCGCCTCGATTATCTGGTCGTCCAGTATCTTGTCTGCATAGTCAGACCAGTTATCGCCGAACGCAAAATGGCTTTCGAGCTTTGTGAGATCCTTAGGCAAAGAAATTTCCTTCCTTATCAACGGGCGTCTTCGGGAGCTTCGAGAAATCCATAATAGCATTGTCGAGGCCGTGGCTCGTTCAGGCGCGCGCGCATGATGCCCTCGCGTGTGCTCGTGCACGGAGGCCATGCCAGTGATGCGTGCGAGTGCTTACGACGATGGTTTTTTCGTTCGTGACCCTTGGGAATGCGCCATTGGCACGACGCGCACGGTGCCCATCATGCCGCCGTCTAGGTGCTGCGCGATGTGGCAATGAAAGGGAAAGGTGCCGACGATGCTTGGATTTCGGAAATCCATGCGCAGAGTCATACTCGGATAGGGCCCGAAGCCTCGCCAGGCAGCCACATCTACGGTGTCGAGCAGATCCGGTTCCGTCACGCGCTGCAGCGAGCGCGCCACGACGAGGAAATGCAACTGATGCACGTGGAACGTGTGTACCTCCCGCGAGCGATTTTCGATCGTCCATTCCTCCACATTCCCCTGCCGGACCGTAATATCGGCCTGCTGCCGGTTGGGATCAAAGACCTGCGGTGCATGGCCGTCCTCGGTGACAAAGAAGTCAGTACCGCCGTCGGCAGCCGGTGCTTCGGAGAAGTACAGCGCCCGTGAACGATTGACACGCGGGGACGCGAGCGGCGCCGGACGTGGTGCGTGGATGACGCTCGTCGCGACGCGTTGCGGAGCGGCGGACGCGGCTCCGGCGGACAAGGTAATGGCGACAAGCGATCGCGTCGGATCCCGGTCTGGGAGTTGCGTGGCGGGAGCACCGGGCCGCGACACGGGACTATCATCGTCAGCTCCGCGGTTCACATAGCCGGTCACCAGTCGGCCAGTGGTCGTAGCGTCCGGGGCCGTTACGATGAACTCGGCGCGCGCTCCGGGCGGCATGAAGACGGTGGTGGTCTCTCGCACCCGTTTCGTCGCCGGCGAGTTTCCCATCACCAGTGGCACACCGTCGCGCGCGACCAGCCCCAGGAGTTGGCGCTTGCCCGCGAATTCCACATACAGAAAAAGGTAGGTGTCCGCCGAGGCGTTCAGCACCCGCCAGAACTCGCGGGCCCCGCGGCGCATCTCAATGCGGCCCGGCATGTACGCCGGATACCGGACGGGTACATAGTTGACCGACAATTGTTTGGAGGGTCGCGGCGGACTGCCGGGCCCTTCCGGTGAGCCGGCCGGCATCCATTCATCGCGCACGATGAGCACCCGCTCCGGAAGCTGTGCGACTTCTGGCACCAGCCGCTCGATACCCTCGACTACGATCGCCCCGGAGGCGCCCCCGAGCAGGTGCTCCTCGGAGAACCCGTGTACGTGCGGGTGATACCAGTACAGTCCCGGCGGCTGGTCGGGCGAAATGTGCAAGCGGTACTCGAACGGCGGATCGCCGGGATGAACGAGGGTCCGCAGCGTCTCGTCCTGGTGACACAGCGGCGGCAGCATCAGTCCGTGGAAGTGGAGGTTCGTGTCCGCCGCGCTCATACCCACGCTCGCACAAGGGTCACGGAGCAGTGACGCGTGAGTGGCCGCCGCCGGAATGCCGTTGTGCAGCTTCAGGTAGACGATATCTCCTGGGCGCACGCGAAGTGTTGGAGCCTGGTGGCCTTCGGTGTCGAAATAACAATATCGCAGGTGCCCCTGCCCATCGCTTGCGCTCCTGATGGTCAGATCGGCATGTAACTCGCCATTGCCGCCGCGCAGCTCGGCGATCGCAGATAGCTCGGCACCGGACGCAGGGCGCGTGCAGCCGCCGTCCGGCGGTTTGCCCGCGCTGACGGGAAGTTCAGCGGCCTGCGCGGGCCGGATGGAATAGGCAAGAGCATGGAGCGTGAGCAGCGCGGCAAGGCACAACCGCGATCGTCGCCACAGACAACAGCAAACACCGGGGGAGTGTAGGGCACACGGCGGCACTGCCCGCGCACGGCCGCGCCTTGAACTATTCATCGTAGTAACATGTCTGAGCCTGCCGTAACCTCCGCTTGGGAGGTTTACATAAAGGTACACGGGATACCTTACTTCAAAGATAGGAATTGATATGGCGGGCTGCAACCTGAGCAAGCTCTCGATCCGCGAAGTGGTTTACACCAGTGCACTGCTTGGCATGGCGATGCTGGA
>Ga0207050_1183_pt1 | contig 9756 bp, 10 predicted proteins | sample Alteio_BWMinCont_64_FD_153291 | JGI IMG/M metagenome (GOLD analysis project Ga0207050, IMG submission 153291) | Enriched cells from forest soil in Barre Woods Harvard Forest LTER site, Petersham, Massachusetts, United States -... | ecosystem: Environmental > Terrestrial > Soil > Temperate forest >...
GCAGAGCGAGTTTGTTGCCGGGCTGCGTGTGACGGATGCCGAGACGCGCGATGCGGCGGTGATGGTCCTGGGCGGGCAGGTAAACAAGGCGCTGGTTGCTGCTCTGGGCGCGCATGGACAGGCGGCGATGGGAATGTCGGGCGGTGACGGGCTGGTTTTTCGCGCACGGAAAAAGAGAACCGCTCCCGACCTTGGATTTGTGGGCGAGATTGTGGCCTCGGACCCGCGCTGGCTTGACGCGATCTGGAAGATGGGTGCCGTGCCGGTGATTTCAAGCCTGGCGCTGGGTTTCGATGGCGAGTACTACAACGTGAACGCTGACGAGATGGCGGCGGCATGCGCTGCAGCGTGCAAGGCCGATGCGCTGGTGTTTCTCACCGACGTGCCGGGTGTGCGCGGCGCGGATGGAGAAGTGATGCGCTGGCTGAGTGTCGGCGAGATTGCATCGCTTACGAAGGATTCGGTGATCACCGGCGGGATGCTTCCCAAGCTGAGCGCGTGCCGTGAGGCCTTGCTGCAAGGCGTGAAGCGGGTGCGGATTTTGCCGGCGGAGGTTGCTGCTCTTCTGCCAGACCTGTGCAACACGCGCGTGCCGCATGGAACAGAAGTCTTAGTTGCTTAGTGTTTCTCTTTCATCAAGGTAAGGAGTTTATGACGCTGGAAGAAATCAAAGCGATAGAAGCGAAGCTGCTGCTGCCGACCTATGAGCGGAATCCGATTCTGTTCGTGAAGGGCGAGGGTGTGCATCTTATCGATGCTCAGGGTGAGCGATACCTCGATCTGTTGAGCGGTATCGGGGTGAATGCGCTGGGATATGGGCATCCGGCAATTGAAAAAGCAATTGCGGAGCAGAGCAGGAAGCTGATCCATATTTCGAACCTCTTCTTTCATGAAGGGCAGGCGCAACTTGCTCTTCGGCTTACGAAGATGAGCGGTCTGGATCGCGCATTTTTCTGCAACAGTGGGACTGAGGCAATGGAAGCCGCCCTTAAGCTGGCGCGGGCTCATGCGGGATTGTTGCGCAGCGAAGGACGCCCGATGGGTACGAAGTTCCTGGCGCTCGAGAACAGCTTTCACGGGCGGACGATGGGATCGGTTGCGACAACGCATAAAGCGAAGTATCGCGAGCCCTTCCATCCGGTAATGCCGGGCGTGGAGTTTGTTGCATTCGACGACGTCGAGGATCTGAAGGCGAAGTTTTCAGAAGAAGTTTGCGGCGTGCTGATTGAAGCGATTCAGGGCGAGGGTGGGATTCGTCCGGTGTCGCGGGAATTCATGGCGGTGGCGCGCGCGTTGACGCAGTCGACAGGCGCCTTGCTGATCTGCGATGAGATTCAGGCAGGGCTGGGGCGCACCGGCAAGTGGTTCGCGTACCAGCATTACGATGTTCGGCCGGATGTGACGACCATTGCGAAACCTCTGGCTGGCGGGCTTCCCCTGGGTGCGATGTTGTGCACGGAGGAGGCGGCCCGCGCAATTCATCCGGGCATGCACGGAACAACATTCGGCGGTGGTCCGCTGGCGTGCGCAGTCGCGGTGGCGGTGATCGACACGATCGATCGCGAGGGATTGCTAAATCATGTAACCGAGGTGGGCACATATTTTCATGGCCGCCTCAACGAGCTGGCCGAAAAGCATCCGGCTATCGTGGATGTCCGCGGGGTGGGACTGATGCTTGCGGCCGAGCTGGATTCGGCTGATCTGGCCAAACAGGTGGCTGGCGCGATGCTTGAGCGGCGCATCTTAATAAACAGAACAAGCGAGACGGTGCTGCGGTTCCTGCCGCCGTTCATTCTGGGCAAAGGCGATGTGGACCATGCCATCGATGCCCTTGACTCAATTCTTACCGCGCATGCACCACAAGAGGCTGGCGCTGCGACGATCGGAGGCAAACACGTTGGCTGACACTCTCATTGAATCCGAATCGCAGGTGGGCGTACTTCCCTCCCCTGCCGAGGCGCTTGCGGGGCGGGACTTCTGCTCGACCGCAGACTTTTCCACGGCAGAGTTTGCGGCCGTGCTTGAGCTGGCGCACGCGGTGAAAGCGCGTCCGCGGGACTATCGCTGGGCGCTCGATGCGAAGCAAATGGTGATGTTCTTCGAGAAGGCGTCATTGCGGACCCGCCTGACATTCGAAGCGGCCATTAACACGCTGGGCGGATCGGCGATCTTTGTGGATCAGACGCAGTCGCCGCTGGGAGAGCGTGAGTCGCTATCGGATATGGCCCGGAACGTTGAACGCTGGGTTTCCGTGATCGTGCTGCGGACCTACGCGCACGAGACGATTACCGAGATGGCGGAAATCGCGGCCTGTCCGGTGATCAATGCGCTGAGCGATCTTGAACATCCATGCCAGGCGTTGGCTGACTTTATGACGCTCGAAGAGCGGTTCGGATCGGCGAACGGTTTGAAGTTTACCTATGTGGGCGACGGTAACAACGTTTGCCACTCGCTGATGCTGACGGCTGCCCAGCTCGGAGCGCATTGCATGATTGGGACTCCGAAGAACTATGCGCCGAAGGCGGATATTGTTGCGCAGGCGCGGGGGATTGCCAACAAGACCGGCGGCAGCATTGAGATGGTCAATGATCCAGTGGCGGCAGTGACGGGCGCGGATGCTGTGTACACAGACGTCTGCACCAGCATGGGATTTGAGCACGAGGTAACGAAGCGCGCTCCGATCTTCAAGCCCTACCAGGTCAATGAGCAGCTGATGTCGCTTGCTGCTCCGCATGCGGTGTTTATGCACTGCCTGCCGGCGCATCGCAATGCAGAAGTCACGGACGCGGTGCTGGATGGTCCGCAATCTGTCGTTTTCGAGCAGGCGGAAAACCGCATGCATGCGCAGAAGGCGCTGTTGCTGATGCTGCTGGGCGGTGGACAGAGCACGGGGCACAGGGCAAAGTCGGACCTCCGGTAAGCGTAGATTCCCACGTCCCAGAAGTGGGACGTGGGGCACCCGGCGACGTAGCGCCGGTACTTACGCTCGCCTGCCTTTTTGTGCTCCGACAATGAGCGAAGCAAGCCTGCAATGGCTACGAACACCGAAGAATCTCGAGGTTTTGCACGAAATGTCTGTCATTCTTGAAAGTCTGCCGGTCGGCCAGAAAGTCGGCATCGCTTTTTCCGGGGGCCTCGATACTAGCGCCGCGCTTCACTGGATGAAGCAGAAGGGCGCCTTGCCGTATGCCTATACGGCCAATCTCGGGCAGCCGGACGAAACCGACTACGACGCCATCCCTCGCAAGGCGCTGGAATACGGCGCGAAAAATGCCCGGCTGATCGATTGCCGCGGGCCTCTGGTGCGCGAAGGCATCGCCGCACTGCAGTCCGGCGCCTTTCACATCTCTACCGCAGGCATCACCTACTTCAATACCACGCCCCTTGGACGTGCTGTCACCGGCACCATGCTGGTCACGGCCATGAAGGAGGACGGCGTCGACATCTGGGGCGACGGCTCGACCTTCAAGGGCAATGACATCGAGCGCTTCTATCGCTACGGCCTGCTCGTCAATCCTAATCTGCAGGTCTACAAGCCCTGGCTCGACCCGTCCTTCATCGATGAACTGGGTGGCCGCGCCGAGATGTCGGCCTTCATGGAGAAATCCGGCTTCGGCTACAAGATGTCCGCCGAGAAGGCCTACTCCACCGACTCGAACCTCCTTGGTGCGACCCACGAAGCCAAGGACCTTGAGCTGCTTTCCAGCAGTATCCGGATCGTAGCACCCATCATGGGAACAGCCTCCTGGCGTGACGATGTCGATGTCAGGCGCGAAGAGGTGACTGTCCGGTTCGAACAAGGCTTTCCAGTAGCGCTCAACGGCAGGGAGTTTTCTAACCCGGTCGAATTACTGCTCGAAGCCAACCGCATCGGCGGCCGCCACGGCCTCGGCATGAGCGACCAGATTGAAAACCGCATCATCGAGGCCAAGAGCCGCGGCATCTATGAGGCGCCCGGCATGGCCCTGCTCTTCATCGTGTATGAGCGCCTGATTACCGGCATTCACAATGAGGACACCATCGAGCAGTACCGCGATAACGGCCGCAGAGTGGGCCGCCTCCTCTACCAGGGACGCTGGTTCGATCCCCAGGCCATCATGCTCCGCGAATCTGCGCAGCGCTGGGTCGCAAGCGCCGTCTCCGGCCAGGTCACGGTGGAGCTACGCCGCGGCAACGACTACTCGATCCTGAACACTGAGTCGCCGAATCTCACCTTCCACCCCGAGCGCCTCAGCATGGAGAAGACGGATTCCGCATTCTCTCCGCGCGACCGCATCGGCCAGCTCACGATGCGCAATCTCGACATTACCGATACCCGTGCCAAACTGATGACGTACGCCCAGACCGGCCTCATCACCCTGAGCCAGGGCTCGGAGATGCCGCAACTGAACAGCGGGACGAAAGATGGGGGAACGAAAGACGGGGAAACGAAAGACGGCGCGGCCGCGAAAGGCGAAAAGAATTCATGAGCGAACATTCCGCCAAGATGTGGTCAGGCCGCTTTCGCGAGCCCTTGGACCCGTTGTTCGATCACTGGCAACGCTCCATCAAGTTCGACCGAGCGCTTCTGAGCGAAGAAATCATGGCCAGCAGGGCGCACGCACGTGCGTTGCTGGCTGCGGGTGTGCTGAATGACGGTGAATACTCGAAGGTTGTGGACGGTCTGGATGGAATCGCTTCACGTTTTATCCAGCAGCCCCACACGCTCGGTGAGCAGCCACACACACCAGAGCCGATGGGTTCAGATGCTGAGGACATTCATCATTTTGTCGAGATGAAGCTGGTTGAGGCAGTCGGCGATCTGGGCCTGAAGCTGCACACGGGACGCAGCCGCAACGAGCAGATCGCGACGGATCTGCGACTGTATGTGCGGGAGCGCATCGGGATACTGATTGCGCATCTGGGCGCATGGGCGGGCGCGCTGGTAGAGCAGGCAAAGACGCATCGTGATGCGGTGATGCCGTCGTATACGCATCTGCAGCGGGCGGAGCCAGTGCTAGTGGCGCATTGGCTGCTGGCCTATGTCCAGATGGCGCTGCGTGACATTTCGCGGCTCGAGGATTGTGCACGCCGCTTGAATTATTGCCCATTGGGATCAGGCGCGGTGGCCGGTGCGACGCTGGCGCTCGATCGCAATATCGCCGCGCAGGAGCTGGGGTTTCTCGCTCCGACGGCGAACAGCATGGACGCGACCAGCGACCGCGACTTCGTTCTTGAGTATCTGCAGGCGCTGACGGTAATTGGCCTCCATGCAAGCCGGTTCGCAGAGGAGATCACACTATTCGCTACGGCCGAGTTTGGATTTGTCGAGCTGCCGGAGGCATTCTCGACGGGCTCGAGCGCGATGCCGCAGAAGAAGAATCCGGATTTTACCGAGCTGGTTCGCGCGAAAGTGGGGCGAATTCACGGCGCGACTGAGACGGTCACGCTGCTGCTCAAGGGGCTGCCGCTTGCCTACAACAAGGATATGCAGGAGACGCAGGAGCCCGTGTTCGCGGCAACCAGCACTGCGCACCTGATGACCTATCTGCTGGCGAGGTTTACGGGCGCGCTGAAGTTTCGTAACGACAGGATGCGCGCGGCGTGCGAGAGCGGATATCTGAACGCGATGGCTGCGGCAACGTATCTTGTACATAAGGGAGTTCCCTTCCGCAAGGCACACGAGAAGATCGGCAACGCGGTACGGTATTGTCTGGATAAGGGCTGTGAGTTGGGTGATTTGACGTTGGATGAATTGAAGCAGTTTGGACCTGAATTTGAAGAGGACTTTTTTGCCGCGGTAACGCTGGAGGCGACGCTCGATTGTCATGATGTGATCGGCGGAACGGCGCGGAGTCGCGTGCATGCTGCACTGGCGGAGGCTGAAGAGCGAGTACAGGCAATCGCCGACGTCTACGGGTCAGTAAGCATGGGCGACGCTGTAAGCGTGGGCGACGCCGGGGTGATCCATGCTGGTGCGTAAGGCGCGCCTGCAGGACGCGACCAATATCTACGAGCTGGTGAACAGCTTGTCGCATGACGGCACGCTCCTGCGGCGTGTCTTCTCGGAGATCTGCGAGAACGTTCGCGACTTTACCGTGGCGGAGAGCGAAGCGGGCGTGTTTCTAGGATGCGGGGCGCTCCACCTTTATGGGCCGCATCTCGCGGAGGTGCGCTCGATCGTCGTAAAACCGGAAGCAAAGAGCCAGGGCGTGGGCGGGCGAATTCTTTTTGCCCTGCTGGACGAGGCCGAAGACCATGGCATTGGATGCGTGTGCCTGTTTACGCGCATTCCGGATTTCTTCTTCCGTTATGGCTTTCGCGAAGTGGAAGACCGGGCGGCGCTGCCGGACAAGATCTTTAAAGATTGCCAGAACTGCCCCCGCCTTTATCGCTGCGACGAGGTGGCCATGGCACGCGGACAGGTGCCGAAAATCTCGATTCTGGGACCCCGGCTTGAGGCGGAACAACTGGTGCGGTTGACCGGGTAAACGAGCAGATTCCGCGCGGCGTGCCATTCTTCGTTACAATTGGCGTTTGCAATGAGAGGCGCGCGATCGACCCCTGCCGCATCGAATTGAAAGCATGAACTGGAAGCTGGAACTCGCGCTATTCTCCTGCGCTGTGCTTGGACTGCGGCACGGATTTGATTACGACCACCTTGCAGCCATCTCCGACATTACAGCCGTGCAGCGGGACTGGAGGCAGGGTATGCGGCTCGGGGTTACCTACGCGCTGGGGCATGCACTGACGGTTGTGGTGCTGGGCGCGCTGGTGGTGATGCTGCATATTCCGTTGCCGGCAAAACTGGATGACTGGACGGAGCGGCTAATCGGCGCCACGCTGATCATCCTGGGCATTGGCGTGGTGGCGAACCTAATCCGGCACTCGCACTCGCACGGAGCAATGCGAAGCCGCTGGGCGATTTTGATTTCGGGCTGCCAGCATGTGTGGTGGCGCGTGGCCAGGATATTCAATCCGCGGAAGCCTCGCCCGGAGCCGTTTTCATGGAATTACGGCGGCAAGTCTGTCTTCGCGATCGGCGTTCTGCATGGTCTGGGCGCGGAAACACCCAGCCAGCTGATGCTGTTTCTGCTGGCGGCAAGTCTGGGTGGGACGGCTCGTGGATTCATGGGACTGATCGCTTTCGCGGCGGGCCTAGTCGTGATGAATACGTTAATGACGGCATCGCTGGGCGGAATTTTTTACGCGGGGCTGCACCGGCCTGCTTTTTATCGCTGGGTGGCGGTGGCGGGCGCGGTGTATAGCTTTGCCGTCGGAGTAATTTTTCTGCTTGGCTCTTCGGGTCGCCTGCCTGCGCTGGGCGGATGAAAGAGGGAGTGTAGTAAGAAATGCACTTGACCGGCGCCTGGATTCTGCTGATCTGCGCGACGATTGGAACGGCAACAATGCTGTACCTGCTGCACCTCACGCAGCTTGGGGTGCTGCTGCACGAACACATCCCCGATCGGCCCAAGCGGAGGCTCTTTCTCGCGTCTGTAAGCTTTTTTCTGACATTTCTGGGCGCGCGCCTGCTGGTGCTGGCGATTCTCCACAACATCGGCCCGTTTGGATGGGTGACGATCGGTGGCACGCATATTCACCACCTGGTGTGGGGCATTCTGATCCTGCTGGTAGTGGGCTATGCGTGGCTGGCCGAGGCGGGGTGCGGCTCGAATCCGACATCGATCTTCTGGAGCAGGCTGGTCTCGATCCTTTACGGTATCGGGGCGGCCCTGACGTTGGATGAGTTCGCGCTGTGGCTGAATCTGCGCAATGTTTACGGGTTGCCGGAAGGACGGCTGAGTATCGATGCAGTGCTGCTGTTTGGGGGACTGCTGCTGATCGGCGTATGGGGGGCTCCGCTCTTTCGGGCGATCGTACGCCGGCGCCGCTGAGATATTGTGCTCGTCACGGTTGCGTGTTCTGCCACGACGAAATGCTGGTGAGCAGGGTTTAGATCATCGGATCGCCGGGATGAAGCTGGAGCACCGGCGGAGAAGACGGCGGGAGCGGGCAGCCAGTCGAAGCGGAAGATGGAAGCGAGGTCGACCGGGCGAACGTCGGCGGCGAAGTTCTCCTCGGCATTGATGGCGGCGGAGGTTTGCTGGAGGACGCGGTGGACATGCCAGGCGACGATGAGTGCCGAGCCCAGGCAAAGTGCGGCCGCGATCAGGACAACCGCTACAAACCGCCATCGGGGTTTCATCTGGGTATCGTCGTACCGGGAAATCCAAGATTGCGCAGAATGCCATCCCTGAAAAGTACATGGCTGGAATTCGCGTCATTGCTAGGGCTCAGGGGCTGGGGACGTTACCTCTTCGACTCAAGGTGCACATTGAGGGAGGCATCCTCCGGGGAAAAAACCAAGTTAGCTAGACGGGCGAGTCGTTAGATGGATGGGCGAGGCAAGCTCAACACTCGAAATCGACCTCGACAGGCTCGATGAGGGGCAGAAGCCAGGAGAGGAGCTCCTGGTGCACTGGGTGGCTGCCGTAGGCTTCGAGGGCTGCGCGATCGTTGAACTTCATAACGCCCCCGAGTTCGTATCCCTGGGAGCGGGGAGAGATGTTCTGGCCAACCCAGGTCTCAAGCAGGCCGGGTATCTGGCCCTGGAGCTTGCGGATGGCGACCATCACGTGCTGCTTCCGGTCGGGTGTGACACCGGGCTTCCACCGGAATGCGAAGGTATGAATGACCATGGCGACATTCTAACCGGGGGTACCCCCTCCCTCTTGAAGATTCCACCTCATTGAATCTAAACGAGTTAAAACATGGGCAGGGTCTACCTCATAGATAACACAGATGTTACATGAATCTCATAGAAAATACATGACTTAGCTTTGATATCCCGCTTGGTGCCAAGAAAAAAGCCTGGCTGCGGCAGCCGGGCTTTGGTGGTCTCTATTTCCATTGTAGCGAGTCACTCGAAATTGTCGGCCAAATAAATCAGTTCAGCATATGTTCGAGAGCGGTGACGTTGCGGATCAGCAACTCGGAGCCGGAGGACTCGATTACATGATCTCTCTTGAGTAGACCCAAAGTGCGTGTCACCGTTTCCCGGGTGGCACCGATCATCTGCCCAATCTCGTCGTGGGTGAAGCGGTTCCTGAGGCGATGAGCGCCGTCGCCGGTCCGCGATTCCACTGCCCATTGCAACAGGAAGCGCGCAAGTCTTTCGGTCGCATTTTGTGCGAGCCCAACGGAGCGCACAAGCTGGTAAGCTCCCCGGCAATCGCGGATAAGTTGCTCGCCAGCAAGGCAGGAGGCGTCTTTGTGCTCGGCGAGGAATTTCAGAAAGTCATTGGCGTACACGAAGGCGAACTCCGTGGGCCGAGTTGTTTCGAGCGTCATGTGGTGGCGGCCGCCTGTGAGGCAGGCATTCAGCGCGAGAATTTCTCCGGGACCCGCGATTCCGACGATCAGCGTTTTGCCTTCTGAGTTAGCAATCGTGAGTTTTGCGCGCCCCTTACAGAGAATGTGGACACCCCGGCACGCCTGTCCTTCAACATAGACGGTGGCTCCGGCCGGGAAGGCAGTCAGATGCCGAATGCGCTGCAAATCGCTCCATGCTTCCGGTGAGAGAGCGGGATAGGAACCGCCACCAATCAGAAGAGGGCCGGCTGCAGGCTGCCTCTTCCGCGATGTCTGCCGAAATTTCACTGGAATTCGCCTGGGGTTGGGCGGGGAGGCGGGAGGATGGATTCCTGGAGTAGCAACGGAACTGGCCATGGGGGGCTATTCCTTTCATATCTGGGTGAGATTGTTGGTGTTTTC
>Ga0207050_1184_pt1 | contig 9733 bp, 9 predicted proteins | sample Alteio_BWMinCont_64_FD_153291 | JGI IMG/M metagenome (GOLD analysis project Ga0207050, IMG submission 153291) | Enriched cells from forest soil in Barre Woods Harvard Forest LTER site, Petersham, Massachusetts, United States -... | ecosystem: Environmental > Terrestrial > Soil > Temperate forest >...
CGCGATGTCCTTCCCGACGCGATGTCCTTCAACACCAGCTTGTCCAGGCTCAGATCGGCGACAAGGCGTTTCAGCTTCGCATTCTCCTGCTCCAACTCCTTCAACCGCTTCGCCTGGTCGATCTGTAACCCGCCGTATTCCTTGTGCCAACCGGAAATAAGTCTGCTCCACGATCTCCGCTTCTTTGCAGGCCTGCGCCATCGTCTTCCCGTTCGCTATCGCCACTTCGATTTGTCGCAGCAGGTTCTCCTTGCCGATCTCATCGACGATGAGGAGATCGATGTTCGGAAATGGAAGGCGCGGAAGTAGTTGCTGCGACCGAACGAAGAGAGCGTCCTCTTCCCGCAGAATCTGATCACCACGTATGACGTGCAGATCGTAGGTCTGATGATGCTGATCCTCAAGGATGGCGACGGCGAAGAGGACGGGCACCTTCCCGAGGATGACCTTTGCGGCTTCGCGGATGACAACCTCGTGGCCGTGCACGATTGCCGCTCGGTGTGCGTTGGATGCACCGATGTGTTTGCCGAAGCCGATGACGAGCATCTTCTGGATACCGCTGCCGAGGTTGCCGAAGAAGTCAGTGTGCGGCTTGATTCTGTTAATGACGACAACGGCGTCGGCCTTAAGGGCGGCACGGCTGAAGACTAGGGGGTAGTCGTCGGCGAAGGTGCCGATCTCGGCGACGTCCATGCTGGTGTCGAGGGGAACGTGAGTCGACTCTAGTGTGATGCCCAGGCCAGCGAGGACGTTCTGCTGGCCATGGGGTGTAGCCCCGCCGTGACTTCCCATAGCCGGGATGATGAAGGGCTCTGCGCCTGATGCGCGAAGGAGGTCGAGCACAGAGCGGACGATCTCAGCGAGGTTAGCCTTCTGCGTCCGCCGATCCAAAAGCGGAGGAAGGCACACTCTACATGGGACATTCCGATATGCATGGTGTGGGAGACGCTGGATCCGACCGCCGTAAGTTTCGCTGTTATGCTCGGGCGTAGTGAGAAGGAATGGTATCCCGCAGGCTAGCTGACGGCCCAATTTTCGGTGTCACCTGTCTGCGACTGAAAGATCGGCGGCTCAATACGTAGGAGCTTCCGTTAGTTCGGTCTGCTCTCGAATCTGGCGGAGCAAATCATTCGGATGAACAGGCTTACTCATCAGATGAAAGTCGTGACCCTGTTCACGTGCTTTCCCGAGCAGGTTTGAGCTTTCTGCTTGTCCCGAGAACAACAGTACTTTACATGCGGGATAAAGAGTTTTTAATCGAATCGCGAGTTCGATTCCGGACAGCTGCGGCATGACAACGTCCGATATGACTAAATTTGGAGCTTCATACTCGGCCGCGTTCAACATTTCCAATGGGTTGTTGAACGCCGTCGCGTGAAATCCACTGTCTTGCAAGATTGTTGCCAGCGTTGTCGCGATTACCCATTCATCGTCGACCACAAAGGCACGCTTCCCGAGCTGATCTGGCATAAGATCCTCTTTCAACGTCATACGATGTGGGCAGAGGTGCCTGACACTCTCAGGAAAGGCCTACACTCAATACGAATGAGGGTCGGTTATTGAAACAACAATAGCACGCTATCGACGAAGAGTCAGTCTTATGAATCACATGCGTGACAAATTTCGACCGGGCACCATAACTCAAATCGCCTATGTCGTTCATACGACTGCTCGAAGTGCAGGCAATGGAGACGGGCCGTTTTCTACGCTCGAACCTATAGGATGATGCAAGCCGGCGCAAAGTCCGACTGGAAGAGGATACGTAATGGACTTAGAACGATTGAGACGAGAGACCTCTAACGACCACGCAGCGGTTGAAGAGACCATGCCGCTAATGAAGCCTAATTTGACTCGAAGAGATACGTGGTCACTCTGCAAAGCCTTCATAGCGTCGTTGCCTGGTGGGAGACGATTGCGCTCCGAGAGGCTCCGGATTGGATACAGGCTCTACTCGGCGCCCGGAAGAGACTCGCCATGCTAGAGAGAGATCTAGACTGGCTAAAGGCTTATGGCGAAGTGCCAAATTCAACTTCTCTTAGCTTTGACAGTGATGCAGAGTTCCTAGGCGCAATGTACGTCATGGAAGGATCGACACTTGGCGGCCAGTTGATTGCCCGTCACGTAGAAATTAGTTTGAAGCTCGACAGCGGAAACGGGTATTCCTTCTTTCAAGGTCACGGCTCTAGGACGGGGCCACTATGGAAGGAATTTTGCGAGACCTTGAGGGCGAGGATTTCTGATCGCGAATCCGACAGCGTAGTTGAAGCGGCACGACGAATGTTCCGGATGTTCCGGGTGCAAATAATAAGCAGCGCGGCAACCCGGCGCGACCAATTGATCCAGGACGGCGGAGGCATATTCAAATGACGCTACACGCCTCACAGAGCGGCAATGATCGTTCACTCCCGGCAGAAGCTAGCATCGAAACGACGATCTATAACTGCGAGGACGAGCCCATACGAATCCCAGGAAGTATCCAGCGACATGGTTTTCTATTGGTCCTTGACAAAACTAGTGAACACATCATTGCTGCGAGCGAGAATGCTTCAGAATATCTTGAAGTTCCTCTGAAGCTGGTTTTGGGCACACCCGTTGAGACCGTGATAGAACGGGAATTACTTGCTGCAATTGGTGGATTGACCGATGCCAGCGAATTGGCCGGCCAGGTGACCTACTTGGGATCATTCCCCTTACGCAATGAACTCTACAGCGTGGTGACTCATTCAGTCGACGGTCAAAGAGTGCTGGAGTTCGAGGAAATCGATCAACTCGTTCGTCCAGAACTAATGAACGCGGTCGTTACAAACTTTGTAGGAAAACTGAGCAGGTTAAGTACGGACATGGATCTGTTTCGAGCAATTACAAAACAGGTCAAAGACCTCACGGGCTTTAATCGCGTGCTACTTTATTCGTTCGACGAGGTGGGTCACGGTACCGTCCTGACCGAAGAAAATGATGGTGTGCTTCCGAGCTATATCGATCTCCGCTTTCCTTCCAGCGATATCCCCAAACAAGCCCGTGATCTCTATATTCTCAACACCGTACGGATCATTCCCAACGCAAATTATGTCCCTTCCGCACTGAACGGTATCGGGGGGAAATCGTTTGAACGCTTCGATTTATCCTCTTCGATTCTGCGGAGTGTGTCCCCGATACATCTCCAGTACATGCGTAACATGGGAACGTTGGCGTCCATGTCCCTCTCTATCGTCTGCGAGGGGCAATTATGGGGCTTAGTCAGTTGCCATCACGCCGAGCCTCGCAACGTCCCGTATATCGTGCGCAGTGCATGTGACCTGCTCACCAAGATGGTGAGCACGCAGTTAGTCGCGTTTCAGGGCGCAACTCGATTGGAGCGAGCGGTCCACTTTAATGGCGTTCAGCGAAGAATTTTGACTCAGATGGCGGCCGAGAATGATTACATCGCAGCCTTGAAAGCTCAAAGAAACGATCTCATTCAAGTGACAGACGCCGAGGGCGTGGCGCTTGTAATTGATGGGCATTGCACTTTAGGGGGCAGAACTCCGGAGGAAGCCGCAGTCCAGCGAATCTCCGAGTGGATGGATGATCGTGCAGACACAATGCTATTTCACAGCAGCAATCTAGGCGAAGAGTTCGAATGGGCTGAGGATGTGCGTGAGGTCGCGAGTGGCGTACTGATTATTCGAATCTCCGATGTTAAACGCAGCTATATTATGTGGTTCCGACCTGAAGTCGTTACTACTGTCACTTGGAGCGGCGAACCTACGAAAGCGCAAAAAGCGGGCGGTCTTCACCCCAGGGCCTCCTTCGACGCTTGGCGGGAGCTTGTGCACGGGCATAGCATCATTTGGACCGAAATGGAAATAAACTCAGCGCAGGAGTTCCGGACCGCCGTAATGACGGTCAGCCTAAAGCGAGCTGAAGAGGCTGTTGAATTGAGCGACGCCCGCTTTCAGCAACTGACCCACTCTCTGCCGAATCTCGTATGGGCCGCGGACGATGAGGGCCGACTCACCTACGTCAATGAGCGATGGCACAGTGAACGCCTGCGTAGTGAAGGCCTTTGGTACGAACAAACACGGTTAAGTAGTGAAGATCAAGAGAGGTGCGCAGAGGTATGGAAAACTGCAATATCTGAAGGAAATAAATTCGAAATGGAGCTAAAGCTAACGACAGAAGAGGGCACCGCAGAACACTGGAACTTGGTCCGCGCGGTTCCATTTCGACGTCCAAGTGGGAGCCGGGTAGGTTGGGTAGGGACGTTCACCGACCTGACGGAGAGAAGAGAGCGCGAGACGGCTCTGAAAATGACAGAGAAGCTGGCTCTGACGGGGAGAATGACGAGCGTCATCGCACACGAGATCAACAATCCGCTGGAATCGATTACTAATATTCACTATTTGCTCTCACGGGTAGTGAAGGACAACGAGGCCGCTTTGGAATACATCGCTATGGCTGACAACGAGCTAGAGCGAATCTCTGGAATCACAAAGCAGACACTACGTTGGTCGAAGGAAAGCGTTCAACCTGCTAAGGCAGCAAGAGCAGGCGACCTTTTCGAGGATGTGCTGAGATTGTTCGCCGGTAAGATTCGAAATCGTGAACTCAAAGTGACAGTCAGCGGGGAAGATACTCCAATTTTCGGCGTTATTGGACAACTACATCAAGTTCTAGCAAATTTAGTTTCAAATGCGATCGATGCGCTGCCCGTCGGTGGGCAATTTTCATTGAGCGCTGGATCGATCGAGAACGGCATTGAAATTGTGGTCCAGGACGAAGGCCACGGTATGAGTGAAGAAGTTAGGCGGCACCTTTTCCAGCCCTTTTACAGCACAAAGGGCGACTTGGGAAATGGCCTGGGGTTATACATCTCACAGGAAATAGTCGAACGCCATGGAGGGCGGTTGCTGGCGGAAAGCGTGGAGCATCAAGGGACGACGTTGCGCATAGTCCTCCCTGTGAGGAGCGGCGATCAGCTTCAGATGTAAGCGAGTTGATCAGACCCAAGGCCCCGGGCCCGGGGGCCCTGTGGAATACTTTGCCCTGCTCACTTTCACGGCTGGAGCGGTTGCCCGCTCAACTAATGTACAGGAGGGGCGAGTCGCCCTTCTCGATCGCAGAAGGGCCCTGCTCAATCCTGTAGGCGCTCTGGCTTCGCAGGTCCAGAACGATCCGCCCGCGATGGAGTCGCTTCAAACTGCATCTAGAGCTTCAGGATTGCGCGCTAACAATGCGACCTTTGCGCCGCATTCAGCAAAGGCATGTGCAATCGCGCGGCCCAGGCCGCAGGCACCGGTGATGACGACCACCTTCTTGTCAGCCATGTTTTGTTTATCCCAACCCGTGGGAGTCGGGAATATATGCGCTCAGGTGGATGCGTAAAGCAGCGTCGCATGTTGGCGCAGCCGCCCAACTCAGCTGGTACTTCGCTTGAGCAGGTAATCGAGGCCGCCAATGCGGAACCAGCGATAGCCGTATGGCTCCATCAGGACACAATGCCTATTGCCCTTTTCCGGCTGGCTGTGTTCTTCGGACAGGAGGTTGACCAGGATGCACTCTTCTTCTCCCTCGTAGTCAACGGAAAAACGCACCTCTCTGGGTTCGGACTGGAGGTTGTGCAGAAACAGAACCGCGTTATTTTTCCAGTCATACCGCATGGCCAGGAGTTCCGGATTTCGCGTGCGGACAAATGAAAAGTCGCCCCAGCTAATCTCTGGAACCTCCTTGCGCATGCGGATCATGCGTTCCATCCAGTTAAGGAAGGAGTTCGCATCACGACGCTGTATAGCAACATTTACGTGCTGATAGGCGTACGCGCCTTCGTCGATAACCGGCATGATTGGACGGTCGCTTTTCGTAAACCCCGCATTCTGCTCTGTCGACCATTGCATCGGAGTGCGGGCGCAGTTCCTCTCCTGCAGAGCGAGGTTGTCTCCCATTCCTATCTCATCGCCATAACGCAGCACGGGCGTGCCCGGTAACGTAAACATCAGGCTGTAAGCAAGTTCCAACCGGCGCCGGTCCCCATGCAGCATCGGCGCAAGCCGCCGCCGGATTCCGCGCTGATATAGCTGCATCTTTGGATCTGGCCCAAAAGCATTGAAGACCGTCTGGCGCTCCGCTTTGGTAAGACGCCCTAGGTCCAACTCGTCGTGGTTGCGAAGAAACTGTCCCCACTGTGCGCTGTCTGGCCTCCGCCTGGTCGCATTGATGGCCTTGATCAGAGGAGTGGAGTCGCTGCTTGCCATTGCTATGAAAAGGTGCTGATTCACCTCGAAATTGAACATCATTTGGAGGCGCTCACCGGATTTGCCGAAATACTCCATGTCGGTGTCCGGCAGAACATTTGCTTCGGCCAGGATGATGGCGTCGCCCTCTCTCCAATTCAGAAACTGGCTTAACATTCTGAGCATGTCGTACTGTTCTTGTGGCTTCTTCGCCGCACCCGCACCTTTCTTGGCGATCACAAATGGAACCGCATCCATGCGGAATCCGGACACGCCAAGCTGTAACCAGAAACCCATGATTCTCAGGATCTCGGCCTGAACCTCGGGGTTCGCGGTGTCCAGGTCCGGTTGAAAGCTATAGAAGCGGTGGAAGTAATACTCTTTGGCTACCGGATCATAGGTCCAGGTGGATTTTTGGACTCCCGGGAATGTGATTCCTGCAGCCGCGTCACGCGGCTTTCTCTTTGACCACACGTACCAGTCACGATATTTGGATTTGGGATCGCGCCGCGCCTCCTGAAACCACGGATGCTCGTCGGAGGTGTGATTGACCACCAAATCGATCAGCACGCGCAGACCGCGCTGTTTGCAGGCCTGCATAAATTCGACGAATTCGCCGAGTGTGCCATATCGGCTATCCACTCCGTAGTAATCTGCGATATCGTAGCCGTCATCTCGGAATGGCGACGGCTGAAACGGCATCAGCCAGAGAGTAGTAATACCCATTCCCTGCAGATAGTCCAGGCGACGCATCAACCCTGTAAAATCACCGACGCCATCGCCGTTCGCATCCATAAAGGTGGCGACGGAAAGACAATAGATGACGGCGTCCTTGTACCAGAGATCATTGATCATTCGGAGTAACGTCGATCTTGGTGCCGTAGAAGGAGTTCAGAGTGCTAGTGAGGATGCGGGAAAAATTACCTGTGGCGATGTGCCACCGCGAAATTGTGCCCGGTTCATGAGGTTGCAAATTCCATGCGTTCAATCACCGCGTCGCTGCTTCCGCTCCGAGTTATTCGCGGCGGAAGCAATCACGGTCAAGGCCACCCATGTTAAGGGTGGCCCGTCATTATCCTCCTACTGAGTGGTTCCGATTCAGTATTTTTTGGTTGGAGAAGTACCGGCAATAACTTCACGATCCTCGACGTCGCGATCAACGACAACGCCGTCCCCTCGGACACGATCTGAGACTGGCTCCAAAACTGTGTCTTCGTCAGAAATATTGCCGTAGGTTCCGCGTGCCCCGGATTTGTCATTCGAAGCGGCTTCGCCCGCAGAGGAAATATCCCGCGCTCCTGTGTCCCTTAGAGCCTCTTTTGCCGTATGGATCTGCTCCGACGTGTCGCAGTGAACCGAGAGCAGGCTTCCGCCGTCCTTGACAGCGCCTTCATAACGCTTTGCCTCATATTCGGGAATTCCCATACCCACGAGAGCCCCTACAATGCCGCCTACAGCTCCGCCTGCGCCCAAGCCCGCCAGTGTTGCCACGATCGGGCCAGCTGCGATGAATGGCCCTAGACCAGGAATGGCGAGAAGGCCCAGACCGGTAAGAAGACCGATTGTTCCGCCAATGACGCCGCCGGTCGCTACACCCGTGGTGGCTCCCTCAGGCGCCTTGGTGCTCTTCTCGTGGGCGAATGCCCGAGTGCTGTCGTTGTCCGGTAAGAGAACTGAGATCGCAGAGTTTGCAAAACCCTTGGCGAGAAGATGATCAACGGCAGCCTCTGCGGTGGCGGGCGTCGCATAGATGCCGAAGACGGCAGTATTTTTGCTGGACATGGTGTGATGCTCCTGGTGGACCTATTGTTAAGACGGCCTGTTATTGCTTGACCGTGAGATGGTTGGTGATTTTGTCTGCAGAGACGACGCTGGCAGCATCAGAGGCGACTTTTTCCTTTTCCCCGTCGGATGTGACCGGTCCCTTAAGGGTGACAGCTCCATTTACAGTGACGATCTTGACGTTGTGCGCGTAGGTGGAGAGGTCCTTGTCGGCAATGATTGCTTTACGGATGTTCGCTGTGGTCGTGCGATCCATCTTGGCATTTGCCTGATTGTCTGCAGTTAGCCCCTGATCTTTGTTTTGTGCCGAATTATCGGGCGCAGTCTGAGCGCTGGGCGATTGAACCGGAGCACCGAGCAAGGATGGGACGTTAGCAAGGCACAATATGGAGAGGACGGCCGAGGCCGCGAGATTTAAACGAAGATGTGTCATGAGAAGGCCCTACCAAAGGCATGAATCGGTGTGTCAAAGCTGCCCGACCTGCGAGGTTTGCAAAGCATATGCAGGCCAATTTCTGGCAGTCACAGATACGATGAGCTCGCTGAATATTAAGTTGTCTTCCTGGACAGGCCCGCGCCGGAAGCTCAACGATCCGCGAACGGAAAGCGGTTCCCATCAGTCAACATTTGTCAGCCATTTGTCGGCCCAATTTTCAACCAAAGTATGACATCTGGTCATCTGGTCTAGATGCCTTACCCCAGTCTCAGTGAAGCTAAGACACTACGACCAAGCTTTTCCAAGTCACGCTCTGCATGAGATTGTTGGAGGTACAAATCCAATTCTTAGTAACGGCGAGCGATATCCTCGTCCATCGCGAGTGGATGTGGGCCATAAGGGAGAGGTTTTGTACGCTGAAGCCTCCGAATGAGAAAGCCCGCCATCGTCGGCGGGCTTTCTTTGTCTCTACTTCTATTGCATTCTATTGCAGCCGTCAGGAGGAAATCGTCGGTTAGGAAAAGACAGCCAGCCACTTGAGAACTGTCCTGGAGAGGCTGTTATTTCCGGGTTGCCGGTAACACGGCCAGAGCGCATCTGCTAGGCCTGCCCAGCAGAGCAGCGGATTGGCGCGTACCTTGTACCAATGGACCCTCAGACCGAATTTGAAATGAGCCGCGCTCAGGAGATGCATCAGTTTGTCGCGGACCAGCTTGCCGGGACGTACCCGAACGATGATCGTCAAACCCTATTTGCATCCTTCCTCTCACTTGCTCAGTCACACCACGAAGCGATCATGGTGCTCTGTCACCAAGACCGATTGATCGGATCTGCATACGCCCTTTTTCGGCCTTTGGTTGAGGTGACCAATCGCGGATTGTTCGCTGCCTTCCTGGCGACACCGGAGCAGATCGAGCAGATAAAGAGGGGCGAAACGCCATATGGCAATGTCGATGCACTGGCGAAGGATCTGGATAATCTCTTCAAGACGGAGGGGCTGTTCGCCGGACATGCTGGCGAGGCGTGGGGGATGATGTGCGGGTTTACGCACGGCGGACTCGAACAGCTGAATAGGCGCGTGGGAGAAAACGGCGACATTGGATGTCATTTCGACCCAGAAGACGTTCAGCGTCTCCTGGCTAGCTCGACTTCGGTCTTGGTTCGCACTGCAATCCAGTTTCTGGGAGCCATGAATCGTCAAGATACGTGCGAGGCGGTAAGCGCTAAGTATGTCGCTCTCTATCCGACCCCGTGAGAGCGGTGGGAAGCCGAGCGAAAGCACTGGCCGAGTCGCTCCGCGGTTTCC
>Ga0207050_1147_pt2 | contig 9649 bp, 9 predicted proteins | sample Alteio_BWMinCont_64_FD_153291 | JGI IMG/M metagenome (GOLD analysis project Ga0207050, IMG submission 153291) | Enriched cells from forest soil in Barre Woods Harvard Forest LTER site, Petersham, Massachusetts, United States -... | ecosystem: Environmental > Terrestrial > Soil > Temperate forest >...
TGATGAGCCGACGGAAGCCTCGATAAAGAAACACCGCATTGTAAGCAAGTATTTTGGAGGCTGGGCAAACATTATCCTCCCGCAAACTCTTACTCGGGAGGGGAAGATCATGTGTGTCGACCTTTTCTGCGGCCCCGGCCGCTACAAGGATGGCACTGTCTCCACGCCGTTGCTGGTTCTCGATCACGTTATCAACTCTTCGAAGCTACGTAGTGTCACGCAGCTTCTTTTTAACGATGAGAATGCCGAGTTTATCGAAGCGTTGAAACACGAAGTTGCGAAGGTACCGGGAGTTGAAACGCTGAGATATTGTCCAGCATTCCGAACCGAATCGATTGGTCATGACATCATCCCGCGAATAGGGCGCATTACAGTGCCCACGCTTTTCTTCGCCGACCCATGGGGCTATGCGGGCGTGTCACTGGATTTGATCGAGACGGCGATTCGGCATTGGGGGAGTGATTTTCTGTTCTTCTTCAATTACAACCGGATCAATATGAATTTGGGCTGCGAGGCGATGAACGAGCCTATAAACGAATTTTTCAGCACTTCTCGTGCGGAGAAACTGAGAGCTCTTGTTGCAAGCTTAAGACCGGCACAACGGGAAGAAGCGATATTGAAAGAAATGCAATCTGCGATCAAGGATTTAGGAGCTCGGGTGGGGAAATTCACCTACCGGAGCAGATCTGGTGCGCGAACTACGCATCACCTAATTTGCGTATCCAAGCACAGAGAGGGAATGGCACTCTTCAAGGAAATTAGTGCCAAAGAGAGCACAAGTTTCGACGGCGTGGTGCCTTCGCTTCAGTACGATCCCAGCGCGAACCCCAATCAATCTACATTGTTCTCGGGATTGGAACCGCTGGAGGAGGACCTGCTAATCACGTTTGCGGGAAGAGTGCTAAGCCCAGAAGAGATTTATCACGACCACCATACTGGGAAACCTTACATCTTAAGGAATTATCGGCAGGCACTACTGCATTTAGAAGAAACGGGTGCAGTTAGCATCGATCCCCCGCGTGCCAGTCGCGTCGTCGGAGAAAGACTGCCTCCAGACGCCCGAGTAACGTTCAAGCGAACCAGTTAAGCGGACGCCAAAGAGTCCACGGGTCGATTGTGGGATTGAGGTGTTGCAGACTTAATTGCGATTAGCGGATTCCAAGCAGCTGCCTTTGCTTTGTGAATTTGCGCCATAGCCATTCGTTTCCTTCTATCAGGCATTGCCGCGGCGACGCGAGGAGGCATTTCATCGTAGATCTTTCCGTGGAGCATGCGGCCAGCAGTAGATTTGTGGACGCCACCCCATTGCTTAAAGAAAAAGTCGATCTTCTCAGTGCGGCAAGCATCGAGGATATTCTCCACCCATTCTTGCCTCATCACTCTCGCTCCATGACCGCTTTCTCCGCCCACGATAATCCAGTCGATCCCTGAAATGTCCACGTCTTGGAGGTCTTCAAGCAGGGGCTCGATCGAAAGAAACTTCACGGCGGCGGGCGTCGCTCGCAGATGCCCGATTCGGGGAATCCCGTACTTTCGATCTTCCACGCTGACTCCCCACCAAATATGCTTTTTTTCAGTCGCAAACTTCAATTTTCCGGAAAGCATTTGCTTCAGGCGCTCGGACCGCTTCGTCAGAACCTGATAGGTGTGCCAATTTGCCTCCACCATGATCCTGACAACATGTTCGATATAACCGTCAGGAACCTCAGGTTGGAACAAATCGCTCATGCTATTGACGAACACTGTCCTCGGGCCCGGCCAAAGAAACGGTTCCGTGAGTTTTTCAGGCACTAGACGAAGATCAAAACCCTGTTCATAGGGGTGGCCGGGAACGCCCCGAAATCGTTCAGCGAACGTTTCTGCGTAGCAGTGTTTGCAGCCAGGGCTTATTTTTGTGCAGCCGCGCAGCGGATTCCAAGTAGTATCGGTCCACTCGATCTTCGAATGTTCACTCATGAGGGTTCCGGTTCATAGTATCAACGTAGCTGATTAAGTAAAGCCAATCAGGGTCGGGAGCGGTTATCAAGAAGGCTCCCGAACCACCTCCGAGAGGCCAACCCGACGTCCTGTTGCGCAGGTCAATTATACATGTTTATTCGCCATTTGTTCGCCTTAAGGTGCGCTTGCTTGGGGGCGGCAGGAACGAAAGGAAAGAATGTCTGGTCTACCCCTGACGCACCAAAGTCTCACAATGAATTGGCGGCTGACTGTCGGTCAGCCGACGCGTATTACACACTGCAGTTGCGGACCACTCCTGTGTGCCTGCTGTGGGCGAGATCTTGCCGAGCGGACAAGGTGTCCCTCGATTAGGTTCCGGCGGTTACAGGGATCAAATGGCGAGGGTTTGGACGCTTACTCTGATCGAGACTGTCAATGGCCACGGCACGATCGGGGTGGGATTTCATTCTTCCGTAACAAAGAATGAAAGACTCTTGGCATAAATCTTCGCGAGCATTTGCAATTCGACGAAATCTACTCGCCTTTCACCTAGTTCGCATTTCGACATGAAAGAATGGGGCTTTCCCATGCGTTCATTGACCTCCCCCTGGGTCATCCCAGCATCGGTCCGAGCCTTGATCAGACGCTCGCGGAAGGCTTTATAGGCGCGTTGGTAGGCTTTATTCTTGGGATTCACTTCCCGCAGGTATAAGCAACCAGTGAAGCATTCCCCAAAATAGGGAATCGTGTAATCCCTGCGAGGAAATCGAACCGCAGTCCGGCGAGAACGGCTCTAGCCGGAAGGCGGATTGAAAAACGACACCGGTTTACGATAGATTCTCGCGAGTTTTCGAAGTTCCACGAAGTCCACGCGACGCTCTCCCAGCTCACACTTCGATATAAAGGAAGTGCTCTTCCCCATCTTTTCGCAGACCTCTCGTTGGGTCAACCCGGCTTCTGTGCGGGCGTCCACCAGGCGGCGGCGAAATGCATTGTACGAACGTTGATAGTCGCTATCTCTGGGATTCACTCCCCAGCAGATATATTCATCTGTTGACGAATTCCCCAAAATAGGGAATCATCGCTTTCAGTAGAAATCCCCAAAATAGGGATCAACGTCGCAACCATAATCTCTAGGCGCATCGTCGGTGTACGGAAGGCATCCGACAGCGCAGCTGTCGTCCAAGGAGAGCCCATGCCTTTATCTGATGAAGAACTGGCAGCCGCGTTTCTCTCTCCCTCTCGTCTTAAGAACCTTACTGACGAAGACCTAATGCAAGCACTACGCATGGGCTGTAACGATGCCCTAGCGGTTTTGTTTGAGAGACACAGCGCGCTGATCTTCCGAATCGCCCGGGCAATCCTCCACGATGATGGGGAAGCAGAAGAGACGGTCCAAAAGGTGTTCCTGGATATCTTCCGGGCGGCAAACCAGTTCAATCCTGATCGAGGAACCTTCAAGACCTGGCTGCTTCAGTACGCCTACCACCGCAGTATTAACCGGCGGCAGCACCTTGAATCCAACCGCTTCTACAGCCGGGATGAGCTGGACGAACTCGCCCCAGCGGAATTCTCTTACGGTGCCGGCCATTTGCTATGCTTGCCTCCGCAGGAAGTCATTTATTTGGTCGAACAGGTGCTGGCAACCCTCGAGTCGCGTCAACGCCAGGTAATTGAGCTCACCTATTTCGAGGGGCTGACAGCGGAAGAAATTGCCAGAAAAACGGGCGACACGGCGTCTTCGGTCCGCCACAATCTGTATCGTGGCTTGGCAAAGCTACGGAAGGTCTTGCAGGAAACTTGCTCTTCCCGAGAGAAGGTCGCCGAGCGTAAAGTGAACCCGAAGGGGATCCTCGTTGAATACCCATGAACAATACGAGGAACTGTGCGCGCTGGCTGCCAGCGGCCAGGCCTCCCAGGATGAGTTGGCCGATCTCAGATCTCATCTCGAAGAGTGTCCCATGTGCCGCAGCGCCGCCTACGATTTCTCGCAGATCAGCGCTCAAGGACTATCCCAGCTAGCCGCCAAGCGGTTGCACTGCGAAATTCCCTCAGGAATGACACAGAGGTTCGTTGCCCGTGCCCGGTCCGAAGGGATTGAAATAAGTCGGGAAAATGTCGTTCCAATGGCGAAACCCAGGCGCATGGGATCTTTCGCAAGTGCCTGCGCCGTTGCAGCCGTCATTGCGCTCGCTGCATTCTTGGTGATCGGCAGACACAAGTCTTCGCCTATCGCGGCTAGTCCGCAGCACAATACTCCGCCACCCGTAAGCACTCCGAGCAGCGACGCTTCTTTGCAAAAAGGCCAGAACTCAGACGCCGAAATACAACGAAAGCTTGCTTCGGCGGAGGCGGATATCGCCGCCATGGCAACCGCGATCCGGAAGCAACGAGGTGAATTTGAATCATTGGGCGCGGCTAATGGCTCACTCGCTTCTCGGCTTGCCAACGTGGAACAAGAAAACGCCGACATTCGCACTGAGAAGGCGCAATTGGAGGCCAGAATCGCTGGTCTTGAAACAGATCTGGAGAGATCAAAGTCAGACAAGAACACGAGTGATGCAGTGGTCGCAGTAGAAGAAAGCGAGCTCCGCAATCTGCGAAGTAAGCTCGTCGCTCAGGAAGCGGCCCTCGGTCAGCAGGAGGAACTCGCGGCGAGAGGAAGTGATGTACGAGATCTGGTGGTGGCGCGCAATCTCCACATCATCGACGTACACGACCGGGATGGAGACGGGAAGAGCCAGAGCGCTTTCGGAAGGATCTTCTACACCGAGGGAAAATCACTGATTTTTTATGCATACGACCTCGCCGATCCACGGAAAGTGGATGCGAAGGTTTCGTTTTGCGTTTGGGGCGAACGGCTAGGTGTTGAGAAGCCGATCAGCAGCCTCGGCGTGTTTCACAGTGACGATGCCAAAGACGGTCGCTGGGTGCTGACCTTCGATGATCCGAATGTTCTGGCCCAAATCAATTCCGTCTTCGTCACGGTTGAATCCGCCCGCAAAACGATAAGAGAGCCCGGTGGGAAACGGATACTCTTTGCCTTCCTGGGTGATAGGCCGAACCATCCGTGACCATCAATTCTCATCTGTTCAGGCATATACGAGTCATACGGACATGTGGGGTTCAGCAGGGAGTGGGGTAGGAACCCTTACGACCTCAGCGAGAACAACCAAGTCAAATTCACCTCCGAGTTCAACCCACGACCTGTAGGCGAGTTTTCGCCATCTGGCAAGCAGATCACCGACGCAGGCGTGACGACACATGAATCCCTGCAAGATCACGCCGTCCACTCCCTCGCCGAAGTCCTCTCTTCGCAGAACGTGACGTGATGTACTTGCAATTGCATTCCACAACGGTGTCCTAATGGGCCACCAGTCAAACGGTTGGAGCAGGGGAACATGCACCGTGCGAATGTGGCTGTCTGACGCCAAGTCCGTAGCCGCCGTGTCCATGTATGGCGAGATGTAGATTTTTCTGTGGCCCGCAGGCTCCAATACCTGATGGCGCACGCCGTTTCGATGGCGGCTTCCGTGGGCGCCAAACGATCCTGACACCCAATGTCGCTTCTGTTGTACAAGATCAAAGACTGCTAGATAGCCGTTTGTGGGGTGGTCACCATTCCAGCAGAAGGCGGCTCCGTCATCCAGCTTGAAGATCGCAACCGCTGGATAGTCAATACCTTGAATTTCTGCCGAAAATCCCATGAAGACTCCCATGTCTTATAGTAAGTCCGACTCGGCATTTCAGGCGTGCTCTCGTTTGCGTTCCTGGGAGAGAAACTCAACCATCCCTGACCTCCGTTCGCCCCTGGAGCCGATCCTTAGATTTGTTTCTGGCGCATCCTCCCCCTGGCCACGCCCTCGTAACCCGCATTGGTTAGTGAGAAAATAAGAGTTCTGCTCGGCAAACATCGCGAGGGTGTGACCATGACCGCAAGCGAAAAACTCGACACATTCAATCTGGACGATCACGGGGACCGCCACGAACATGAACGTTGGCCATTGATTCGGGACAGGTTCGGCAACTACGAAGTATTCTGGCGTTTGTATGTCGTTCCGTTAACAAATCGAGTTCTTGGTCCTGCCCCAGGAGGGGAGCGATCGTGGGTTCGCGTGCGGAGAGACATCCCATCAGAATGGCAAAAGCTTGCGGTTTGCCACTACTCCGTTTTCTACAGGCTCTCGAGGGCTGTTGAGCTCAGGCTGGAGCAGGCGCAAAGTACACCAGACAAGCCCACGCATCCCGAGGAAGTCATCTCACTGCTTCAGACCTGCTGCGAAAACGTCATGGATTTTTACGACGCCGTCCGGGATATCGGTGGCGGTACGGTTCAGTATCTGCCACGACGCCTGCCAGATGATTTTCCGCTGGTTTTTCGGAAAATCGATGTGTATCGCAACATGCTGATCCACAATCCGGTGCTCGGACGCGGCGAGACGGATGGGCAAACATTGTGGCCCAAACTCCCCGGGGACCTAGATTCTTGGGAAGCCTGGAAGAACAAATTCCGGTTCTCTTGGAGCGCAGTCGAAGACCTTAGTCCGGAAGAGCTGGTGTCGGCCCGTGCTCTTCTCGAGAGCCTGGAGAACGAGCTTGCCGCGTCGCTCAACGAGACTTGGGGACGGATCCTCGCAAGTCTCGCCAGCCGCAATCCGTATGAGAGGTTCAGCACCTTCCTCCGTGTTCCCGAGTCCGACGACACCATTACGGTCTGTCAACCGTTGACGGCATCAGGTGGGTTTGCCAAGTGAGTTTGCGCTGAGCTGGAGGGAATGGGAACTTGGATTTGCCGGATGATGCGAAACGCGATCACGCCACGCTTTCCAAACCGGGCGCGCCGGATCAGGTTTACTTCTTTTTCTTCCCGCGTCTCTTTTTGCCGTAATCCGTGAGGGGACGTTCGACAGATTCCGAATGTAAGATGACCGAGTCCTCGTCGTTCGGTCCGATATCTTCTACACGACGAAATTGGATGGCGCTCTTGTAGATGCCTAGGTCATGTATGGGAAGCACGTCAGGCTGATCCGGTTTCAGAAGGCCGGGAATTAGCGTGTAGGCCTTGAAATGTCGATATGCCTGCTTGAACAGCTCCAGATTTCTTGAACCTGCTGAGGGATTCATGCGATGAATTCGCGTGAGAGTCAAAAATCCGTCGCGATCCGCGTTTACACTCAGGCCCGCTTCACGATATAGCTTGATGGTGTTTTCAAGATCGATGCCGACGTGGACCGAATACCCGGGCTGCTCGCCTCGCACTTCGCCTTCGATGATTGAGATCCGCAGTTCCTCAAACACATCTCGGTCTCCATATCGCTGATGCCATTGTTCGAAAATTCTGCGAGCAGCCGTGTCGTTTAAGAATGCTAATCCCAGGTCGGGCGGTCTACCCTCATAGATGCGAACAAAAACTCCTCTCCATTTCGCCTCGTCCCAGAGTTCGGGATCAATCGGAGTCGACAGGAATACGGAAAAGTTGGTCTTGACATCCTTCTTCGGAAGAGACAGTAATGGGCCAAGCTTAGGTTTCTCCGCCGGTGGACGATTTACAAGACGCGCGTACAGTCGGTCATACCCGTCTTTGGTACTCACAACGTAGTGCGTGGCTCCCTGCAGTGGGGTTGGAATGAATGCCTGATCTTCATTTCGAATCAACACAGGAATAAACTTCGTGTTCCGCGCTCCGGCGTTGTAAATATATTGATAAATCAGACCGCCTTCCCTGTCGTGGATGGAAGTGAGCAGCGCCGGCAGCAGCGCCCCTTCTGTCCCATTGAGCATTTCCATTACAAGCGATTTCAGCAGAACAGAACCAATCTTCACTTGGACCTTGGGCCCATCCTTTCCCTCCGCCAATTCCAGGATGACATTCCCAGCGCCCAAGGCTTTTACATCCTGATCGAACAGTTCTCCCAAATCCGGCGCGTCGGCTCCTCGGGCGGCCTTGTACCATACCGCGATTTTGTCCAATTCGAGGTCGTCGACTAAAGGACGACCCGGTCTCAATTCCTCCGACCCGGTGGCTGCGAAGACCGCGCGTTCCACTAAGTCACCGTGCCGACGCAAGAAGGAAATGCCAAGGTCCGTGCCTGCACTCCATCCAAGCAACCGGAGATGTTCATAATGAAGTGCCAGGCGTAAGGCCTCAATATCGTCCGCTGCTTCGCGATTGTTGTAAGAAGCAAGCTTCACGCCCCGAGAACGCCAGAACTGCGCGCAATTGCTTACTGAAGCGACCCACTGCTGCAGGTAGGACTGGAGACTTTCGAACACGTGTGGTGATACCGTATCCGGGCTGGGGCACTCGTCGAGGTTGGGAGTGGACATCCCTTCGCCTCGAATGTCAATCAGAATGACGTCGCCCTGATCCCGAAGCCTATCTAACAACTTGAAGTACGAGGGTACACGGCCTAGAATGCTTCCCCCTATCCCGGGGCCGGGCGGTAGAAAAACCACTGGCGCGCCAGCCTTCTCGCCGCGATGCATCAATCGGATGAAGGCAACCTGGATGGTACGGCCAGAGTTCGATTTTCGATCTTCCGGCACGGTCAGCTTGCCAAGTTCTGCCGGATGTGCCTTGCCATCGAAAGTATTAAAGGTAAAGGGCTCAATTTGCACTTGGCTTTCCTGCGCTTGTGGTTTCGTAAGGCTCGCATCTTGAGCTTGACTGAGCGAATTGAGAACCAATACCCGCCCGTCACCAGGAGCGGACGCTTGCGCCACGTGGCCCGCGGACAACGAGGACATTCCGAAGAGGACTGAGAAAAGGCGAGATTGTGCACTCATTCAAGTTGTCTCCAATATTCGTCGGTCATTTACATCTTCGTCAGGTCCTGGCCGATCTCTCATCTGCACGCACGTTCATTGCCATGTTGACAATCAACTATTCTGCTTTAATATGTTGTATATCCACAGGTAACCGCTCAAAGCATCTGTCCGTTTTCGATCACTCCTGTCCGGAAGAGAACACATCAAGCTTCACCATTCTGTGTTCTCTTTCTCAACCATGCCTCCAGATCTTTGGCCGCCCAACGCATCTGCATGTCCAGTAATTTACCTGTTGACCTTCGACCGATGTAGTCTATCTGTTGTGTACCAACACGTAAGGGCTATGGTGGGTAGACGCAGAAAGAACGCGGTCTTCGGTCGGGGCTACGCTCCCGTTTCATCCACTGGCTGCAGCGGGGACGGAGGGATCCTTCGATTCGAACTTTGGTTTGATATCGGACAGGCATTCGAGGTTCGGCCCTCCGAATTTATCACCTAGGTCGAAAGGGATCGTCTTTGCAAGAAGTTCTTTCTGGTCAGGATCGTGATCGTGTGAATCCACGACGGTTCGACACGTTCCACTTTCATTCCACTGGCAGGTGAAGTCGAAGAGAAGAACCGTTGGGTTAGGAGAACTTGCGAGGCCTTTGCTGACAAGAATCTCTCCGAGGACCAATCGTGTCCCCAATCATAAACGAAAGTTGACGCAGACCGTCAGATGCGGACACTTGAATAGGGCGCTGTGAGTGATGATCTCGAACCCGCGCCCAAGAACAGACGCGAAAGCTCGGCTCGCCAATTCTACATTCTCCCGTTCATAGTTTTTGTATCTTGGCAGGGCATCTGTCATATCCTTTCTTTGCTGGCTTCAGGAGTTATTTATGCTAACCCGAGCATGCCCCCGCACGATATGCCGTTCAGATCGCTGAATTCGTACTACTTG
>Ga0207050_1187_pt1 | contig 9638 bp, 1 predicted proteins | sample Alteio_BWMinCont_64_FD_153291 | JGI IMG/M metagenome (GOLD analysis project Ga0207050, IMG submission 153291) | Enriched cells from forest soil in Barre Woods Harvard Forest LTER site, Petersham, Massachusetts, United States -... | ecosystem: Environmental > Terrestrial > Soil > Temperate forest >...
ATACTCCATGACAATATGACAAAGACGCAAACTAAACTGTGATTTGCAATTAGGGTAACTCTCAAAGGCATTCAGTAGCGTTTGATCTACAGAATTTAACACTGGAAAATTTAAAGTGGTATTGTATGATTGATGGGGATGATCGTTTACTCTTTCAAAATGCCCAAAACCATTAAAACAAATTCCAATTGTTGGACTTCCATCTCGATTAAAATCCTCTGGTTTAGAAATGTTATCGTTATAAGGATTTTTTGTGTAAAATTTAATATTCAAATTAAAAATTTTCGCAATCATATGGATCTCGACCGGCAATAACCATTGGCCTGGCGTTTCAAGATAATCCGCATATTCAAATAAGATAGTCCTATCGGATAATATCCAATCGCCCAAATGAAAATCTTTAGTAGTTTGTTTATTATAAATTTCGAAAAGCTTTTGTAAATTAGGCACAGATAATATCAGACCATATAACGTTCCAGCTTCTAAGGGTAAACAATGTTGGAATTGTTGCTTAAATTCAGAAAGATCCTTCCTGTTTCTAACTCTTTCATCAATGAATTTCAAAATTAAGGGATAATTCCTTAATTCGGCCTCATATTTACTCCAGGCTTCATTGGTGATTTTCTCATTTAATTTAATATATTTATCATAAGTTTCCTTAAGAATTTTAAACATTCCGTTTTTACATAACTCTGAATCACGAAATAAATGATCGATAATGGCTTCTTCAATCAGTGGAATTAATGGGCTAGTATTTGGAATGTTTTTAATTGCGCCCACCATTTTTTTTCTTTTTTCACTTACTTTTTTACATTCATACTCTGACCCATTCCATTCTCCGAATGACGCATGAAAAGCACAATCACCTTCCCCCTTAGTTTTTAAAGTAAATGATTCATTCAATGGTATTTTTGGAGCAAATGGTTCTTGCATTTTTTTTGATTGATTGGTTGTTTCTATTTCGGATTTACTTTTATTAGAAGAAAATGATATATGAGACTGCATTTCTATTGAATTTGGTTTTTGATGAATGATTTCTAACAATTCTTGCTTTATTTGTATTTGGGGAAGCCGATCAAGAGTCTCTTTTAAGGAAATCCTATCAGAAGCAGTTAAGGAAGGTGCTTCGTTTAGCATTTTTTTGACAATTAAAGCATCCCTCTCAAAATTCTCTTTATTTTTTATTTTCTGCAGTAAATTTTTTAAATGATTAAGGTTTTGAGCAGAGAATGACAACTGCATAGAGCTATTGGGAGGCGGTAATTGAGACAATGGGACCGTAACATCATTAACATCTTGAGTAGTTTTCTTAAAAAGACCTATTACATCAAAAGATATTCCACAGCTAATCAAAGCAACAGTGGCACCTATCCTAAAATCTTTACCCTGTGATATTTGTTTTAATTCTTCAATTAAATTGCTTGGTATAGTCTCTACTTTTAATTTACTTATTGCTGTTATGGCAACATATTTTATATAAGGATTTGAGTTTTTCAAGCAATCAATTAAACTGTTAACTACATTAAAAGAATTGTTAGAAATTGGAATAAATTTCTGAGCTAATTCTAAAGCTGTTGCTTGAAAACCAAATTCAAATTGGTTTGATCGAAATTTTTGATATTTTAATAATTCCATTAAATCTGGTATCAAATCGATATAAGGAATAATGTTACCATAATAACTCAAGATTTCTTTTGCATTATTTTTATTATCTTCATAAACAAAATGTTTAAATCCTAATTCATTGAAACAAATGGCAATTATTTTAAGATTTAATTTAGGCTCTAGGGTAGTAGAACCTTTATGTCGTTTAAGAATACGTTTCGCGGCTTTCAAGGTTACTGAATTTGTACCTATTTCTAATGCTTCCGAAAAGACATTTAATACATCCTCATCTAATTCGTTTAAATCGTTTAAATCGTCCAAAACTTCAGCCACATTATAATAGCACCAAAAATCTTCTTCTTCCCAAAGTGTCTTTTTTAAATTTTTTATAATTTGTTCATTTTTAGGGAACTTTCCTAAAATTTTCACACAACATTGACGTACGTTTGGATCTTCCAATTGTAGCCCATCAAGAAAAATATTGATTGCTGCGTTATCTGCATTTAATACGGATATTTTTTCTATAGTGCTTTCAAAATAATAAGAATTCTTTTCCATGCTTACAACAATAAATTCCGCCAAAGCTTTATCTAAAAAACCTGAAGCCAATAAAAGATTAGCATACTCTTCTGCTTTACTTATATCTTCTATAATTGATTTTTTAAATGCATCTTGAAAACTACTGATTATCAGCAGATTCAGGCTTCTATCATTTGCCGTCAGCTCTTTTAAATAAACTGCCACCTCTTTAAGCATTTCAACATCTTTTAATTTAAGTATTTTTTTGAAAATATCTTCGATCTGCATTGGTTTCAAATCTATAACTTTATTGATTATCTCATTTATTTCTTTGCCACCATCTTTGAATATTAATGAGAGCTCTTGGAAGATATGGTTTTGAGTTTTAATAAAGCTTGCCAAAGACTCTACAATATAGCGCATTTGTAAGTCTTTGCCTGTTAACCTTAACATTAATAGTTCAATGCCAGCCTTCAGTTGACAGAAAAATTTTTTTAAAGAGTTAATATGTTCAAGACGAATTTTTATATCTGTGGTCTCGCGTATTTTTTTAATTATAAAATTAACCCTTTCCTTATAAATAGGGTCAATTTTACTTAAAGCGAAAGAGGGTGTCTCCGATACCGGTTCAATTTCTCCCTTATCAGGATTACCTACTCCAACCCATGTTCTAGTGCTTTCTTCAACATTAGCTAACAATAATAGGTGAAGAATTTTTTCGTCTATTATCCCTTGAGAGAGCAAAGCCTCTGCGGCATGCGATTTTATCCAATAACTTTTATGATTTAAAGCTTTTTTTAGAGTATCGATAATTATTTCGTTGTTTTGATCTAATTTCCCTAACAAGATAATAATTCCTTCATATTCCCATTCATTATTAGTATTTATGGCTTTCAGAGCTAATTCAACTATGCTCAATGGGTTAATTTTTGCAAGCTTTGCTAAATTATTAATTAAAATCTGACGCTGACTATAAAGATGCGACGTGTAAGTATCATCTTTTAATGATTTGAATAAAAATTTGATAAGTTCTAGCCATTCCTGAGGATGGTCTAGATTTAATGTTATTAAGGCAGCGACAACTTTTCTATTTTCATTCCATTGTTCATTCTGTAATAAGCAAAAAAAGATTTCGATATTATTTGCTATTTCATTTTCAAGTTTTGCTTTAGAATTCACATCTACCACTCTTGCAAGAGATTGAAAAACTGACATAGTTGAGTTTATACTTGCAATATCTTGAGATGCTTTTAATTTTTCAATTTCTTTATCTTTTCTCTGTAGTGTTATTGAAGGTTGTATTGGTTTGGCTTTCAAATTATCTAGACTTAGCTTAACATCGTTCCCTGTTTGAGGGGTTTCAAAATTGTTCAATCGAACAGTCTTGATTTGATTGTTGTTAGTGTTACCTGCGGCTTTTTTTGCTTTAGCTTGTACTATTCTTCTTAAAATGTTGTTTCCTTGAATTCCTCCAAGGCGTTCAATTAAATTTTTTAGAACAGCACTCGGATTTTCTGAATTCAAAAAAAGTTCACCTTTGACTTTATTATATTCGGGTTCATTTAAACCATAATATTTTTTTATGTCTGACGTCCAGTCACTATTGAAATTGGGCAAAGAAAAAATTTGATATCCGAAAATATATTCTGATGGAATTGAAGATTCAACAATGAATTCTTTATTGAAACTAAGATTATGCGCCAGACCTATTTTTTTGTCCGATTGATTAATTTGATCAATGTCACTAATATATTGAGAATAATGAACTCCAAAATTGTACACTTGGATAAATCCTAATCTTCGATGTTTCAGCTTTCCTATGCTTCGTCGAATTTTTGGTAAATACTTTGCGGAATGGTTTATTCTCTCTCCAGAGGCATACCGACAAGCTACGGTTATATCTGGTGTTGTTGAAATAATCGGATTGGCATTAGTGAAAAAATTAAAATTACGCGACATCCCTCCAGAATTAAAAAGTGAATTATATGAATTCACATATACTTGTATAAAATGATAATAGAGGGTTTCAAATTTTGCCTCTTGCCCCTTCATTTGCCGCTTTTGTATTTTATAACCGTCATTTAGTTCTGGTTTCTCGGGTGTATGTCGTAACATTACAAAATAACCTTTGATTAGCTGATCAGCATCAGGAGTATTTACTAGTCCATTGCTTTGTTTAGGTAATTTTTGTGCTAACTCTTCAGTAGCTCGACTATAAACTGTTTGGCGGTGGAAGTTTACTTCTCTTGATAAGGTTCTCTGATTGCCATTGAAAAATTTTGGGCAAAAATGCACCCCTCGCGATAATATTGTTTGTAGTTCAAAATCATTTTCAATTTTTCGGGTAAATTGAAATTCATCATTGTCAGAATCAGAGCTTTCTTCATCACTTGTATTTTCTTCATCATAAAGCAATCTTATTAAGGTTGCTTCATTTCGTTTTTCCTGATTATGATTGGTGCAATGATATTGTAAATTCTCCCATTTTTTACGATTTTTTTCTCGTCTTCCTGGCTGATATTCTAACAACTTTTTAATATTAGCTTTTGCGTCAACTAATTCTTCTTGAGAAGGAACATAGGGTGAACGTAATAATATTCTAAATAACTGTATTTCATCCTCCTCAATTGCAATTTTGCAAACCAATAGTTTTACATTGGATGGAAATAAGGGGAGTAATCTTTCTACAACTACCCATTGTTTAGCTACGATAGCATAGTTTAAAGCTGTCTTTTTATTAGGGCATTCTATGTCGTAATGTGCGCCTAGCTCTATAAGCTTATTAACAGCTGCAAGATGACCATGAAACGCTGCCAGCATCAAAGGAGTAAAGCCATTAGAACCGGTGAAATTGATCTGATCTCCTTTTTTTTGTAATGGAAGAATAGCATCTGTACTACCACATGCCGCTGCAAACTGTAAAGGAGTAAATTTGTATTCACATTGTGTACATATGTTGATTAGTTGTGGGTATAATAAAAGAATATAGCCAAGGATCTCTATACGTTTATATTCTATTGCAATGTGGAGAGCTGTATACCCTCTTGAATCTATAAACGAACAAAGATTCAAGATTGTACCTACAGAAGGCCTAGGCGTTATTAAATTTCTCACAAGTTCTTTTGAACCCTTTTGAATGGCATTAATTAGTTGTTGTTCATTGGTCATTTTCACTTTAAATTCTCCTAAAATTCGCTCTCTCTTTCTCAGCCGCTATGTCCTCCGACTTCGTTTCCCCTCAGAAATTACAACTTTAAAGAGCAGAATATCAACTATACTCTTCGCGAATGAGTTCCTAGCTGTTGCTTCGCAGCCTTAGCGAACAATGCTCATGTAGATTTGGGAACGAAGCTTGCTCGGCGGGATACGCAACTAACCTACGAACTCATTCGCTTTGAGTATATCTTAATGATATTATAAATTTTTCCTTGTTCCTACTTTTTTATTGTACAGAATTTTTCATGCAAATCTTAATGAAGTTCTCTCACTATGCCACCTTGCTTCGTTTAAATAAGCCTATTGGCATTCTCTTATTATTATGGCCAACACTTATAGCGCTTTGGATAGCCAGTGCTGGCCACCCTAATATTTCTCTAGTTTTTATTTTTGTCATGGGTGTTATCTTAATGCGTTCTGCTGGCTGTGTTATCAACGATATTGTCGATCAAAAATTGGATAAAAAAGTTAGTCGCACCTGCACTCGTCCCCTCGTCACGGGACAGGTCTCTACTAAAGAAGCAGTTGAATTGTATCAGTTGGCTGCTGATCAAGGCTATGCTGACGCACAATGCAACCTAGGGTGGTGCTACATGGACGGTATAGGGATATCAGTAAATAAATTGCTAGGTAAGAAATATTATCAAGATGCCGCCAATCAACAAGATGCAATTGCACAAAATAATCTTGGTCATTATTACGAGAATAAAGGGGACCGGAAAAGAGCAGCAGAGTACTTTGAATCTGCAGCTAGGCAAGGATATCCAGCAGCACAACAGGCGCTTCAAAGGCTACAAGTTTTTCTAACTACATCTTCAGCTATTCCTGCAACTGCTAGTGTTATAGCTAATTCCGCGATAGGCAATGCTTCAACCGTTTCTGCAAGTGTTCCTGCATCTGTCAATTCGACAGTTGTCCCCACAGCTGCTAATGCTTCCCCTGTTGCTGTTAATACCGTGGCTTCTCCTCTGGCTATTAATACTATAGCTGCCCCTGTAGTGGTTAAAGTGGCAACTATTGCTGCTTTTACAGCTTCTGGACTTAACCCGCAGTCACAACCCACATCACAAGCAGCCACCCTTAATACAAATGGGGTATCGGCTTCGTCGGTAGTTGTCCAACAGACGGCTTATACATCGACTATTCCTACACAACCACCGGTTCCTAATATTTCTGTTGTTCAGCCATCAGAAGCAGTAAAAACTGAATATGCAGAACATAACTTGGATATGTCGACTTCCTTATTGAGTACAACTGCCGCACAGGAGAGCGTTATGGTTACTACCACAAAACCAGATCAAACAAATACCGTAGATCACGAAAAAGCTAGAGAAGATTACATAAATTTTCAAATAAAGCGCATAGAAACAACAGTACCTGTGGCAGAACAGGCTAAAGTTTTTTTCGAGCAGGGTAAAAAAGAGGAAGAAAAAGCAGAAGCCGAAGAGAAAACTAGGAAAATACTTCAATTTGCTCCGTGGCCAGAACTTAATAAAAAAATTGCTGAGGGACTTTATGAAATTGCACGCAAAAAAGGTTGTCAATCAGCACAAGAGTCCCTATATAAATGTTATGAATACGAATATAATATTTATAAAAAAAGAATAGACACTATAATTAATGAGGAAAATTATGGCTGGGCACGATTGATGGTTGGATGGATGCTATGGAATGGGCGTTTGATACAAGATGTAAATGGAGAAATAATAATAAATAAAGAAGGCGAAAGACGCGATCACAAAGCTGCGTTTGAACAATTCTTAAAAGGAGAAGAGGCACTTCAAAAAGTGGTAAAGGTACAAAGCGACAATAAAGTTATTAATGAATGTTTAGTAAAAGAGCTCGTGAATTATCAAAAAAGAATTATAGAAATATATACAACAGGTCAATTATATGGCTCTGAAATATTTAAAAAAGACGAGCTTAAAACAAACAAAAAAATTAAGGAGTCAGAAGAAAGATATGCTGAAAAAATAAGAAGAAATTGCGATATTCTCGCTGAGAAAAATAGAGCAACACAAACCGCTGCTCAACTAAACCCCGCCACAATCCAAAACGTCGCTCCCAAACCCACTGCACCTAAAGTTGCTACAACACTACCTCCTGCGTCAATGAGTACTTCTTCCACTGTGCCGGTTTCTACTCAAACTTCCGTTTTGGGATCTAACCCGCAATCCCTGCAATTAAACGTCACATCACCGCCACTCATCCTTAGTACAAATGGGGCAACAGTTTTGCCGGTGGTTGACAAACAGACGACTCCTACACCGACTATTCTTGTACAACTACCGGTCTCTAATATTCCTGTTCAACCCATTGCTACCTCTATAACCACTAGTCAGCAATCTTTGGGATCCTTGACTGTACTATTGCCTGTTGTTCCACAGCCTCTAGGTATTTCTACAACTCCCATTGCTGTTCAACCTATTGTAGGGTGTCCAAAACCGCCTGAAAATGGTCCATTCTGTTCCCCTGAAAATGGACCTCGGTTAACAAAAACGGATAGTGGTCCAGTTTCAGGCACAACAAACGCATTGACTGTCCAATCCCTCAGAAATCTCCTCATTTTTGGAAACAATGGAACTATTGAGGGCCGCAAACGAGAAGGCCTTTTTGATAAACAAAATAAGTCCATTGACGAACAGGCAAAAAGTAAAATCTTAAGTTATTTATCAAAAAACGGCCATGAATTAGGTAATGCTGTTAGTGAGGGCGATTGTTTTTTCGATTCTGTTGATCAGGGTTTGGCACAGGTGCACATAGCAATACCCTCTGAATATAATGGCCAATTTGGGCATAAGAAGCTTCGACAGATTTGTGCAAAATATGCAAAAAATAACAAGGATCATTGGTTAAAGGAAAAAATATTAAAAGATCAAAGTGATTATCAAAATTACCTTGCTACCATAGGATATACAGCGCCTGAAATGGAAAAAATGTGGCGAGAAGAACACTTGTTCAGAGGAGTACCTATTTGGGGAAATCCCCACATTGATGGTCGTATCATTTGTAATGTATTAAATATTAAATTACATACTATTGAGATAATGAAAGTTGAAAATAATGTAGTTTTTCATCATGAACTTACTGATGACCAAAGCAGTAAATCAGTGACTGAAAAAGAAGCAGGTGAACTTTATAAAGGAAATAGGGTAATTCATTTGGCCGTTTATCAAGGTTCTTTGCATTACGTTCCATTAATTAATCAATCTTTCAAAGCTAAAAATGAGGGGATCCCTGAAAGTACGGGAGTAACGGTTTTGCCGGTGGTTGTCCAACAGACAGCTTTTACACCACCTACTTCTCTCCAATCACAAACCGAAACTCCTGTAAATGTCCAGTCATCTGTTGTTCAGACACTCGAAGCAGTAGTAAAGGAATATGCACAAATTTCGGCTGCCAGCTCACATTCAAGTTCTCATTCTGGATCCGTTTTAGGACAACGAGTCAATCCACCGTTCATTTTATCAAAAACAGGGCCTGAAACAGGTAATCACACAAAACAAAAAGAAGAGGTAAGAAATACCGCTAGGAAAATGAGCGATGATCTAGATAAACTGCTCAGTGAGTATGGAAGAAATAAACCGGGAAACCCCGTAAAAATAACAATTGCTAGCTTTATGAAAAAAATTCTTGACAGTTTATTAGATGGGAGACCATTCGAAAATGCTTCAACCGAAAAAGACAATTTGCGTAATCAACTGGCAAAAGAGTCAATTGATTCGCTTGAAAATCTGTCAAAAAATTACGCGCTTGAATATGGATATCTGCTTGCATTGACAGACTTTTCAAGTAAAGAAAATGTAAAAGCGAGTGGCACGGTTTCTTATATTGCCAGCTTCTTTTCTTTAAGTTGGGTAAAAGATCGCTCAACACCTCTTTATTCTAACTTTAACGAGATGTTGAAAAAATCTCTTGAATCGGCTAGCAAAACAGAAGTGGCAAAACCCTCATTTTCATCTAAGTAGTTGGATCCCCCGCCTCCGCGGGGATGACGGTAGGGCGTAGTTAATTCTGAACATAAAATAACAGCCAAACTAATACTGCGCGAAGCGAGTCCTTTTGAATGCAAGCAGTATGTGGGGGCTCTGAAAAACCAAAAGAAAAATTAAAGTTACCAGAAAATGTTTTTGTTCTAGATGCAGAAGATGTGATACTCTTTACGGGGAAAATAGCCGCTGATTTTTAAAGGAACAAGCATCACTTAATCATTAATCTGTTTTTTACTTTTAACGCTTAGTATTGATGAAGCCCTTAATTTACTCTTTAAAAATTACCTATATAGAAAAGTATTGACA
>Ga0207050_1188_pt1 | contig 9623 bp, 12 predicted proteins | sample Alteio_BWMinCont_64_FD_153291 | JGI IMG/M metagenome (GOLD analysis project Ga0207050, IMG submission 153291) | Enriched cells from forest soil in Barre Woods Harvard Forest LTER site, Petersham, Massachusetts, United States -... | ecosystem: Environmental > Terrestrial > Soil > Temperate forest >...
CATATTTTCGAAAGCTGCGCGAATTGCTTGACCAGATTGCGACCCGCCGATTGCCCGCCGTTGATATGCGCACGCTATCGATGGGGATGTCGCACGATTTCGAAGTTGCGATCGAAGAAGGATCGACCTGCGTGCGCGTGGGAACGGCAGTCTTTGGCAAAAGGCCGAGTGGGTAGAGCACCACAGAGACACAGAGTCACAGAGGAACTCAGAAGAAATAACTTGCGGGCGAGAGGGACTCACGGGATTTCCAGATGGTCAGCAAGCTCTGATGGTTGAAGTTCTCTGTGACTCTGTGACTCTGTGGTGAAAATTGGAATTCATGATTCCCATTCGCGATACGGAGGCAGGCGTTACCTTCGCAGTTAAGGTCCAGCCCCGCGCGAAGAAGAACGCCATCACAGGCGAACTCGGTGACGCGCTGAAGTTGGCTTTGACTGCTCCTCCGATAGACGGCCGGGCGAACGAAGCCTGCATCCACTTCTTCGCAAATCTTTTGGATGTTCCGCGCTCTTCCGTTACCATAGCGTCCGGCGAGACCAACCGGAGAAAAGTCATTCGGGTGGCGGGACTGTCGCCGGACGAAGTACGAAGGCGGCTTATCAGGAGCTAATTCTTGACCTTTTCCGAACGCTTTCACGAGATTCGTACAGGCTTCGAGCGTCCCTTCTGGGTTGCGAACATCAGCGAACTCTTCGAGCGGCTTTCCTACTATGCCGCCTTCGCATCTCTGGCGCGGTATCTTCACGAGACTTTGAACTTCCGCGTCGAGCAGGCCAGCAGCCTGACCGGATTGTTCGGAGGGTTGGTATGGTTCCTGGCTGCATTCGGCGGAACGCTGGCCGACCGATTGGGATTCCGCCGGTCGCTTTCGCTGGCCTACCTGATTCTGAGTTGTTCGTATTTCTTGCTTGGGTCAATCGGCTCGCCTTGGCTCGCCCCCGTGCGCAATGCCATGCCGCTTGGCGTTCTGGTGACCGTGGTGTTGATGCTTCCTGCCCTGGGCATCGCGCTGGTGAAGCCTTGCGTGGTCGGGACTACGGCACGCGCTTCAAAAGAAAATGTCCGCTCGATTGGCTATTCGATTTATTACACGCTGGTGAATATCGGCGGGGCTGCGGGGCCTTATGTCGCTTCCTGGGTACACCAGCACATGCGTGTGGAAAATGTATTTCGCGTGGCGGCGCTCAGTGTGTTTGCCATGTTCTTCGCCGTGCTGCTGTTCTTCAGAGAACCGCGCCGATCGAACGAGACGCAGACCGTCAGCCTCGGCCAGGCCGCCAGGAATTTCGCAACCGTCATCGGCAATCCGCGCTTCATGCTTTTTCTTTTAATCTTCTCGGGATACTGGGTCGTGTACTGGCAGGAATTCATTATCCTGCCGCTCTACATTCACGATTACATTAATCCGAAAACCACCGAACTGATTCTCATCACGGGACCGCTGACCGTAATCTCACTGCAAATGGTCGTCAGTTTTCTCAGCCAGCGCATCCCCGCGTTCACCGCAATCACGCTGGGAACCCTGATCTCGGGCCTTGCCTGGATCATTCTGATCGCGCATCCTACGGTTCCGATGGCGGTCGTAACCTTGTTTACGGTTTCGCTGGGCGAGATCACGCAATCGCCGCGTTACTACGAATACATTTCCCGGCTCGCGCCTTCGGGACAGCAGGGCACGTACATGGGCTTTGCGTTTCTGCCCATCGGCATCGGTTCGCTGATTGGCGGATGGTTCGGAGGAATGCTGATCCATCATTTCGGAGAAGTCATGCACCAACCAGGGCGGATCTGGTGGTGCGTGACCGCCGTGGGCGTGGCTACGGCGGCTCTGCTCTGGATTTACGACAAGACTCTCAGGACGAGCGCACCTGCTGCGCAATAGATCATGCTATGACGACACGCAGACCTTCCCCTGCAACCATCGCTACTGAGATCCGGTATCTGCTTCGGGACGGTGGCTCCTCCGAGCACGCTGAGGGTGTGCAATGGTTTTTCAAGGACAAAATCAGATCGCATGGATGGTACACCGCCAAACTGCGGAGCGTGGCGGTCCGCTTCCGAAAAAAGATTATTGAAGAGCTTGGTCTCGATTTCCTGGTGCACGTCGCAGACAAGCTCTTCACCGGGCGGATTCTGGAAGAAAAAGTCTTTGCCGTATTCCTGCTGGAGAAACTGACGGAAGAATTCGGCGACGCTGAGTTCCGATTGTTCGCGTCCTGGCTGCCTCGAATCTCAAGCTGGGCGGACCACGATGGGCTGGTGCACTATCTGATCGCGCCGATGATTGCGGCCAAGCCAAATCGAGCAGCGAGAGTTTTTCGCTGGGCGAAGTCGCGGAACCGCTGGCATCGGCGAGCGGCCTGTGTCGCGCTGATCCAGGGAACGCGACAGAAGATGTTCTTCCCCGAGATTAAGCGCTTATCCGATCTGCTTCTTTCCGACGAAGACGACATGGTGCAAAAAGGACTGGGCTGGTTGCTGCGGGAAACTGCTAAAGCTGATTCAAAGCGCACTGTACCTTATCTGATGAGCATCCGAGGGCGGGCGCCAAGACTGGTACTGCGCACGGCATGCGAGACGCTGCCAGCCGGGCTCAAGAGAAAGATCCTGGCTTAACAGGCAGGTTATATGGGTTGAGAGGAATCTCGTTGTCCCAGGAGAACTGGGCAAAGCGGAGATATCAGAATTTGTAGAGGAAGTGAAAGTGGGCAGGCCGGAGTCTGCTGCTAGGTGGCTTGAACGCTACCTACCGCGTGTCAAAGCGATCTACGCATTTCAATTGCTGAGCGGCGCGGATTTCCAAGGCGGTTGGGCCGCTGTCCACGCACTGCAAAGCTGCATTTGGAGAAAGCGCGGTGGAATTCTGCAAGCTGACGGCGAGGGATTCTCTAACGAGGATGGCTATCAAATACTCTGGCAGTTTGCCGATACCGCGGACGGAGCCTGGAACATGGCTGTCCTGGACAAGGGCGGCATCTGGATTCCATTCGAAATGAATCTCGGCGATCCAGAACAACGTACCGCGTTCCTTGAAGGCCGCGTTCCGGAAGGAGCAAAGCTTCTTTAGGATTCGCGTAAACCGCCTCCCTTGTTTAGAATAGTTGTTTGCTCATGAACCTTCCCGCCATACAGGCTGCCTTGCGCGAGCGCAATATCGACGCATGGCTTTTCTACGATCACCATCACCGCGATCCTATCGCGTATCGCGTGCTGGGGTTGTCCTCGAATCTGATGGTTACCAGGCGCTGGTTCTATCTGATCCCAGCAGAAGGCGAGCCCACCAAGCTCGTACATAAGATTGAGTCGCGCCACCTCGACTCCCTGCCCGGCAAGAAGCTTCAGTATGCGGGCTGGCAGGAGCTGTTCGATCAGGTTAAGGTCCTGCTCTCATCGCATCGCGACATCGCCATGGAGTACTCTCCAAATAACGCCGTGTTCACGATTTCCCTGGTCGATGGCGGCACAATCGAGTTGATTCGCGGCCTAGGGAAAAATGTGGTCAGCTCAGGCGATCTGGTGGCACTTTTTGAAGCGACTTGGACGGACGAGCAGATCAAGAGTCATTTCGAAGCGCGGGACGCTGTTGATGCGATCACGGCTGCAGCTTTCAAGGAAATCGGGCGGCGCGTGCGGAACGGAGGAACCAACGAGCATCAGATTCAGCAGTGGTTCATGGAAGCTTTCCGGCGCGAAAATCTGGTGACCGACGATGCGCCCATCGTCGGGGTCAATGCTCACAGCGGCGATCCGCACTACGAACCTCACGCTGAAAACTCAGCACCCATCCGAGAGGGCGATTTCGTTTTGCTCGACGTTTGGGCCAAGAAAAATACGCCCGGAGCTGTCTATTACGACATAACCTGGACCGGCTTCGTCGGCAAGGCGCCTTCGACTCGGATGCAGGAAGTTTTCACCATTGTTCGGGATGCGCGCGACGCCGGCGTGAAGGTGGTACAGGAAGGCATCGCCGGCGGACGCAGCATGTGCGGATGGGAAGTAGATCGGGCAACGCGAGATCACATCAAGAAGGCCGGCTTCGCCGACTACTTCATTCATCGCACTGGGCACTCCATCGGGACCGAGGTCCATGCGAACGGCGCCAACATGGACGATCTGGAAATTCACGACGAGCGCCGTATCCTGCCCAATTCCTGCTTCTCGATCGAGCCTGGCATCTACCTGCCGGAATTCGGTGTGCGCAGCGAAGTCAACGTACTGGTGCGGCCAAAAGCAGCGGAAGTCACTGGTAAAATCCAACGCGAGATTGTAATCATCTGAATGGCAAATCCCTCGACAAGTAAAGAGACGCCAACTCCTCCTCAAACCATGACAACTATGTCGGTGGTCGCACCGGCAATTGGCTGGCTGATCCCGGGCGCGGGACACCTGATCCAAAAAACGCTGGATCCGGGGCCTATTGCTCATGGCCTCGATCGTAATCATGTTCCTGCTTGGGTTGGCGCTGCAGGGGCGCGTGTATCGGCCCAACGGCGGCGACATCCTCGATATCCTCGGGTTCGTCGGCGACGTGGGTGCAGGAGGCTTGTATATCGTGACTCGGGCTTTTGATCTGGGGCAGGGTGCCATCGCTCATGCCACTGCCGATTACGGAACCAAGTACATCATCGTCGCGGGCCTGCTGAATTTCATCAGCGCGGCTGATGCATACCATATCGCGATCGGGAAGAAGCCATGAACCTGCAACTCTCCCATTTCAGCGCCGCCGTGTTATTCGGCCTGTTTGCTTCGGTGGTTTTCGGGATCACGCAGCGCAGCACGTCGCGCGAGATGATTCGCTATGGACTGTATTGTTTTGCCATGTTCGTTGGCGGAGTCTTTGTGGCGGGCTGGGTGATGTGGGTGTTGAGACATTAAGTCGGCTGCCAGACTATCAGTTCGTATCTGATGTCCCGCGGCTCTACATCGATGAGCCAGCAAATCCAAGTAATCCAGGGTGACATAACCAAGCAAAAGGTCGACGCGATCGTCAACGCAGCCAACAGCTCGCTCATGGGCGGAGGCGGCGTGGATGGCGCGATCCATCGGGCCGCCGGGCCGGACCTGCTTGCGGAGTGCCGACTGTTAGGTGGATGCGAAACTGGCGACGCCAAAGCGACCAGCGGACATAATCTCCCCGCAAGATATGTGATCCACACGGTTGGCCCAGTTTGGCAGGGCGGAGATAGCAATGAGGATCAGTTGCTCGCCTCCTGCTATCGCAGGTCCCTCGAACTAGCCACGCAGCTAGACGTCCGCAGCATCGCCTTTCCAGCAATCAGCACGGGCATCTACGGTTTTCCGAAGCAGCGTGCGGCAGAGATTGCCGTAAACGAAGCAGCAGCTTGCATGGGACGAATTGAAACACTGCTGTTTGTTTGCTTTGATGCTGAGACCGCCGATATCTATCGCGGACTCTTGAAATCCGCTGACGGCTAGCCCAAAGCGCTACCCTTCCCAAACAAATGCGTCGAATACACGCTTAGTATCGAATCCGAGACGAAGATAGAGTTCCACCGCACGCGAATTGGCTTCGGTAACCGTCAAGGACAGCAGCGAAAACTTCCGCTGGCGTAAGTTGGTTGTGGTTGCTGCCAGCAGTGTTTCGCCGATTCCGTGCGAGCGGTACTCCGGCAGCACACACACTTGCGTCACATGGCCCACGTCCTGGCGCACGCGGGAACACAGGATGAGCCCGACCAGCGTGCGCGCACGCTTGTGTATCGCTGCAAAAGACGATTCGGGATCAAATGTCCCGCACCCGGGGAAACGAACAATGTTGTTCAGAAAACGCAGCGAGCCGCTCAGGGAACGGTATTGGTCGTTGATCTCGGAATCGACGTGCCCTCGATAGGCAGTAGTGATCACGGCGGCGGCGGGTTGGTAGTCTTGTTCCGACCATCGCCGGATTTCGATATCCGCGTGCAACGGCGGCGCCGGTCTGGTTGCATTTTCTAGTGGCAAGACCATGAAGAGACGCGCATGCCGGCTAAAACCTTGCTCTACAAAAGGCTGGGTGACGACTCCGGTTTCGTGCATCAGCAATTGCGCTTCGACACGATGAATGCCAGGAGACTGCTGCAGGGTTTCGATCACGTGCATCAGCAGCTTGGATTCGACTTCGCGATGATCGGGTAAGCGGCTCCCGTTGGCGACAAACAGATCGCCAATAACACCCTTGCTGCCCTCGTAAACAAAAAATGCGTAGCCGAAGATTCGTCCGCGATCGATGGCCGCGTAGCCTGGCAGAATCTTGGCGTCTACGTAGCGAAGGATCATGTCGGCGGACCCGCCGTAATCCCATGAAAGCAGGCGCGACCACACGCCAATCTCGTCCTCCAACAAAGGACGCAGGTCGACAGAGGAAAAATGCCTGAGATCGAGAATCTCCACCCGGGCTCCAGAGGGTTGCACTTAGCGGCGCGTCTAAATTGCGTCCGCGAAAACCGAGTGTATTAGCTTCTCACGCCGAGAGGCAAACGGGAGTATCTCGGAGGATTCGCAGCTTAGTAAGCTTTAACAGAGTGCTGAATGCTGTCTTCTAGTGGCTCTGCTCCATCCCTACCGCGGACACCCAGTAATAGTCCAATCCTTGCGGAGCGAAACTTCCCAAATAGGAGACGCGGCGGCCCGCAACTTGTTTTGCAATCGCGGCCTGCGAGCCCTCCGGAGCCACTACCAGATGTTCCCCAGGCGGAACCAGCCCCGATTCGTATCGACCAATGAGCTGGTTTCGATAGAACGCCAGACCGTATTCGGTTTCTCGCGAAACATGGGTCACCGCAAGCGGGAGTGGCTTATCCTCCAGGTGGCTGATCTCATTTGTCAACGGCCGGACTGAGAGCGTGCTATCCAGCGCAGGAGCTCCCAGTCGCAGTATCGCTGCAACGGCCAGCACTACCGGAACCAGGGTGATAAAACGCAATGCGCCGAAGCCGAGCTTGGTGCACATTGTGATCGCAATGCCCATCGCTAACACAGCCGCAAACGTAAACGATATTGCGGCTGCCTTGCCCCAGGGAAGCCGGTGCTGCAGAATGATGTACTGGACCATCAACGCCGGAACGATAGTCATCGCTGCAACGATTGCGTGCAGGACAATCAGGAAAACACTAGGGCGCTCTTCGTCTGTTACACGACGCCGCACATACTCCGCCAGCAACAGTGTTCCCGCGGGTAAGGCTGGCAGAATGTAGCCGGGCAGCTTTGATTGGGAAAGTGAAAAAAATAGAACTGGTAGGGCCAGCCAGATCACCAAAAACGCATTCAAGGCGTCTTCCGAACCAAGCATCTCCTGTCGTTCGGCCCACCACACGCGAATGGTTTCTGCCAGCGACGTTGCCACGAACACGCTCCACGGAATTAAACCGAGCAGCACTACCGGCACGTAGTACCAGAACGGCTCAGGATGGTGATAGAGATTCGTGCCGAATCGTGCCAGGTTGTGTTGAAAGATAAAGACCTGGAAGAACTCCGGGTTTTTCACCTGTACCGCGATGTACCAGGGTAAGACTACTGCGCAGAAAAGCAGCATCCCAGGAATCCAGAGGGAGCGCAAGAGCAGGCGGTGGTCATGTTTCGCCGCGGCAAAGGCCACGACGATCGCTGCTGCCAGAAATGGCGCTACTGGCCCCTTCGCCAGTGCTCCCAGTGCCAAGCAGGCATAGAAGAGCGCCAGGAATGTTTTGGCTCCGCTCTCGTACCACGCATACCACGCGAGCAACGCGAGGGTAAACATCGCCGCGAGCGGCATATCTGTCGAAGCTGCCCGGGCAAAGGCGACGACACCCGCCGCAGAGGCAGTCATCAGCGCGCCATCGAGTTGGAATCCGGGACGAAAACGCTTCAGAAAAAGATAAATCGCGACCACCATCATTGTCGCGTCTACCGCTGATGGCAAGCGCGCGGCCCAATCGCTTACTCCGAAGATGCTGTAGACGAGCATCGCCTGCCAGTAGTAAAGAGGGGGCTTCTCCAGCCACGGTTTCCCACCCAGCGTGGGAGTGATCCAATCGTGACGAGCCAGCATCTCGCGCGCGACCTGGGCGTAGCGAGGCTCATCGGCTCCGACCAACCCAAAGTACGCCAGACCAAAGAAAAACAGGAACCCACAAAATCCGGCAAGCACAAGCCAATCCGTGCGCGAGTTCTTCACTCATTTCCCCTTGGCCTGGCCAGGGCGTACAGACTGATCAGAACCCAGGTCACTTCCAGCATCACGAAGCCGACCTGAAAGGGATGAAACGCAATGTAGGCAAGAATAGCGGAGCCGACGGCATTCAGGAGGTTGTACCCGGCCTTGCGGGCATTCATCCAACTCATCTGGTGGCCCACATAGGCGACCAGGATGAGCAGCGCGCCGACAAACGAAGCGATCTGCCTTGCCACGGAAATATCCATGGAGAGCTATTGTACGGAAGGATGTGCCCGAAGTTGCTCCATAATCCGCGCCACCGCCACCGACAACGGCCCGTCGAGAGAGCATCCGCTGGCACACGCATGTCCGCCACCGCCGAACTGCTCGGCGACCGCGGCCATATCCAGTTGTCCTTTGCTGCGCAAGCTTACCCGGTATCGGCCGTCAGGGAGCTCGCGGAAAAATACGGCGACTTCAACATCCTGAATGGACAACGCATAGTTCACCAGTCCCTCGCAGTCCTCTTCTTTGGCTGCAAAGCGCTCCATCTGGTCGCGGGTGACCCAGATCCAGGCCAGAGGCCCTTCACGATGCAGATTCGAAAGCGCCGCGCCCAGCAAGCGCATCTTGGCAGTGGAGTGTCCGAAGTATACGTTGCGGGCGCAATGCGCGGGATCGGCACCCGCCAGCACCAGTTCCCGCGCCAAACTGAAAGTGTGCTCGTTGGTGCCTTCAAACATGAACGAACCGGTATCGGTGAGCACGGCGGTGTACAGGCAGGTTGCGATCTCGGGGGAAATCTTCACCCCCGCTTCACGCGCCAGACGGTACACCATTTCCGCCGTCGCAACTGCTTTGGGATCGATCCAGTTCACATGGGCAAATGGCCGTCCGCTCACATGATGATCGATGCTGATCAAAAAACGCTCCTCCAGTCCTTCCAGCCGGGTGCGCTGAATGCTGTCGCATTCGAGAATGATGGCCGCGTCATAGTTTCCGTTCACGCGCTCAGCGCGTACCACGGTATCGGCAAAAGGCAATGGCTGATAGATGCGAGGAACCCCGTCGCGGAGAACCACATCGGCGTGCTTGCCCATGGAGCGCAGGATCTGGCAGCACGCCAGCGCCGAACCAACCGCGTCCCCATCCGGACGGGCGTGCGAAGTCAGCAGGAAACGGTCCCGCCGCTCAATGTGGTTAAGAACTTCTTTCAACATACCTGCCTGCACTCCTCCGATTTCTATCGGCTCCTTTTCTGGTTGCGTTTCAAAAGCTCGTCGATTCTCGCTGCGTACGTCTGCGAACGGTCCAACTGAAAATACAACTCGGGCGGACGCCGCAAATGCAAACGCTCGGCCACTTCCCGGCGGATGAAGCCAACCGCCGCCGTCAGCCCTTCCAACGTGCGTTCGGCTTCCTCATCATCACCCTGAACCACCACGAAAATCCGGGCGGAGCGGGAATCGCTTCCCAGCATCACACTGCT